>Ga0214919_10005754_pt1 | contig 17380 bp, 11 predicted proteins | sample LL1503_MetaG_FD_177994 | JGI IMG/M metagenome (GOLD analysis project Ga0214919, IMG submission 177994) | Freshwater microbial communities from Lake Lanier, Atlanta, Georgia, United States - LL-1503 | ecosystem: Environmental > Aquatic > Freshwater > Lake | place: USA: Georgia | collected...
CCAAGAAAAATTGCATGGTATTGGTTACCTGTAAAAAATAAGACTTCAGAATAAATTAGGGAAAGAAGTGCAGCTACAAATAGCAACTTGTCGGTTAGGTTGAATTTTTTTAACATCTTTAATATTTTGTATTATTCTTGAGATTTTTCAGAATTACTTCTTTTTTTTGAAAATTAAAAGAAGAATTAAAATTAGACTTAAATATTTGATATATCAAAACTTTTTTTTACTTCCCACTAGGTTTTATTAAGTAGTTTGGCTTTTTAAAAGGGCTACTTTTTTGCTTTAAAGAATTGCATTTAGTAGGTTTATATTTTAACTTCGGTGGGGATATTTAGGCTGTTGTGAATTTTTCTAATCATTTCAAGTGAAAGCTTTCTTTTTCGATTTAAAATTTTACTTGCTCTACTTTTTTTGTCCAACTACATTTGCTAAATCAGTTTCTAATAAAATGAATATTTTTATTTGACTTTACAGTTAAATAATTGCTTTTGCAATGATTTTGACTTGAAATTGATGAAATTGAAAAATAATTAAAATGATTTTATTATTTTAATAGGATTCAGTAGTTTTATATTTCAAAATTTCTTAATAAATAAAAATATTTTCAAAAATTAAACCATTTTGTTAAAAAATTGTTTAATTTTCGTGTGGAGTCCAGAAACCATTAAAAACGGGGAGAATCTGAAAATCCATAAGAGTAGGAAAAAATCTAAAAAACTTATTAAATGGAAAATTTAACAATTGCAAGTGATAATTACGTGGCATTCACGTTTTTTATCGGCACAATGGCCATGATGGCTGCATCAGTTTTCTTCTTTTTTGAATTGAACAACACTTCAAAAACATGGAGAACATCAGTATTGGTATCAGGATTAATAACTTTCATTGCAGCAGTGCACTACTACTACATGAGAGGTTACAACCTAGCGACAGGAGATTCTCCTACGTTTTTCAGATACGTTGACTGGATTCTTACTGTACCATTAATGTGTGTGGAGTTCTATTTAATTACAAAGAAAGCAGGTTCAAAAATCGGCTTGCTTTGGAAATTGATTTTTGCTTCTCTTGTAATGTTAATTACAGGTTATTTCGGAGAAACCATCGATCGTGAAAGAAGCGTTCTTTGGGGTGTTATTTCCGGTGCTGCGTATTTCTACATAGTGTATTTGGTTTGGTTTGGAGAAGTTGCAAAATTATCTCAAAGCGCAGGTCCAAATGTAGCAAAAGCTACTAAAATTTTAGGTTGGTTCGTTTTGGTTGGTTGGGCAATTTATCCTTTGGGATACATTCTTGGAACTCCAGGAGGTTTGTTCGGTATTAAATTAGTTGCTGACGCTGCGGCAGCTTCACACGCAATGGATATTGTATACAACATTGCCGATGCGATTAACAAAATTGGCTTTGGTTTAGTTATCTATGCTTTAAGCAGAAATGAAGATTAATTTAATTCTTTATAAATAAAAAAAGGGTTCTTCAATTAATTGAAGAACCCTTTTTTTATAAGGTTTAGATTGCCCCGAATTCAAATAGATTGGTACAAAACAATTGATAGTTAATGAATAAAGGATAATTCTGATTGAAAAAAATGTCAATGCAAGACTATCATACTAAAGTGGATTATTTGTTTTCGGGTGCCGGCGCATCTGCAACGCTCCTGCTTATGAATATGGAAAAGCAGGGTCTATTGAAAGATAAAAAGATTTTGATTATAGATCCTGATACCAAACAAGACAATGATAAAACTTATTGTTTTTGGTCTGAACATAATGAACAGCTTACTTTATTATGCCGCAATTTAATAAGCCATCAGTGGGATGAGGTGAGTGTTAATCAAAAAGAGCAAGAGTCGTTGTTTCCCAAAAAATACTATTATATATCCTCAATTGATGTATACAAAGAATTAAGACGCATTATCGATCAATATAATTTTCAAAGAGTACATAGTTCAGTTATTGAAGTAATTGCTGTTGAGAATGGCGTTAAAGTAATTACGGATACCAATATTTTGGAATCATCATTGGTATTCGACAGTCGGCCACCTAAATATTTGCCTCCAAAAAATGAGGATACCCATTTACTTCAATCTTTCTTAGGTTATGTGATTACTACTGACGATCCGATTTCAAAAATAAATTGTTTGGATCTGATGGACTTTAATGTTGAACAATTAGACGCTACCCAGTTTATGTATGTTCTTCCATTAGGTGAAGGAAAAATACTGGTTGAATTAACCCGTTTTGGAATAAAAGCAATTACTCAAAATGAAGCCAGTCCTATCTTAGATTTATATATCAACAATCGATTTGGAAATTATCAAATTCTGCATACAGAATTAGGTTGTATTCCGATGAGTACAGCAGATATTTCTGTAGAGCCAATACCAGGAGTTATTGCAATCGGAGGAAGAGCGGGTGCTGTTAAACCCAGTACAGGTTATGCATTTAAAAATATGTTTAATCATGCCGAAAAAATAGCTGAAAGTTTGAAAAGAAACCTCCAACCTGCTATAATTGAAGATTCATCTCGTTTTCGTTTTTATGACCGGTTGTTGCTTTTAATTCTCACCAAACAGCCTTCCCAAGGAAAACCAATCTTTGAAGCGTTGTTCAGAAAAAATGAAATTAAAAATGTATTGCAATTTTTAGACGAAAAGACAACGCTGATTCAAGATATTCGAATCTTTCTGACCTTACCAAAGCAACCCTTCTTAAAAGCAGTAGGTTGGGTATTTTCATCAAGAATACAAAGAATAATAAGCCCTTTTATATTGTTACTTTTATCATTGCTGTTGTTATTAATTTATAAGACCTTACCCAATATTTACGATCTTATACAAGTAACGATGTTTACGGCAGGAATGTTTTTGGTGGGCATACCACATGGTGCTGTTGATCATTTACTAGAGACAGGTAATTTTAAAAGTCGAATCAAACCAGGCTTTGTAATTAAATATATAGGATTGGCTTTATTCAATCTAGTAATATGGATATTTTTTCCAACGGTTGCCTTACTATTTTTTATTGGTTATTCTGCATGGCATTTTGGACAAAACGATTGGAGGGAATGGCAACCTGATACTATAAATTTGATAAAAAATTTCGTATGGGGAATTTTTATTTTTGGTGTTATTTTATGTGGTCACATAGCAGAAACCAATGACATTTTGGATAACATGAAAGTATTCAAAATTCCATTGAAAGATGTTGATGGAAAAAATGTCAGTGCTTTGATTGCAGGAGCAGCTATTTCATGGGCAATTTTTGAAAAAAGATGGAGGATGATATTTAGTTCTCTCATGCTTTTGGTTAGTATCGAGTTGCCGCTGATCTCTTCATTTGGATTATATTTCATAGGCCAACATAGTTTAAATGGCTGGTCGCATTTAAAACAAGGGATGAGCGTAGATAACAAATCGCTTTATCTTAAAGCATTGCCCTTTACGATTGGTGCGCTATTATTATTCGTAGTTTTTATTTACTTATTGAAAAATGATTATTTAGTAGAATTCAACGAAAGTCTACTTACTATTTTTTTTGTATTTATTTCTTGTATTAGCTTTCCCCATGTGATGGTGATGAATCGGTTTTACCATTTGAAAATGAATAGATAAGTTAAAATATTATTTTGTAAACAGCTTGCTTCAATTGCATCCATACAATTAATAACTATAATTTCTAATGGATGGTCGGAAGTCGAGGTCTACTTCCCTATAACAAAGCCTAACTTTCTTATTGATAGGGAGTTAGGCTTTTTTAATGGATTTTTTTGATAAAATTGGTATGTAAATTAAATTTTTAAGCAGATTAAGTAATTATTTTGTGTGAGGGGGAATTGTAACTAGTATATTTTTTATCATTGGTTTGTAAAAAAAAATTGAGTGCAAATAGTTATTATTTAACTTTATGAATCTAGATTTTTTATGATTTAGCAATTTAATATTAATTTGAAATACAAAAATGGAATGAAAAAAAATAATTCTAATCTAATGAAGTCAATTTCTTGGGCGATTATTTTAATTATTATTTTAATTGTTATTGTAAAAATTTCATCTTCATATGTTACAGCTATAAAGGAAATTCGAGATAATAATTTAGATCAGTTTGTTTCAGTTGACAAAAATGATGTGTATGCTAGTACCAATGACACCATAAGAAAATTTGCAAAAGATAATGATGCGGAAGTAGTCAGGACAGGGATTTATTTAGATCGGATATCAAATTTTGATATTATTCAGTCTAAATGGCAATATGATTATTATCAATGGTTTAAATGGAACCCTAAGAAAATTAAATTTACCAATCTTCAAGAATTAAAAAAAGGTATCATTTCAGCTCAATCTTCCCCCTTTCAAATAATAAATGGCGAGATCGAAAGAATTGAAATTATGGCATTTTTCATCAACGATACTGGCGATTCAGCATATGTTAATTACTTTATAAAAGCTACTAGTTCTAATTATTTTGATGTTTCAACTTTCCCCTTGGATAAGCAGTTATTGATGATAAATGTTGAAGCCAAAGATTTTGCTTTAGATGAGCTTCAATTTGTTCCTGATTCCTCCTCTTCTCAAGTGAGTTCGAGAGTTTCTGTTAATAGTTATGAAATTGGCAATGTATATACCTTGTCAAAAATTAATACCTATAAAACTGATTTTGGATTTCAAGGACAAGGAAACGATGACTCTAATTTTTCTCAATTTCGATATGGAGTAATTTTAAAAAGAGATGGATATAATTATTATTTCAAATCACTAATTATATTAATCATCATCATTTTAATTTCTTTTTTGTCATTTTTTGCTTATGATATTAGTAAAATCCCGATAGTAACGGGTTGTTTATTTGCAACAACAGCTAGTTATTATTTCTTTGGATCTAGGATCCCTCCTAGTTCTAAAATAACAATTCTTGAACTTGTTTATTCTGTAAGTTTAGTTACTATCTTTCTAATTATTCTTCAAGAAACAGTGGTTAAGTCAATCGTTGGCAAAAATGATAAACTATACAATAGTATTAAGTGGATCACCTTTGTACTTATGATTTTGTTTTTTTTATTTTTCAATTATCTAATTCCATCTCGATTTAATTAGAATAAATTAATTCACCTGTTTAAAAAAGTTAAACGCAGACTCAATTTTATGAGTTGAATCAAGTGAATATTTTTTCCTAACTACTACATCCAACTATTATTCAAAAGATATTTTGTTAGAAATTACTTATCTAGTCGCTCTGATAACTCCTCTGAAATAACCAATGTCTTCTCCTATTCCCATAAATGGATTCGTCATATCCTTCTCATGCTCTAGGCCTACCACACCCGTATAGCCTACCTTACGCAACATTTTCACAAAAGCTGGAAAATCAATAATACCGCGACCGATTTCAAGAGAGTAACCTAGTTTTGTTGGAGCTGTAACATCTTTTAAATGAATGTCAAAAACTCTGCTCTTATACAATTTAAGATCTGCCACCGCATCTTTTCCTGCTCTGGTATCATGGCCAATGTCCAAACACATTCCCATTCTTATATCAAGATCTTTTACATGATTCCATACATCTTCTGCATCTGGATAGATTGCAATATCTGGTCCATGTAAATGAATGGCCAATTTAATATCATACTCTTTTACCTTGTTATTTACATAAGGAAGTAATTCGTAATTGGGTACACCGATGATCATTTTTACTCCTACTTTTTTTGCATAATCAAAGGCACGATCTACTTCAGATTCAGACTTCATATAAATAGGGCCTACTGCATAACCTATCACTCCTTTTGATTGTAGCTTTTCTTTAAATGTAGCAATCTGTTCAACGGTGCTATTGAGCGGAAGATGAAAATCTTTGATGGTAAAATAATGGAGATCCATTCTTTGAAAGGTTTCCAATGTTCTATCAATATCAATTTTAGCAAAAGTATACCCAGCAATTCCTAGTTTAAACTTCTCTGCATTTTCAACAGCTGGCTGAGGTCCAGGTCTTTCTACTTTCTGCGCTAGCATTGCTTTTGGAAGGAAGGTGATGAAGCCAGCGATTAAATAAGTTACTATTTTTTTCATTGTATTTTTTTTAATGATTTTATTTAAAATTAAATCTTGTAATATTGTTCCCATCCCTTTCGAGGTGGAATTCCCGTTAATAATTGGTTGGCTAGTTTATTATTGGTTATCTGTTTAGTCTTCCTGTCAAATAATAATTTAGTATTTAATTTCTGAGCCATCACTCCCAATGCGAAAACTTGACTTAGCGGACCTGCTATTTCAAAAGGAGAGCGAGTTTGCTCTTCACCCTTACAAGCTTTTAAAAAGTTGGCATAGTGATTCGAAGGACTCTTAGTCACTTCTGGTAATTTCGAAGCCATTTCTTTTGCTTTGTCTGCAGGAATAATAGACAGCGTACTTCCATGGGAACCACCTTTAAATATTAAATCCTTGCTATAAATAATTTTACCTGGATTTAATTTGACAGGTTGAATTTTACCAACACTGGTGGGTGGAATATTAGGATCTAATTCAGATGCACCATATCCTTCTGGAATGGGTGGAATATTTTTTAATCCATCATACCAAGTAATATCACAGGCCGGCATGTTAGCTCTTTCTGGAAACTTGAATAAGATGGTAGAAGCCATCGGATAGAAAAAAGGATTCTGTCCATCGGCTCGCAACATGTTAATTTCATTAGGTAAACCGAGGTCTAAAAATTGATGGCAAGTATCGATGAGGTGAGCACCCCAATCTCCTAAAGCCCCCATTCCAAAGTCATACCAACTTCTCCATTGTCCATTTACAAAATCGTGATTGTATTGATGTGGTTGCGTTACACCTGTCCAGATATCCCAATCCAATGTTGAAGGAATAGGCTCAGCAGCAGGAAAATTTTTAATGGCAGGATCCCATCCATACCATCTGCGAGAAGAATTCATATGGGCAGTAATGGCAGTGACGTCTTTAATAATACCGGCATCTTTCCATGCTTTAAATTGAAAATAATTTCCTTCAGAATGTCCTTGGTTGCCCATTTGGGTAACTTGTTTTGAATGCTTGCGAGCGGCCATCATCATGAGTTCAACTTCGTGAAAGGTACGCGCCATCGGCTTTTCAACATAAACATGTTTTCCTAAACCCAATGCCATCATGGTAATGGGAAAATGCGAATGATCTGGAACGCCGATGGTAACTGCTTCAATTTGATTACCCATTTGATCAAACATTTTTCTAAAGTCTTGGAAGCGGGGTACATCAGGGAATTTTTTCAATACATCAAGGGTTTGAGCTGCACCCATATCTACATCACAAAAAGCAACTAGATTACAAAGGCCTGTATTAAACATTGAAAATACATCTGATCCACCTTGGTTACCAATACCAATGCAAGCTAGATTAACTTTTTCTCCCGCCTTGCGGAATGTATTTTTTTCAAATATATTGGCAGATGCATTGTTCCATACAGAAGGTACAACAGCAGAAGCTGCAGAAAGTGTTAAGGCTTTTTTTAGAAAAGATCTACGTGATTTTTTGTTTGCGTTCATTGAATTTCTATTTAATTTTAAAGTCGATTAGTTGATTATTATTGTTGTGAAAAAAATATTTTCAAAAATCGGTACTGATAAATTTAAATATACCAAATGTTTTGATTCCAGCAAAAGTCAACTTGTGGACTAGAGGATTTAATGAAACAAATTAAAGCGCTTAATTTTTTTATTATTGGCTATCTGTCTACTATATCTTGATTATCACTAATTTTATAGCTCCTGTAGGATTCTAAACAGGTCAATATTCTTATTTTATTACCCGTAGTCGATATTTATATATTCTTATTTATGAAGCATAATTCTATTGTTAAAATAACATTTCTTACCGTTTGTCTATTGATTGGTAAAATTTTAACTGCACAAAATATTTCAATTGAAGGGTCATTAGCAGATAGTAGTTTAAACAAACCGCTTATTTCGGCCACTATTTCTTTGGCACGTGCTAAGGATTCATCTTTAATAAGTTTTACGAGAACGAACGAACAAGGATTTTTTCAGTTAAAAAATGTAGTAGCTGGAAAATACTTGATTTCTGTTTCCTATGTTGGTTACCATCCAATGTGGTTGGCTATTAAAGTTGGTTCAACGGCAAAATTATCTCTGGGTAATATTTACATGACGGATACGAGTAGGATGGAGAATATTAATATTATTGCGAAAAGGCCGCCGGTGGTAATCAATAATGATACGATTGAATTTAATTCTGAAAATTTTAAAACCTTGCCCAACGCAGTAGTGGAGGATATGTTAAAGAAAATGCCGGGTATTGAAGTAGATAAATCTGGATCTATTACTGTCAATGGAAAGTCTGTTTCGAAAGTCTATGTGAATGGGAAAGAATTTTTTACTGGAGATCCAAAGATGGCTACTCGTAACTTACCAGCAGATGCGGTGGATAAAATTCAAGTGTTTGATAAAAGGTCTGACCAGTCAATGTTTACCGGTATTGATGATGGTAATGAGCAGACAAGTATTAATATTAAATTAAAAAAAGACAGGAATCATTCCACCTTCGGAAAGATCAGCGGTGCAGCAGGAGATCCGGGCAGATGGGATGCGCAGGGTAATATCAATCGATTAAATGATGACGAACAAATTTCATTGATAGCGATGGCCAACAATATCAATCGACAAGGCTTTTCTTTTGGTGATATAGCTAATTTTTCTGGAGCAGGTGGTGGAATGCGCCCTGGTGGAGGCGGTGGAATGATGATCACAGGTGGTGATATGGGGGGAGGTGGCAATTCACAAGGAGTTGCTAATACCTATGCTGGTGGAGGAAATTATTCTAATGTATTCAACAATAAGAATTCTGATTTCAACTCGAATATTTCAGCAAGCGATATTGATCGTAATTTAAACAGTAAATCTTTTGTTCAAAATCTTACACCAGGAAATGTTTTTACTCAAAGTTCCAATGCCAGTTCTCAATCTAGAGATCGGCAGGCAAAATTTGGAAGCACTTTAGATCAAAAGGTTTCTGACAAATTCTCTTTTAAATTTGTGCCTGCTATTACTTCTCAACACGGGAGCTCTTCAGGGATTTCATCGGCATCTACTTTTTTACCAGATGGCTCACTAGCCAATTCATCTCAAACCAATACTTCTAGTATCTCAGATGCACTCAATGCTTCGGGTAGTTTATTGTTAAGAAAGAAATTTGCTAAAAAAGGACGTACGATTTCTTCTACCATTACATTCGGGTACAATGAATCTACTTCTAATGGTTACCAACTTTCTAATCTTAAAACCTATCAAAATTCTTTGCTTATAAAAGATTCATTGATGGATCAACAAAATATCCGAGATGGTAATTCTCTTAATTATTCCGCTAACTTGGTTTATACAGAGCCGATGAGTAAAAAGTCTTTGTTAGAATTTAATTCTTTTCTAAGTGAGAGTGATGGTTCCAGCCATAAAAAAGTATATGACATTAATAAAGTAGATGGTAAATATGATTTATTAAATAATCGATTGACCAATGAATACCAGAATAATTATCTGTATTCGGGTGGTGGGATGAATTTTAGAACGAATCAAAAGATGTTTAGTTTTTCTTCAGGTGTTTCCATTCAAAATACTCAAATTACTGGAACGAATATTAATACGCTCATAAAAGTGAATCAACAAGTCACGGACCTGCTACCTTCTGCTATGATGCAATTTAATTTTAGCCGAACCAAAAACTTAAATTTTAATTATCGAACGTCTACTTCTCAGCCTTCCTTAACTCAATTGCAACCAATCATGGATTTGAGTAATATCAATAATCCAGTGATGGGTAATCCCAATCTACAAAGAACCTATACGCACAATTTAAATCTTAGATTTTTCTCATCTAAATTTATTTCACAGAAAAACTTTTTCGCTTTCTTAAATGCAGCGATGTCTGATAATTCTATTGTAAATTATGATAGTATTTTAGCCAATCGAACGATATTGAGTAAGCCCGTAAATGTGAATGGAGTGTATAGAATTAATGGAAATGCAAATTATGGTTTTGGTTTGAAAAAGATTCATTCAAGAATAAATCTTGGATTAAATATAGGTCTCAATAACAATGTCTCTTACTCAAATGGCGCTTTAAATAATATTGTGATTAAGAGTGCAGGTCCATCGCTTACCTATAATTATATGGTAAGCGATGTAATTGATATCAGCTTATCGACTAGATATTCTTATAGTGTTACGAATAACAAAAAAAATCCTTCTTTGAACACCAATTATTTAACGAGGGTTTATTCGATTGATATCATTAAAAATTTACCATGGGGTTTGGTATTAAACCAGTCATTGAATTATACCATTAATTCTGGCAGGGCAGAGGGCTATAATACCGCTATCCCAATATGGAATGCTTATTTTTCTAAATTTTTCTTGAAAAATAAACGTGCGGAGGTTAAACTTACTGCTTATGATCTGCTTAACAAAAGTGCAGGTATAAGTCGAACTGTTTTACAATCTCAAATTATTGACCAGCAGTATAATGTAATCAATCAATATTTTTTAGTAGGGGTTACTTACAGTTTACAAAAATCGGGTCTTGAGGGGGGAAGAGGTGGAGCCCGAACATTTATGATGAGAGCGGATTAAAAAATTCTATATTTAACTTTTATAAAATTTCGAATTATGAAACTATTATTTACTTTATCAGTTGTACTATTGGGAAGCTTAACTATTTCTTTTGCTCAAATGAAAGAGGGTAAAATTGTTTTTGAGCGGGTAATCAATATGCGTAGAAATATTACTGATCCTGAAATGAGGGCTAGAATTCCTGAGTCTAGAACAGATAAGTTCCAGTTGTTATTTAATGAGCAATCAAGTTTATTTAAGTCTATCATTGAAGAAGAAGCACCTGATCCATTTGCTAACAATGGGGGTGATAGAGGAGGACAACGAATGATGTTTAGGATGCCTTCTACTACTACTTTTACTGACCTTAAAACTCAGATGCAATATGAAGCTCGTTCATTCTTTGAAAAAGATTTTTTGGTAATTGATTCTCTTAAACAAATTAAATGGAAAATATCAGAAGAAACCAAGATGATTGCTAAACATCTTTGTAAAAAAGCTACTACCACTTCTGCAGGTCAAATGATGAGAATGAGTTTCGGAGGTCCACCTCCCGGTTCGCCTAGAAGAGATAGTACCCAAGCAAGAGTAGATAATAAGCCAAAAGAAATAGAGGTAGTGGTTTGGTATGCAGAAGATATTCCTGTTTCTGTTGGACCAGAAAGCTTTTCAGGTTTGCCGGGTGCAATCCTTGAAGTAAATTCTGATAATGGGGCATCGATTACCACTGCTGTTGAAATTTCAGGTAAGTATGCTAAAAAAGAATTGGTAAAACCAACTGTAGGTGAAGTAATGACCCGGGCTCAGTTTGCAGATAATATGAGAAAAATTATAGAAGACATGCAGAAAAATGGTCCAATTCGATTTAATAGATCTAATTAAAATTACGCTAAATTGACTGACTAGATAAACTAGTTGTTTAATTTAATTTCTGAATATATTTACTATTTATCCAGCCTCTAATACGGGTTGGATATTTTTTTGTTTGATCAGTCCTATCGTACTTAACATTTCTTAATCGTGCATTTTGATCAATTTCTACGAACCACCATTTTGTCCCTGATCGATCTGTCATATATCCAAGGGCATTGCCAGCGGTGTTTTTAGGCAGTTTAGCAATAACATTTCCTGATGGCTTAAACTCATTCATGTCGTCGTAAAACTTTGTTGTTGAGTCATCCATTTTAGGTTCCAATCTTACTTTATAACCTTCTAAAGTTACCCTAAATCCAATATTTTTTTTAAATAGAGAATCAGGTAATTTAGTTCCATTGATAAATTGAGATTGGTAGGTCTGCTGAAAAGAGTTGTTAGATAAATTGATATCAGTTTTAAAAATTTTCTGAATCGTTGAGTATTCAGCACAACAACCTGGATCGGAGATATAGAAATATAGTTGATCTTGGGTTACTATGATGTCAGTAAGACTTTGTCTCTCAGAAAATATTTTAGTGTAAGCATTCTTTTCTTTTTTAAAAATATCTACTGTGTAACCTTCTTCCCAACTTGGACCAGCAAAAATGATTTCATCTATTCCGTCTTTATTCAAATCAATTAGGTGTAGCGAATGAATTAAGCCATTCATTGTAAAATCGAGGCCATATTGAATCGAGTCTTTGTTGAAATAACTATAATGTTTTACTTTTTCAGTTTTTAAAAAATTCAATATTTTTTGTTGATCAGTTTTTGATGGCCATTCAAATTCTTTGGGTAAAACTGGAAAAGAAGTCCCTGACGGCAAAGAGTTTTGCGCGAAGGATTGTATGGCAATAAAAAAGATGGATAAAGTGTATAGGAATTTCATAGAATTTGGCTTTGTAGATATTTAGAAGTATTGTATTTTTTTATAAAGTTAGAAATTTATTATTTATTTTATCAATAGGGAAATGGATAATCCATTCTGCGGATTTCGTTTGATTTTATAGCCCACGGTTTAAACCGTGGGCTATGAAAACGAGATTCAAATGAAACCGTTTCAACGGTTTATTTAAAATAGAGGTCTTTATTAATTTTGATGGATTTAAACACGGCCCTCTCTTGGAGAGAGTATTTTTCTACTACACTGGGAATAAATTATAAATTTAATTTTAAATCTTAATTATTGCCTTAACAAATATCTTGTCTCCATTCTGCATTCTAATGTAATAAACACCTGACGATAAGCCTGCTCCATATAGATTATAGCTATTGGTTCCAGCAAAATTGTAAGTAGTGTCTACCAATAATTTTACAACAGCTCCAGCTCCATTTAACAATTGTAAGATGGTATGACCTCCTTGTGTTTTAAATTCTATCTTGGTTAAATTATTGAATGGATTAGGATAATTGTATATGAGGGACTCTTTCGAAAATATTGAATTTTTATCGTTGGCTCCACATACACTGGCATTGATCAATGGTATGATTGGAAATTGCTTTAATAGAATTTCAATTTCTGCAGTAGGTGAAACACAAAACCAATTTTGCAAAATTGTATTGTAAATAGATCTAAAATCAAATTGGTAAGGAATATTGTCATTGCTAGTCGCAGTACTTGGTATCATTGGGTTGTCACCAAAAACACCTCCTCTTACATTCTTTCCAAATAAAAATAAAGGAGCTGCTGATCCATGGTCGGTTCCACCGCTTGCATTTGATTTTATTCTTCTTCCAAATTCAGAATAGGTCATTCCAATAACTCGATCTTCAATTTCTAAACCGGATAGATCTGACTGAAATGCTGCAATAGAATCTGAAAGACCTTTTAATAAATTTGCATGGGCGCCGGTGGTCGTATCTGTTGATACCACTTGTCCAGAATGTGTATCAAAGCCTCCATAATTAACCATGTACACTTTGGTGCGCAAGCCACCCTTGATCAATCTTGCAACAATTTTTAGTTGAGCGGCTAAACTATTATTAGGATAAGTGACTTGTTGTTTGACACTATCGGAAGCTTGTTTAATTCTTACAGTATATTGGTTGGTTTGTTTTGCGATACTTCTCAAAAAACTAAGTTCATATCCTGCATTGGTATTTGACACTGCTGCATCTGTCCCTTCTAATAAATTATAAAAAGAATTTGGGTCTGAAATACTCAAAGCCATGTTTACAGCTGGTCCTTGACAAGTGAGAGTTGCTAAAGAACCAATCTGAATAGCGATTGGATCTGGATTGTTGGAATTTGGATAAGCATCTGGATAACCAGGATATTCATAATTTAAAAAGCGCCCAGCCCATCCTGTATTTAAATACTGATCGCTATTTGAGCCAGACATCCAAATATCGGTTGCTCTAAAATGAGAAAAACTTGGTTGAGGATATCCAACTGATTGTACAATATTTAATTTCCCATCTGCAAATAATTTTTGAAAGGCAGTCATTGAAGGATGAATACCAGTAGCATTATTACCTGTTAGTTTTAAAATTTTTTTTTCAGGTAAGGCTATATTGGTTCGAGCATTGTAATAATTGTTGTAATTGCTTAATGGAATGACCGTATTTAATCCATCGTTTCCTCCACTCAATTGAATAATAACAAGTACTTTATCAGTTGAAGAAGTTCCCAGCAGTTCAGTATTAAATAAAGGATGATCTTGTAATATATGAATAGGGTTACCGCTAATCATAGTAGGAGCAAGTAATGCCAAACTATTTCTTATAAATTTTTTTCTTTCCATTTTATTGTAATTGATAGTCTGGTAAATTCATAATGTATTTTAATAAAGTTTTGAGCCTAGTGTTCACTATATTAAAATTGATGGTGCTTGGATTAGCAATGTGGGTATTCCACGCATCTGTCCAATAATAATCAGATGTTTGTCCTGTTAATAGAATTTGAGTTTTCAAACTGGATTTTAATGACGCGGATATATCTGTTGAAACTAAAAACGAAAAAAAAGATTCAATTAATGCATTTGGATCCGAAGGATTGGGACAAACTGATTTAGCGAATTGTATTGTATTTGCGATGATTTTTTTTCCATTCTTGGTATAGCCAATTTCCAACATTAAATCGGTAAACTTATTGCGCTTGGGCAAGGTATCAGCATTGATCCAGAGTTCATTATAATCTGGAGCTTGGTAATAAGCAGGCCAACCTGAAACATTGGGGGGATCTACAGGATTTTGCCCCATACCAATGAGTTGATTTACCATATTATTGTACAAGAAATAAGCATCAGAATAATCAGTTACTGCATCTGGAAATACTATTTCAAATTGTCTTAAAAAAGCAATTATATGATCGGTAGGACTTTTAATTTGACAACCTATATACAAAGTATCATAAAAATGTTCACTCGATAAAAGTAATTTTAATACTGGCTTTATTTCAAAATTATTTGCGATGAAGGTATTGGCCAATGGAGTTATAATGTTTGTTTCAACAACATCATCAATAGCATAATATACGAAATATCTGTATATTTTCCTGCAAATATATTTTGCCACTTCAGTCTTTTGAAAAATCATAGTCAATAACTCGTCTGTTTCTAAAGCACCACTAGCAGCTGTTTTTCCAGCGATGGTAGTATTGTTGTAAAAAGCAGAAAAAGTTTTATTAGTGGTATCGTGTCTGGTGCTGTCAAAGACTGAATTAAAATTTGCATCAATCTTCCATCCTGTTAATACTTTTGCGGCATTTTTTACATCATCTTCACTGTATTTGGCACCGCCTTCTTTTCCTACTGTAAACAATTCTTGTAGTTCTCTTCCATAGTTTTCATCTGGTGCTGTTTTAGTACTTAAATAGCCATTCAAATATCTTAACATACCTGGGTCTGATGTAACAGCACGTACCATTTGCTTAAAATTACCAACACAGTTATTTCTTATAATTTGATGGTGATGGTAGATCATTGAACCATATACAACTGTATCGGCTTCTGTGCCAAAATGATTGCTCCAAAAGATTGTTAGCTTTTCACGAATATTTCTTTCTTGACCTACCCAAACACTGATCAACCATTTCTTATAACTATTTCTTCGATAACTATTAATTGTGCCGTCTGTAGATATATCATTTATCCAAGTTTTACCAATGGGCACATTCGGATCAGTAAATGTGGTAGAATTATAATCATTTAATGGAGGAGGTATTATGGTTGGTTGTAAATTCAGCAATTCATCTACGCTTGCAATTAATCCTTTGTTTAAAAAGTAATTAATGTCAGTTGCTTTGGCACCAAACATAGTTCGATTCAGCAAATGTTTTGTTTGCTGTGGTAACCAATTTCCTTTGTAAGTAGTTAAACCTAAAGGACTAGTTTTTGGGGTAAGAGGCATATTGTTTTTATAAAATTAAGTTTTTTTAGAATTGGAAATGTTATCAAAAAAATAAATTATTTAAATTTATCTCGTTTTGATAGCCCACGGTTTAAACCGTGGGCTATCAAAACGAGATTCAAAGAAAACCGTTTCAACGGTTTATATAAAAAAGAGACTTTTATTTTTTGAAGTTTAATTTAATTTATTTTGAGGAATATAAAAATTCGGTAAATTAAGTTGAGCTTCATTTATCACCATTAGTAATATTCATTTTACTGCCTTTTAACCAATTAGGTGATGAAATATGGGAATTCTATAAATTAATAAGTGTAATAAAATGCTTCCAATTAATCATTTTGCCCTTATTAAAAGGAGTATTTTATCAAGAAAAGTTCAAAAAAAGAATGATTGAAATAATTGATTAACTTTGTTTAACTAAAAACTGCATGAAAGATGACATACAACATATCCTTTCAGGAACGAGCCAAGTTAGGCACCATCATCTTATCCAAACAACCTGCAGTTACCTTGAAAGAAGCCAAAGAACAAGTTCAATGGTTAAAGACCAACAGCAGCACAAAGAAGAAGAAACAAAGAGCCTAATTCAATTAGCAGACGACAATCATCTTTGGGTAGAAAATATCAATATAGATTTATATGTTTCACAAGGTGCAGAACAGAAGGTATACCTGAAAGATGGTTTAACTGTTTTGAAATTGAATGATGCAATTTATTATGCTAGTTGGGTTGATTATTTTCGTAACCTTTTGCTTAATAATTTATTTTTTCCAGATACTGCCTATCAGTTATTAGGATTTCACAATGATTTAGATGTTTTGTATGCCGTAGTTGAGCAGCCATTTGTAAAAGCAAATGAAAAAACAGATTTGAATATCGTAAAAAAATTTCTTGAAAACAATGGCTTTCGGAATACCAAAAACCATGATTACTTTAATGAGGAACTTGGTTTAATTCTAGAAGATCTTCATGACGAAAATGTGCTAACACAAAATGGAATACTTTATTTTATAGATACAGTTTTTTATGTTGTGAGCCCTAAGTAATTACTTATAAAAAAAGTCAACCTTTTAAGCCAACTTTTTTACTTCCTATAATATTCTCATGAATAAAAGTGGTAACTAAGATTTTATCTCAGTCCGCCTCAGAAGTATTTAAATCCTCGGACTGAAATGTCTGTAATTTAATTGTGGTAAAATAATATTTATTCAATTACAATCTTTTTGGTTGGGTCAATTTTCAACCAAATAAAACCACCGCAGATTACAATTACTCCGATGATTCTTACGGGTATATCCCAGCTGCCGGTGGCGGTTAAAATATAACCAAATGCAATCGACATAATGGTAGAGCCTAATTGTCCAGCCATTCCCATGGCACCTGCTACGGCTCCTGAATTTTGACCGCCAATATCAGCAGAAGTTGCCCAGGATACTGGTAATGTAAAGTCTTTAAAAGCTAGACCAAAGGCGAGTACAATGATAGAAGAAGTAGGATCTAAAACGAA
>Ga0214919_10005755_pt1 | contig 17370 bp, 17 predicted proteins | sample LL1503_MetaG_FD_177994 | JGI IMG/M metagenome (GOLD analysis project Ga0214919, IMG submission 177994) | Freshwater microbial communities from Lake Lanier, Atlanta, Georgia, United States - LL-1503 | ecosystem: Environmental > Aquatic > Freshwater > Lake | place: USA: Georgia | collected...
TTTTGTAGTTTTTTCTCAAGCAAACTTTGAAAAGTCAAAGGTTCTGTATGCTCAAGAGTATTTAAAAATGATTCAAACCCGATTTCATTTGCATCTTTACCTTCTAATTCTACCATATAAACCTCTTTACCATACGACATCAATTTTTCAGCATGTTTAAGAGCATCTTTTTTAGCATCATTATCTAGTGCAATGTAAATTCTATCAACGCTTGATTTAACTAGTTTTTCCATTAGTTTGTTATGTAATACTTTACCTAATAATGGAATAACGTTTCGTTTAATAGTGATTGCATCAAACATACCTTCACAAAGTATGATTGGTGCATCCCAATTTATGTATAATTCTAAACCTATAACTTCCTTAGATGCTATAGGTGGATTTTTGTATTTACGATCTGATTCTTTGTAAGCGCGAGCAACAAAATAATTTAAAATACCATTTGCATCATATGAGGGTATTATTATTCGTCCACCATACGACCCTTCTTTACAAAAACCAATATTATATTTTATAATATCATCTTTAGTTACGTTGCGTTTCGTTAGAAATTTTAATGCGTGTTTAACCTCTATTTGAGTTACCTTATCTAAGTAAATACCGTTTAATGCGATATACTCGGCGGGTAAAGCGAGTGCTTCGCTAGATATAATAGTATCATTAGCTGTTGGTTGGATGAGCAGATCCAGGTCTTTAAATCGATCAGGCGACGCTTTAGCGCGTTTAAATAACGCACGTATAGATTTACCTTTAGAATCACATACCCAACAATGCCAAAAATTTTCACGTTTAGCAGTGGTGCGTAGTGATACCTCTAGTTTTTGTTTATGGTGAGTACAAAATGGGCATTTAAAAGCGTAGTTGCCTTTACTTGTGACCTGTCCCTTACCTAAAACGGATTCTACTAATAGCAGTAATGCTGCATTTTCCATATAACCTACAAGATACGAAGTTATTCTGCCTCAATCAAATCTCTAGTAAAAAACTTACCTAATATATTGTCATTATAAGACATAGTAGGACTAGTTAAACATTCATATTTACACTGATAGTGCATTTCATAGTATGTTAGTTGTTTTTTTGTTTTGCATTGTCTATAAATCCAACAAGTAAAATTTTCCTCACCATATTGTTTAATATCAGCAAGTAGTTGCTTATTAGAACCCCAATACGTTTGCCAATCGCTTTCACTTTGAATTACTTCAAATTTTGGTTTGCGACCAGGTCCTGTTTGTTCTGCTAATTGTTTTTGGGTTAATTTATGCTTCTTGTTATGGAAGAATGCTTTTTTACCAATATAGAATTTACCATTTATTTCATTAGTAATTCTATAAACAAAACCATAATATTTTGTAGGATCAATTATATCCCAACTTTTCCATTTATGTATCATATTTCACAACGAATGTCATATCTGTATTAGGAGATATCATTATTGGTTTACCAAATTTAGCTATAGCTAATAATTCATTATTGTCACTATATAAACCAAGAGACGTAGCATAGGGATGAAAATAAGATCCTGTAGCAAAATCTAATACTGAGCCGCTAATATAACTACCCGACAATAAAGTAGGGTTATAAGATAAATTGTAATCACTTTCTTTTACTAAGCAACGAACTTCATTTTCATAAATGATATAATCATTTTTAAAGGATACTGTAAAAGGATTTGTAAATAAGCTTTGATAAGATTGGTTTGTAATAACAAACATACCTTGAGCATAAAATATATTACCTATATGTGTTTTAGTAGAATAAGTATCATATAAATTTCCAAAACCATCATCACTAATATTAATAGAAGTACCTGTTAATAAAATACTATTTGGTAATACTTTATTTCCATAAACATCTGCATTAATAGCTAATACTTGAATAGTTTGAGAGATGTTTGTTGGAAAATTATTTACAAAACTATCACTATCATTATATATAAAATATGATGATGTGGGACGTTGTTGAGAAGCAGATTCATAATAAATTGAACTTGCTAAAGAGGATGTATTTAAAGAAGATGTAATTGATTGGTAAAATAACTGGTTGATGCTGTTATAAACTAGTCTTTCATATTGTCCATTACTTGTAGGATCACTATTTTTAGAGAATAAACCAGAAACATTAGTACCTTGATTAATTGAAGAATAAGTAGGGGAAGTAGATCTTGTAAAAGTCCAATACTTGTTAGCACTATAAGGTACTACAGTGACATCTGATTTGCTTAGTTTTTTGAATGAAGACATGCATTAATAGTCTAATTTGATTCTGATTAGGGCTTCTTTAGTAAAGTCTTTTGTTAATGGTCTACTTAATTTAGATACAGCTAATAATTCATTATTATCATTATACATACCTACTGTTGTAACGTATGTTTGAGGATTATTAATTAAGCTTGTATATAATAAATTACCATTATCATCTATAACAGAGGGGTTTGTTGTATAGTTAAATTCACTATTTTTTACTCTTGTGAAAAAATATCTTGAAGATACTGTTTCAGATGATTGTAAATAAAATCCACTTGTAGAACCACTAATAGAATTAGTAGATCCACTAACGATTGAAGTAAATAATTTTAAATGATTATTACCAGTAGAATAACCTGTTGATACAGGAGCTATATAAGGAGAAATTGAACCTAAAGATCCTACAGTTGCATTTAAAACAACTATATTTAAATTTGGGAATACCATTCCATAATATCTTGTTGTAAGGGCACTTCCACTTTGTATAAGGTAATATACTTTATTTTCACCTATATAACGAGTTAAATTTGTAGTTAAACTATCATCTATTAATCTAATAGCAGAAACTGTACCTAAACTAGCTGTCATTAAAGTTAAATTAAAAGAACCAGGTAATAAAGATTCTTTATAACGAGAACGAGCTATATTAATTATAAAAACATCTCTTGATGAAGTAACATCACTATTAAAGCTAAAATCTACAGCTTCAGTTCCATAAACTAAATTTCTATATTCACCATATACTATACGAGAAGGTGTTTTACCAACGGCTGATGCATTAATATTAGCAGAACCAGATCCACTTACATTACCATATTGAAGAGAAAATTGTACTGATGAACCTGCAGAAGTAGAATTTCCATTATATACATCTAAATAATATTCAGTATAACTAGAAGTATAAGTTGATGCAAGGTAGAGTACATTACTATCACTACTCCACAAACCACGTACTACGGTTTCTGAACTTATTACTGAATCTTCTGGGGCGTATCTTGAAAATGACATGTTTTTTTATATTTTAGTAGTTAGCTACTTTTTGAATAGATAAAGGAATAGTAATTCTTGCACCACTATCTCTACCAATAACGGTAATTGTAGTTGTTAAGGTAGTCAAACTAGATCCAAATAAAGTATTAATTGTTGTACCTGTTAAAGTAAATGAAGTTCCTACTTGACTTAATGAAAGTACAGTTCCTGTTGTTGTGTTTAATCCAGTAATTCCTGGAGAAGTTACTGTTATACCAGTACCGCTAAAAGTAGATACCAAACGAGAATCAGCAATTGTAGCTATGTATCCGTTTGCTTCAAATGTACTTGTAGAACCTAAGTAATTTAATGTTTGAGGTGTAATTGTTAATGATGCACCTTGACGCAATGAAATACTATTGTATCCAATATTAATAACTGGTAGTTTAGAAGTACCACGAGGTAATGTTACTAATTTATAGCGCATTATTTGTGATTCGTTAGGAAACGCTTCTAATACTGGTGTATTTTCAATTGCTTCACCATAGAATGCAGACCCAGATGGGTGTAAAGGATTATACAAAGTATAATCGATTTCATCATCGGCTAATGCGAATTGAGTTATTTGAAATGAACCATCATTACGAGCCAACAATTCGCGGCCCTTCGTGGTTAATATTGCATCTACAGTTACTGTTGTAGGATTTAAAATTGCCATAATTCTTTATGTTATATATACTATAAATATATTGATTTTAAAAATCTTTATTATTAAATATTAGTAGTTACGGATTCGTTAAGTAATTTTTGTTTAGTTTCTTTAGTTATTGTGTCTATATTATTTAATACATTTTGATTAATATCTTCGGGAATTAAAAAACCATATGATGTTTTTCCATTACGTTTTGTAAAATTTAATATAGTACTAGTTTCATCTGCTCTTCGAGATAATAATAAAAATTGTTGATAGGTTCGATTAATTAAATTTAATTTTAAAGCACCAGATAATATTGTTTCTAAAGTTAAATGTAATAAACCATTATTATCCTTATATGTGTTTATAACTCTAGATTCTACATAAGTTCCATCATTTAAATAAACTAAAACTATATCATAACATGGTGTTACAGGTGTAAAAGGATAATCTACATCACCATAATTAGCAATAGAACTACTATATAAAGTATTAGTATAAGGAATAGCATTAGATGATGTAACAGGGTTAGGTACAAATATATAATTGTTATCCCAAAATCCACTTAATGCTTGTGAAAATACAATATCAGTAGTATTAGATCCTGTAGCCATTGAAGCAGAATCAAAAAAACCACCAGATCCAGTAGTTACTGTGGAATATCCTGTAGAAGCAGCTAATGATGATACTACTAAACTTGCATCAGCATTTAAAGAAGCTGTAAAATTTGAAGATGATGGTGGGGATGAATTATACAATTTAAATACAATTTTTTCTCCAACTGTTAAATTAGTTGTAGGAACATTTAGATTAAAAGTATATGATAGTGATGTTGCCATTTATTTTAACATTGGGAAGTGGATGAATTATTTTGTAAAACTCCAGACGTTATAGGGAATGTTGCTATTCCTGTCCATCCTCCCATACCATCTGGAATATATTGTTGTATATAATTATTTAAACTAACATATGCAGTAGATAATGACGAGTCTGTATAGATTGTATCTCCTGCTACCAAATAATTTCCAACAGATGGATTTTTAGAAGAGTATCCTGTTTTATTAGGATTTAATGAAAAACAAGTAATACCTGGAGTACTTCCATCTTGGAATTGTATTGTATAAGATGATGCTGGTGGGGTAGTACTAAATACATATTCATCTTTTGCTATTAAAATTTCAGTTCCTGAAGAATTTACTTTATATGCTGCTAATTCCCAAGTATTAGAATTAAATGTAGATGGAAAAGTAATTGTTAATGGTAATGAAGCAACTATTGAATAATCTCCTGTTTCTTTAATAGAATATGTAGGATAATTACCACCATTTGCTGCATAAGATGATGTACCTACATTAAAATAAGAAGAAGCTTCAGAATTATTTAAGTAATTAAATATATTATGAACATACCCCCCACTTAATGGATATCCAATATCTGTTTTTATACCATTTGCAGTACTACCACTAATAAAATAAGAAGAAGATAAATTAGTAGCATTTGCTGTATAAGCAGTAGATGAACCTAAAGTTTGAAAATATAACTTACTATCAATAGGATTTGCGGATGAACCTGTAGTTCCAAAATATAAAATAGGATTATATGTGTATCCACTATCAAATATTAACTTTTCACCATCAGTTGATTTTTGATTACTATATTGTTGGTTATTAAGTAATGATATACTTCCAGTATAACTTGATTTAAATGTATTTTGAATTTCTTCCCAATGTTTATTACGTTGGTTTAATTCAGTAAAATTACCATCGGCATCTATTAAGTATTTTAATGCAGCATTATTGCGTTTTGGTAAAAACTTATTAGGAGTTATTTCTGAAAATAGGCCTAGTTTATATGAATTTTTATCTATAACTGCTGTTCTACCATATGATATATCCCCATCAGTATAATCATTATATTTAGTACTAGATAATTTAACACCATCATAACGTGATAGTTGATGTGTTTTTAAAGTATTATATGAGTCTTGTAATTGAGCAGGATATGTTATACTTCCTGTAGTACCAAAAATATATTCTAGGTCACGTCTATTAGATGAAAATCTACTTTGAGATATATTATTTAATAATATATTAAATTCAGAGTGAGCAAAATCATTAACATTGTAAGATTGAAGTATAGTACTAAACCAATAACTTGCACTAACATAATCTTCATAAGTATAACTATCATAAGGACCTGTAGTGAAATTTAATAGGAATGGGTTAGAATTTCCACTTACAAAGTAATTATTAACATTTATACTACTGCCTGTAATATTACCATCGTAATAAGCTACTTTACTTCCTGTTAAATAAGTATATAAATCAGTATATTGTGTTCCTATAGTAGATCCACTAATACTACCTTCATTTGTTGTAATTTGTGATGTTAATGAAGGATTAGTTAAGGATATTTTATTTCTTTCAAGTATTGGTGAATTGATAGTAATACCTGTTGATAAATTAGCTCTAGCAGGAATAAAATCCTTTATCATTTTAAATAAAGAATTATCAAAATATTGAATTAGACGAATAAAACTATTATAGTCTGTAGCTCCAATTGATCCACTACCAGCAGAACCAGTAAATGGGATAATAGATGCTGTTAAAGGAGAATAATAAGTTTGTTTTTCAGCTAATAAATCAATATAAGAACTACTATATTGTTGTCTAGGATCACCTATATAATTATCTATACTCCAAGTAGTATTGTTAAGAGTATTATTTGTAGAAATAGATGAAGAAGTAAATTGATCAATTTCTTCTTGAGGTGAAAAGGAAATATCTACATAATGTGAATCATTTGTTCTAAATAATAAAGATGATGTAGGTTGTTGTTGTAAACTAATAAAAGGAGATAAAACACTTCCTGTTACTATATCATTAGATATTATTCTAATTTTACTATTATTAAATTCATCTAATAATCCTGATTTGAGATTACCTCCATATTCTTTAGTATTTAAAATACTACCTGTAATACCAAAAGTAGAAACTAATGTTTGTAAACCATAAGTTGTACCTTTAGTTTTTAATAGTAATGGTAAGTTATGATAAATTCTTTTATATGATTCTGCAAGTAAATCTTTTTTAGGTATTGTATTTAAATAAGATCCTGTGGAAGTAAAATCATTATCCCAATTAGCACTACCACTATTACCAATTAAAAAATTAACATTACTAGCATCACCATATTGATTATATAAATTAATTCCTAATGATTGTAATACATGATATACTAAATCTTTAGAAACACCTTGTTCTAAATTATTATTTGCTAAATTAATATCAGTAACTGCTTGTAAGAAAATCCAAATATTATCAAAATAATGACCAACCATATTAACAAAAGTAATATATTGATTATTATTAGTATCATCTATAATAAATGATGGGAGAGAATATGTTAAATTATTTTGATTATCATTATCATAATCAATAGCACTACCTGTTGTTGTATTATACCATGGAAAAGCAGAAGAAGTTGAGAATAAAGCGTATGGTTTTAAAGATCCTGATTTAGGCCAAGTGTATGAACTTGATTCAAAATATAAATAATATTCATACCCATCAAAATTAGTTATAATATCATTAATACTAGCAGTTGCTGTATTTTTATCATTAATCATATTTGGAAATAATGATGAAGAAACAGTATATTTAGCTATATCATTTTTATAATCTTCTATTTGTTTTACTTTATCAAAAAAGTTTTTAATTCTTTGTTCTGCTGAACTAAAGAATATAAAATTATTATAATCAGTATAATCTACATTAATATTAATACTTTGAGATGTAATTAAACTTAAAAGTTGTTGATATGATGCCGTAGAAACATTTTGTACACTATTAATTAAACCAGTATATGATTGGTAAGAAGTAGCTACATTATTTTGATTAGGTATATCAATATTAAAATTAGGTCCCTTTAATTGTGGGGGTGGTGCTGGAACTATTAATTTATCTAAATTAACATCAAATACAAAAGGGTTAATTTTTTCTTTAACTACCCATAAATTACTTTTTTCTATTATGTTGATTGGTAATGGGTTATATAGCTTAAATAAAATTTCATATCCTGACTCTACTTTATTTAAAGCAACATTAACAGCTAAAGCTTGGTTATTGTTACCAAAGTTGATTATATAATCTGTAAAATAAGCTGATCCTGTATATTCATTTATAAGTGCTAAAGATGCACTTTCAATTTGGCTATTTGTTAAAATAGTAGAACCTACTCTAATTTCAGTTCTATCTGATGATATTTCTTTTAAAAATAATTCAGCACTAGGATTAGAAACTTTATTATTAAAAAAGTTATATTGAACTTTAAATTCACCTGATGAATAGCCTACATTTTGTAAATCTTTAACAGGATCAATTTCAATAATAGGTAAAAAACCATCTGTATTTACGAAAGATGTGTTTGGTAATTTAAAATCTTTATAGTTGTAGCTTAAATTTAAAAGATTACCTCCTGCATCATATATAAAATATTCAATGTAATCCTCTTTTTGCCCAAAATCTTCTTGAATTCTTTGAGATGTAAGTAACCTAACATCAGTATCATCATAACGAGATACCTCTTGCGTACTTAAAATTTCACCTACTATTTTAATATTATCTGCCATTATTTTTTAGTCAAGTCGTTTATTATTTGCTGTGTCTCTAGTACTTGTTGTCTTAATGATGTAATTTCATCTAATAAAGCTTGTATATCATCTTGATTAATACTAACACCTAAGTAATCTGCTTCTTTTTGTATAATATATTTATGTGAATTTGTATCTCCTTCTTTTTGAATTTGATAAAATAAATCTTCATATAGCTGAAAAAAATCATCTACCGTAAATGAAAGAGATTCTTGTGTTACTCCTTGATTTATCAATTGACGAAACTGAGTATCAATTACTCGGTTATAAGTATCTTTATTAAATACAGTTTTTTGTACTGTTATTTGTGACATTATCTTATAACTTTAAAGTAGTAATTATTATCAGATATAACTGTTCCACCAGTAGCTAGTACAGTTTTAAATAATAATTTATAGTAACGTTCAGGTTGTAATCCATTCATATATACATCAAAATAACTACCACTAGCATCGCAACTAATTTTAGTGTATGTTAGATCATAATCTACGACAATTTCTTCGGTATCCAAATCTTTTATTGACCAATATGAAGATGTTGGTAATGCTTTATTATTTAAATAAACTGAACTAGTTTGAAATGCTCTAGCTGGAAATTTATCTCTGGAATTTATTCTAAAACGTTGTACTGAATCTTGTTGAAATTCACCTTTATTATTACCTAATGAAAGAACAAATGCATCTGAATTTATAACAGATAATGAACCTGTATTATATACGAAATCATTCCATCTAATTTCTAAACATGGAGGGTATATTGTATGGGTGTTACCTGAAAAATATTTTGTTTCAAATTTAGATTGTGTTGTAAATTCTATAGATGAAGAATGTTTTAAAATAAAACCATTATTAGGTATTGAACCACTATACCAAGCCTTTACAGTATTAGATACTTTTAATTCAATATCTTTAGAAGTTAAATTAGTAAATGATTGACTAGAAGCATATTGAGAACTAGTATACCAATAACCACCACCTATATTTTCACCAGTACTGCCACTTCTATATGAGCCTGTTGCTGGTGATTGGGTTGCAATAGATGCTGAGGTGAACCATACATTACCATCTAGTTGGTCTTTATAGTACCAGCTAACTCCATTAGTAGTAATAGGTACATTACCTAGTCTACCTGTACCCATATTCCAACTTGCAGATACTGGATGGCTAAATATAGTATAATTTAAGGGTATGGATGAAGCGTTAGCTAAATATAACTTTAGATATACATCAAAAATACTGCTTGATACTAAATTAGCTATTGTACCGCTTACTTGAGCAGAAGGAAATTGAATTAAAGTACGTGATACCTCATCAGTACCATTAATGGAATAATAAGTGCTAAGCTCTAATATTTCATCTAATCCAGTATTTAATGTTGGATAAAATGAATATATAGTAGCACTCTTTTCGGGAAATATTTTATAAATTGCCATAGTTAGTAATTACTACATATAAATATGTTAACTACCAAATTATTTTACGCTAATAAAGCGTAATATTCTTTAAAATGTTTAATACGATCTGGTAGGCCTATCGTACCGCCATTAACACGTTTAGTGATAGACGTAACAACTGCATCCGTTGCACCACCATCCGCCATAACATGTAATTTGTTTTTATTAAAAAACCAGGCAGCAGATAATAATGCATATTTTTCTGCTACCCATGTTGGATTAGCAGCAATATCTTCATTTATTGATTTACCAAATGCTGTATAATTGTCTTTACCTGTTAATTGAATATAACCGCGACCACAGAATTTAGCACCTTCACCTGACGCTTCAGGTCCGTTACCCATTCTACCACCATATACTTTATTAGCAATTTTTTCTGGTTTGCGCTCGTATTGTTTAGCTAATGCTTCATTTGGGAAATATTTTTTAAATATACCCATTAAGCCTTTAGCGGAATAATTTAAGTTTTCTTTAGTTAATCTAAAACCACCTGATTCGTGACCGCATTGAGCTAAAAAATGAGCTAAACGTAAAGGAGTATTAATTTCAAACTTACTCATAACTCCTGGTATTTGAGTAATAACATTATCAGGGATATGCCCTTTTAATTTTTCTAAATTCATATCTTTAATTTTTAATTTACAACAACTCTACCTTGGATATCTTCGTTAGGATATCTAACTTCAAATATAGCAGGATCTAAAGATGGATAGATATTTCCTTTTCTTGTAGCACCAGCAATATCATACCCATATTGAGAATAATTTCCACCTTGTTTATTTACAATTTCTATTTTAATTACTGATTGTACTCCTTTAACTTGTAAGAGTTTAGATTGAATATCAGATAATACAATTGGTTGATTTATTTGCCATTTATCTATACTAAAGTGATCTTGTAAAGACGATATACAATTTGATAATATATCTTTATTAGAATAACCTCCTAATACATTAATATCAAAATTAATACCTATATTAATATAATAAGCATCTTTAATATTAATAGCATCTGTAACCATTCTATATTGGTTAAGATAAGTTACTAAATTATTTTTTAATGTTGTTGAAGCGGTGCTTAATTGCTTATTACTATTATATGATAAAACATATAAATCTAAAGCTAACGGATTATTAGATTGAGTATAAGATACTGTTTGTTGGGGATTTTTATTAAAATCTTGTGTAATATAAGCCTTAGCTACTGTACCGTAATCCGCAGGCATTGATAAAGCTCTTATAATATAGTCTTCTTTAGTTACTGTTCTTAATTGAGTAGAAAAAGAATATAAAGCATTTTGTCTTATTTCATCAGTTGAATCTCCATCTCTACCACCTGATGATGGATTAGGGTTAGAAGATACTACACTATTTTTAATAGTAGTAAATAAAGCTCCTGAAATTCCATTTTTAGTTGAGGTAATAGAAGAAATATCTATTGTTGTTAAATCATTAGCTGGGATATTTGATGAAACTCCTCCACCTATTAAATATTTAACTTGTAAATTACCTGAAGGGGCTAGTCCATACTCTTGGGAAAAAAATGTAGAAGCTTCATTATAATTATTTGTTAATAATGAAATACCAGGAATAGTTCCCGATTTAATATTATTTGCTGTTGGAATTATTTGAGAATCAGTTTTATTTGATATGCCGGCTCCAAATTCTAATTGTAATGTATTATCTGATAGAAATCTAGATACAAAGCGTCTAGGCGTTCTTTGTAATTGTAATAAATAAGGAACACCATCACTACCAGAAGTAGAATTAATTCCTTTTTGAAATATAGTTGATTGAGCTAAATAAGGTACTTCATACCATTGGTTACTATCACTTGAAGTAACATTTAAAATTTGCAATATATTAGTATCAGAAATATTTGATATAGCAAACTTTTGATTAGCCGGGATCGTTATAGTTGTTGATTTAACTTCAGCAGAAATAGCAGGTACGGATTTTTTAAATAGGTAAAAATCACTATTATAAAAAGTTATTTCAGTACTACCAGTATCAGTAAAATCTACTTGTTGTGTTGTAATAAATTTAGTGCCTGTAGAAGTAGAAGTTAACTGAGTATTAGCTGGAATTAATAAACCATAATTATTATAGTCAGGTACTCCTGAAGCACTAGGGATTAATTGGTATATATCAACTGTAGTAGAAGAAGCATAAGATGCTTTAGGGCGATATCCCATCATATATGCTTGCGCATATAAATTTTCTTTTTCTTTAGCGTATAATAAGAAATTTTCTTGTACTTGAGTATCAAGATAAAATGACATAACATCTCCTACATAAGAAGACATTTCAATAAATAAATTTCCTGGTGTTGCCTCTGAAAAGTCATTATATGTTGTGGGGAAATATGTTTTAGCATATTGTTGTAATGCTGTTTTAAAAGAGGTAAAGTCTTTATTTAAATAGGATATATTTTTATCTTCATTCATTATTATGTAAATTGTACTGTTATTTGATCTGGTGTTTGTGATATATTTAAATAATATTCAATAGTTAAACTTACCAAATTATTATCAGTATTAGGGACTAAAATAATATTAGTAACTGTAATTTCGTAAATATAAGTTAATATACTGCTTAATATATTATCTTTTAGAGTTTCTATATTATTATTAGTAATACCTTCAAATAAGAATCTTTTTAAATTTGTTCCAAAATTTGGATTCATTACTCTTTCACCCTTATCTGTTAGTAATAAATTAATTAAATTAGATTTAATTTGATCTTTAGTAGTATATGTACTTTTAAATACACCAGGTCCATTAAAAGGTAATGATACCCCAATAGCAATATTTTTTTGTAAATCTAACGGATTTACACGTATTGTTTGAGGTATTGGCATATTAATCTAATTGTCTTAATCCTGATTTATCCTGAGCAGTCATATTATTAGCAGCATCTGCAATAAAAGCAGCAAATGGATTTAATTTTTCACCTGTACTTTCGTCAACAGCGTCGATCACTGCTAATTTACTAATGGGTTGTTGAAAACCAAATGCCTCTCCCATTTGAGATGCTAATTGGCTGCGTACACCATTGGGTAGTGGGTTAGTTGGCACATTAGCGCTAGTAAAATTCATTGTTTTACTTTCAGTTAAGGCTGTTTTATTTTGACGAGCCATTACTTCATTTAAGATTTCAGGTAATTCTTCATGCATTGCATCAATTACCGCTTCTTTAATTAATCTTTTAAATACTTTGATGTTCATAGTTATAAATATTTTATCCTTGTAAATTTTGTTGGTCAATAATTAATTTTAATTGCTCTACTAAATCATTTGGGTCTAAAGTAAATGAATAATCACTTTTTATTACTTCAACTCCATCACGATTAATAGCAACGGCATAGTGGCGCTTATTTCCTTTAACAACAATTGCTTGTTGTGCACCTAATGTTTGTTCTTCTTTAATTTTAAATTTAAATCCTTTATATTCTCCAAATTGATTAATATTAGTAAGAAGATTTGACGTTAAGTCGGTCAATTCTTGATTATTTAAATTTTGTAAAGTTGATTGATCTAATAGTTGGCTAATTTCTTTTAACCTAAGTATTAATTCATTTAATTTAAAAATTTCATTTTCTAATAATACATTACAAATAGCTAATATTACACTTAATGAAGCTATTAATTTATTAGCTTTTTCAAGAGTTTTAACTATTTTAGTTATAACATTAATAGGAATACCTATACCTGGAGGTACAGCTGTAGGTATTGGTATTGATGATAATATTGCTACAATTATACTAAATACTGTTATATATATAGTTATTTGTTCAGTAACTTTTTTAATTTTTTGAAGTTTACTAATACTGTTATTAATTAAAGTAATTGTATTGTTTCTTAAATTAATAGCAATCTGTATTGTTTCAGGAGTATTAGCTGATGTTATATAATCATTTACTTGGTTTACTAGGATTTCTAGCTTTTTTCTTTGAGATATAACAGTAATAAGTTGATTTGTTAATTGTAAAGCAATAATAGGAGCTAAAGTTTTAGCTGCATTTTTAATTACTTTGATAGCTAAATTTTTTCTTGCTTTAGAACGTTCTGCTTTATTTTTAGCTCGTTTTTGTTTAACTTTATTTTTTCTTTTTAGTCTTTCTTCTTTTATCTTTCTATAAGGATCAGAAATTATTTTAGCTAAATCTTCTTTAAGTTTTGTTATTTCATTCTCAGAATTTTTTACAGCTAAATCATAAGCAGCATTTTCAACAATAACAGCTTCGTTATATTGTTCATCTGTTAGTTGTTTATTTTTATTTTCAACCTCTAATCTTTTTAATTCAGTATTATGATTAATTCCTAATGTAACTGTTTTTTTAGTTATATCTTCAATCTTTTTTTTAAGTTCTCCTATTTTACCTTCAACTACAGATATAACTTTATCTTTAGCTTTATTAACTAATTGATCACCAAAAGCTTTAATAGCCGATGCACTTGAAATATTTTTTAATATATCAGGAGATATAACAGACGATATATTTACATTACTAGGCATTAAGCTGTATAGTTTTGTTGTGATAATATTCCTTCTAAGTCACCTTCAATTCTATCTATAGCAATAACTAAATCATTAGCCGCTATTACAATATCCATAGCGGGAGAACCTTCAGGACTAACAATGGCTTCAGATAATCCAATTCCAAAATCGTGTAAACTACTCATTAAATCAAGAAGTAAAAATTGAGTTTTTTGACCTAATAACATAGGTTCAGTTGGTAATTGATTATTAACAGTACCTAAAAAAACAGATCCTCCATTAAGATGAATTCTTTCGTCTGCGTTTAAATTGATAGTATTCTTAGTATTTAAATTAATATTTGTTTTAGCAAATATCATTATATCATCTTTTTTAGAGTTTAAAACTACTCTATCACTATTAATAACAATTTGAGCATTTGAATATTTTGCAACGTCTATAGTTGTGACAACAGGATTTAACACACCGTTTTTATCAGTTTCTAAAGGTAAAATTTGGGCTGAGGTTAGATAGATAGAAGATAAATCTTCATTAATTTGTTCAACATGATATTTTTTATTAGGATCATAATTAAACCCATTTGTTAAAATAGTAATGGGATCATATTCATTTCCTATAGAACTCCAATTATTTAATTTATTGAATAGTTTAGTAGTTGAACTAAATCTTAAAGCACTACCTTGTCTACCTTGTATTATGTGATCACCTTCAAAAGATAATAAATTTTTAATTTTTGCATTATTTGTAAAAGTAATTCCTAAAATATCTTTATCAGAATCAAATTGAGCATTTTGTTGACTGTTTCCCCATATATTGATAGCATTAATATAATATTTTTGAGGAGCATCATTATTTGAAATCTGGGATATTGATGATGGCAGATTTTCAATATAAACTAATTCTTTTTTAAGAGGAAAATATTGAAATTGAGAATAAAGAGGTTTAGCTATTTTACAAGTGTTTAAAAAAGGATCATCATTGCTCCCAGATATATTTTTAGATTGATTATAGTCAAGATAGAATATAGATCCAATACCATTGAACCCACCAGCTTTTTGAAACATAGCAGGTGTAGGAGTATTTTCAGTAGTAACAACTCCATAAACTTTTCCTATTTTAGCTTTTGCTTTTGAAGAAAAATTATTTTTACCTACACTTCTATTAGATGAAGATATTCCTTGTTTAACAGTTGTCATCGTTATTTTTCTAATTGCATTATAGGGGCTTGCTCTAATAACTTTTTACCTTCTTCTTGAATATCTTTTTGTTCAGCTAATAAAGCTTCAATTTCACTCATATCAATTAATGAATCGGGTGATGAGTTATTAGAAGATACAGCACGTTGTGCTATAGCAGCCATCTTAATTAATTGTTCGTTATTCTTTACGTTAACATCTATTAAATCTTTAACAGTAGGCATTAACATTACTGCGGAACCCGCGTTAGATGTTGCCATAGGTTTCATAGTATCAATAAACTCGCCGATTTGTTTATCAATATCCTTGTTATTCTTGTGTATTTGTTTAAACAGATCCGATAAAGATGTATTACCGAATATTGTTACGTCGTCAAAATTAGCCATAAAATGCGTTTATCAATAAATATGAATAATTAAATCTTTATATACCCGTGCTCGTAGTATTCATTATATAATCTAACACGTATAGTATCTAATTTTTTAATAATTTTAGTAATCTGAGGGGTAGATACATCTGTCATTTCGCGTATATAAATGTATAGAGCCTTTTTATTAAATATCTCTAGCGTTTCACGCTTGCGAAATAACTCAATAATAGCATCAGCTGTCTGAGCATCATGTTGTTTAGGAAATAATGTGTGAATATGCTTGTCAATATACTTAATATACTGGTTAATAAATAAATTTGGTGAATGTAATTCATCTATAGCATCCATTGATTCATGTAAATGAGTTTTATCTTCATCTAATTCATCTATATCAGCTTTCTCTTGTAATTTCTTATAGTTATTTTCGTTATATACAATTAAATAACGTTTAGCAATAGTACCAAAGTAACTAAATGCTTTACCCTTTTCAGATTTATATAAATGTAGTTTTTCAAGAAGAAAAGTAATTACCTCATGTTTTAATTCTTCAATTGTATCAGTATCGGTATAATAAAACTTAAATGTATGAATAATATTCTCAGCTAATTTATAAAAACCATATTTAATACGCTCATTATAAATGCGATTACGTTCAGCTATATCGGTGGTAATAAGATATTCCACAATAGCATCTTCAGTATCTTGAGTAAAATATATTCTAGGTTCTTTGGGCTTACGTTTACGAGGTAGCCCTCTTTTAGTTAAAGCGATTACATCATCTTCAGCAAAGATATCTAAATCGTAATCTTCTTCATTATATGCCATTCTGTTATTTTAATAACATTATACGAAAAGAAAGGGACGTAACCAAACTAGTTTTTACGAATATTAAATTGACTAACTAAAGTTTGTATTTCTTTTAAATTTTGAAAGAATGTACCTACTTCATCGTCGGCTTGAAATGCACCTTGTAAATCTAATTCTTTTAAACGTACTTCTCCATCAGCAGCAATAATACCAATAGCATCAATATATTGTTGTTGTTCGGCAAAAGCCTTTTCTAAAGTATTATTACGTCTAATAAGTAAGAAAGCACCAATGATAGCTAATTCAATTAAATGAATTACTACTACCCATAAAGCTATTATCATATTTTATTATTTAGGAGCAAATTGATTTTCAAAATCGTCCGGTTCAATAGAAACCATTTCACGAATTTGTTCAATTTGTTCTTTTAAAGTTTCGATAGACTCATTAACACTGTCTTGTGTTCCACCTCTATTTACTTGGAT
>Ga0214919_10005757_pt1 | contig 17365 bp, 15 predicted proteins | sample LL1503_MetaG_FD_177994 | JGI IMG/M metagenome (GOLD analysis project Ga0214919, IMG submission 177994) | Freshwater microbial communities from Lake Lanier, Atlanta, Georgia, United States - LL-1503 | ecosystem: Environmental > Aquatic > Freshwater > Lake | place: USA: Georgia | collected...
TAGTTCATAACGGCATTATTGAAAATTTTGAAGCCTTACGCAGCAAATTACAAAAAGACGGATACATATTTACTTCACAGACGGATACTGAGGTTATCGCGCATTTAATTCATCAAGCGTATATTCAGTCCCCCAAGAGAGACTTAAGGGGTGCGGTTCAAGCCATTTTGCCGCTATTACATGGTGCCTATGCAATTGCGGTGATAGCTCAAGATGCACCAGATTTGTTAATCGGAGCGCGCGTTGGTTCGCCTCTCATAGTTGCTTATGGGGCGCATGAGAACTTCCTTGCGTCGGATGCGATGGCAGTAGCTGGATATGCAAAACAAATGACTTACCTTGAGGAGGGCGACATTGTTGCCTTACAAAGTGGCTTAGTAACTATCATCAATTCTTTTGGCAAAGAGCAACAACGATTAATAAAGAATGTGCCAGAACAAGTCGCTTCGGTCGAGTTAGGCCCTTATCAACACTTTATGCAAAAAGAGATTTTTGAACAGCCTACTGCAATAAGTAACACCATGAGCGACATAGAGAAAATTGATTTTGATCTGTTTGGCGCTACCCACGAAGAGTGGAAAAGTATTAACCAGATATTAATTCTTGCCTGTGGAACAAGTTATTATTCCGCATGCGTTGCAAAATATTGGATTGAATCACTAGCAGGGATATCAACCCAGGTTGAAATTGCTAGTGAATACCGATACCGTGTATCGGTACCAAATCCTGAAGCATTAGTCGTTGTAGTATCGCAGTCTGGGGAGACTGCTGATACGTTAGCGGCCTTAAGGCATGCGAAGTCATTAGGTCATCATAAAACATTAGCTATTTGTAATGTAGCTTCAAGCGCAATGATGCGTGAAACTATTTGGAAATTTCAAACAAAGGCTGGCGTTGAAATTGGTGTGGCGTCTACAAAGGCCTTTACTACTCAACTATTGGGGTTATATCTTTTAGCGCTAAGCTTGAGTAAGCTTGGCAATGGCAGTGAAAAAATAGATGAACTCTTTGAGTTCAATCGATTAAGGCACTTACCCGCAGCTCTCAATGCGGTGCTAGCTTTAGAGCCTCAGGTAATAGCCTGGAGTCAGCAATTTTCTAAGTATAAAAATGCTTTATTTTTAGGCAGAGGGATGCATTATCCCATTGCCTTAGAAGGTGCATTAAAGTTGAAAGAAATTTCCTACATACATGCAGAGGCCTATCCTGCTGGCGAGTTAAAGCATGGCCCGTTGGCCTTGGTTGATGAGCATATGCCTGTTGTTACAGTCGCTCCCAATGATGAATTACTTGAAAAACTGAAATCGAATATGCAAGAAGTGCAGGCTAGGGGAGGACAGTTATATGTTTTTGCGGATGCGCATACGAATATTCAATCCGGGGACGGCGTTCATGTGATTCGAATGCCAGAGAATTATGGAAATTTATCTCCAATTTTGCATGTTGTACCTCTGCAGTTACTGGCTTACCATACTGCTTTAGTGATTGGAACGGATGTGGATAAACCTCGTAATTTAGCTAAGAGCGTTACGGTGGAGTAATCCCGTTAGGGGGTAGTCCAGACAGCTTTCTAGTCCGTTTCCAGCTTGTTCTAAAGACCCAAGGATTGATGATTGGGTCATATTCAGCCTATCAAACCGAGCTATCCAACCTAATCATCCACTTAAGGGATTCGGAGGGACTCACATTCGGGTCAATAGCCGATTTACTGATTAAGGATGGGTACAGATCACCTCGTGGATTTAATCTCGGTCCAGAGAGTGTCTTTTCGATCTATAAAAAGAGAAAAATAAGGGATAAAAGGCTCAATCGTGAAGTCGAAAAAGAGCTTTTAGAAATTACCGTCAAGCGAATAGGGGGTGAAAATGGACATTCATAGTGAATTAAATCTCATAAGAAAATCGATAGAAGCACTTCATACAGAGCTAAGCCTAACGAAGGGTGAGATTCGGAAATTAAGGCTAGCTATCCAAAATAAAAAAAGAGAGAAGCCTAAAGAAGCAACTCTCGTATCTCCGATGTGGTGTTATGAGTGGGATCAGATGACAATAGATTTAGACCCAATGACATGGAAAAGGATCAGGAATGGAGAGTTAGTCATAGCTCGTGGAAGAGGAACTCGATTAGATAACCCACTACCAAACGGTGATGATTGTTTTCAATGGGACTTCTGGACATTTAATGGTGATGAAAAAGGAAGTGTGATTATCGAGATGGGTGAGCCAGATGTAGTACCTGAATCACCCGATGTAGCCTTTAGTGGAGATCTTGAAGACTTGGAGGTTATAGAAATTGAAGTCGAAACCACTCGTAAAAGAAAGAGGGTCTAAAAATCGTTCTAGACTGTTAAAACAATGACTATCGTCTTACTACCTTGGCTCTGGGAAATATGAAACTCTTTCAAGTTCGATTTCTTGATTAGGTCTAGAAGTCTCTCCTTGGTGAATTTGACTCCCGACTTCTCCACCTGTCTGGCTATTTGATCGGACATTCTTTTTTTCCTCTTTTTCTTTTCGTTTTCTCTCGTGGTGAACCCACTCTATAAATCCCATCATTAGTAAAGATCCTTTCGTACTTTGGTAAAGCCTTCTGGATTATTGAAATGCTCGTTATAAAAGCGTTTCAAAGCGTATCGAATGATTTCACTTCGGTTGTAACCCAGTCGGTCACATAACGAATCGAACTTCTTAACGAAGTCGTTAGTGGTTCTAATTCCTAAAATTTGATTTCTATTTAAGATCTTTGACAAAGCGTCTCCTTGTGTTTTTGAAGGTATTTCTATTTAGGAGATTTTTAACGAAGGTAGTTCCCAATAAAAAACCACCCATAGGTGGCTTATTGAGAAAAGTAAGGGGTATCTAATCTTCAGTGAGAGACCCGTCTGGTCGGATGCTTACTCCATCTGAAAGGTATATATTCTCCTCACCATCACCACCAAGTGATGAATACATTTCGGAGCCCCAGGTATTTGAAGAAGAAGTCTGAGATGTAGTACTTTTTTCAATAATAAATTCCTGATTGAAAATCTTCTTCAAAACAGATTTCCAAAGTGCTTCTATGATCGAAGAAAGAAGCTTAGCTGCTTGATTTTTTTGATCTGGTGTGAGTAGTTCAAAAATATATTCTGGAACAGTGTAATCACTAAGCCAATACTTTTTTAAGTTTTCTTGATTAATGTTGTATTGAAATCTTGAATTTCCATAAATTGTTCCAAGATCATCAAAATCAAATGACGGGTATTCCCTTTTGGGGATTAGATTTCTAAAGTCAGGAGCTAAAGTAAGATTGTTTAGAAATTTTTTATGATAGGTTACATTATTAAAGGTAAATTCCTCAACATCATCCCAAATATACGGGGCTTTGAAATCTTGAGAAATTTCATCCACCATATAATAGCCTGTGGTGTCTAATGTGGGTTCGTTTCCATTTATATCAACCCATCTTTGATCCGTATATTCAGGATCTGCGGTATCAGTAATAAAGTTAGAGAGTAGATATTCACTAATTAATTCAGGTCCACCTGATTTACCGTAGATTCCCTCAAATGAGTACTGTTTGATAGGGTTTAAAACCTCATCATCTTTATAGGAAAGCACAAGAATCTTATCGAACCATTCATCATCATTACATCTGAATGAAATAGTTATTGGCTCATTTGTTGTTGAGTCTGTACAAAAATAAGAGAGATTTTCAGGGAGGTCAGATCGAAGCATTCGATCTTTAAATATAAGGTAGTGAAGAGAAAATTGGGTTGTATCAGAAATAGTTCTCATGCTTCCTCACTAAATGATTCGTTGAACTCTAGCTTATAGAACCAGCTATTGTTTCCCCACTTAGTTGGGTTTGACTTGGAGTTCCAAGTTGACCAGATAACAGGCTTCTCTTTTAAAGATTCAGCTACTTTAGACATTAAAGGGATGTGTCTTCCAAAAGCCCCGCCTAATTTTGGATAAACAGTTTCAATCCCATTTGTAATTTCCAAGACTAGGTAGCTTCCTGTAGTTTTCATACCAAGCTCAGTTCCAGGCTTAATGTAATGGTTTACTAGAATCCAAACTGAATCATCACCATAAGCTGAACTAATTTCATCAGTCAGTTCTTTAGCTTCAACTTCTGTGGTGTAGTCATCGACTGAAGTATCAAAATCGTCTTCCTTGAATTCTTCCCACAAAAGTTTGATGTCTCTGGTTGATTTCACTTTTATAGGTGTTTTCTTTTTAAGAAAAACTCCACCAACAGCCCAACCAATATTCGGAATTTGATAGACCCTAAATGGTTCATCATGTCGACGAGACATATTTTGGGCTGCCTTTTCAGCCTCCTCTTTATTTTTAAATGTAACTTTATTTTGATTGAGATTCATTATTTTGATCCTTTTGAGAATTTATGTTCCCAGAAAGTTTGGTAAGCCTCTTGTTCGTCATCCGTCCCATTAGACCAATTTGCTGGAGGTGTCCAGCTATCATCAGGTATCTCGTCGACCTCTTCTTCTTTGTCAGCAAGATTTAAAAGATGTAAAAGTAAAATTGAAAAATCAAGAGTACAAGCAAAAAGATACTCTTGGTATTCATCGTTCACTCCTAACAAATCCTCAATTGAACTTTCTGAAGTTAGCACCTTGTCGGCTTCTAAGAGTTTATGTTCTTCAAAAAAATGATATAGATATTGTCTATCTAAACCAAGCCTGCTCATTAATATCGAGGTTGACATAATACGATCAGGACTAGAAATTTTGATATCAATAGACTCTTTATCAGAGTTATTGTAAATAAATTTTTCTAACTGAATTTTTATTCTTTTAGCATCGTACGGTTGTATATCAAAAAATATATTCTGGTTAGCTCTAAACATAAAAATTTCCAATTTGTTTTCTCATATTAATTCAATTGATAAATAAATTGAAGGAGAATTTATGAAAAATCAATTATTAGCTCGTGGAAAGATGTTCGGATTGACTTTTAAGTCAATCTCTAAGGCTGATTTCAAGGAGCTAATGAAAAATGGTCGATCGGGAGGTCTGTATGAAAGTCTCAAGGAAGCCAATAACAACGAGAAGGCTCACTACGGGTTTTATCAGTGGGAAGGTAAGCCTTCCTTTGAGTTGTACTTGAACGAAGCCTCTCTCGGGCTAAAAAAGACTTTAAAAACAGACTATGTTCGAACTTTTCTTCCAATACAGGGTTCATCAAACAAAAAGACAGGTAAAGAGGAATTTATTTATGTTTCGGAAAATGGATTCAAGAACGGAAACTCGGAATATGAGCTTGACGAATATTTTGAACCTTGTGACCTTAAGTTCGAATACAAACGGTATGGTCTATATAACGGAACTATCTTTACGGTCATCAAGCCAACCTATAAAGGTAATGACTTTAAGTACATCTGGAACTGGTCGAACTTCAGTTCAGATTACATAATCAGTACCAAAGGTAAGCTCTATCAGATTCCTACTAGTAGCTAATCAATTCACTGTATCGGCTTCGCTTCGCTTAGCCGATAACGAGCTCGTAAACTCGCTCGTAAGTCTTATTGGAAACTTTCTTTTATTTGCTGGAGCGTTTTGAGAATACAACTTACCCTCTCGGTAAGTTGTATTGACATTTGCTTACAGCGTCCGTCGAACACACTCCATTAAGAAAAACCTTTCTTACGAAAGGAAGGGACGGTTAGACGGTTTCCCTTTACATTCTGTATTACATTCCAGCGGTAACTTTTAATAGCCTAATGGAGCGACACATAAAAGTTTGAAGGTTATCGTCGTACAGAGCCTTCATCGTTACAGAAATTTTTATTGAAAGCTCCCAGTCTGTATTTGGAGCTTCTCATAATATAAGGGTGTCTTGGTCTTCACTAGCTTGACAGATTCAACGCCGAAAGGGGCTAGGGACTTGGGACTTGTAATCACATATTCATAAATCTATTTAGGATTTACGAAAGTTTAACTTTTAGAACCTAAAGGATGAAAAGTCTAAAGTTTTAGATTTCGAAAAACAGACTATTTCTGTTGTCACATCCAGAGACTCTAATGATGATTCTGTAAGATCAGCTAGAGCCAATTCCAAAGCCCTTAATTTCAACTCTTTTTTTGTAATAACGGGATATGGAGATCTAGTTTTTACAAGACACTCAAAACTACTTGACCCAATTACTCTAGGTATTCCCATGGGGGTTAGATTAGATCCATCAGGTTCTCTATCAATCCACATTCTTAGGTTTGAGTCAGCCTGTAATTGTTCAACGAGATATTCGATTGCTTTTTCAAAAATATCTTCAGCTTTATCACTAAACTTTTTGGCTAGTCGATTCTTATCTCTAGTGAAGCTATATCTTTCCATTTTTTGGTAGTGTAAACATCCAATTCCGATCATTCGTTCATATGTTTTAAGTTGACTTGGTTTTTGAGCTCTACGGTTTGAAAGCTCATCCTCCCAGTCAGTCTTAAACTCTTTCATTTGAAATGGCGTTAATACTCTATTCATAGAGGAAGTGGTTACATCCTCACCTCCTTCCAATCGATCAATAAGTTTTTGTATTCGTGAAATTCTTAAGTCGACTTTCATTAAATTAATTCCTCATCAATGTCATATTGACCTTCTTCAAGCCAAAACTCAAAATCACTAATCATCCATTCAAGTGTCATAAGATGATCAACAGCCCAGTCACTGCTTTGATATTGATAATGATCACGAGCCCGATCGAATGTATCTTGATAAGTTTCTTTAAATTTTGATCTTCCAGTTATATTTAAGACAATCGAATTTTTAAGTGCTTTTTCATAAGCAATTTTCGCTTGTTTATATTCCTTTTCTTTTTCACTTGTTTCGGCTTTTAATAGTTTTTTAAATTGTTTAAGATCAATAGATTCAGTTTTCATCATTTTTATCCTTTGAAGTTTTTTCTTAATAAGTTGTTAATTTGATTTGATAGTTATCTTCAAGATAAAAACGATCATCTTCGTAATCGATTGATGATAAGAATCTCTCTATGACATTCTCTAAAACATAATGATCGGAAATGAAAGCGTTTGGTTCGTCATAACAATAATCAACAAGAGACTGGGTTTCAGAATTGAGGACCTTTAAAAAAAGATCATCTTTAACAATATTTCTCTTAATAAAATCAGCCAAAAATTCCTCGTACTTTGGTCGAATAGAGTTGTATTTTTTGATAACTTTATGAAACTCAGCCCCTTCTCTCTTAAACATCTCTACTAAATTTTTATCGATATTTACTTTTTTTAACATTCTCATTTTGTATTACCTTTTAAGTATTAATTAAGTTTAAATATGATTTAAAACAATGACTTACATCGCTTAATTCATACCTCTATTATTTCAGAAAAGTGAATTAAATCCGACTATGTGATTAAATGAGTTATTTAAAGTGTTACGAATATTTGTTATATTTTGGGTATGAAAACGAATAAAAACTCCATTCAAAGGAACTTCCCCTATCAACACCCGACATTTGGTCATGTAACCAAGAAAAAACACCCAGATTCTTGGAAAAAAACGGTCTATTACTGGTGGTGGTCTTATTTGAAGAGAAATCAGGAGTACTTGAAGTGTTGTGAATCTGAAGGAAGGGGAAAGCTAAACAAGCTCTACCAAGATTTTGGTGATGTAAGAACTGATGACTTTCAGAAGTGGTGGTCTGAGGGTGACCGTGGGGCTAATCTATTCTCGAATCCTGTAGCTGAATCAACAGTACGATTATTAGAGGTTGGTGAGGTAGTTACAGGAGAAAATCAGTTAACTGTGAGCTTTCCACTTTCACTACCCAAGAGACATCTGAAAAAGAGATTGAACGACCTATTGATAAAACACCATAGGGGTCAGCGTGGTGTTCAACAAGCTAAAACTAGTAAAGCCAAATATCAATTCAAGGGTCAACCAAACTACGAGGGTCTAGAACGAGCCTTAAAGGTTTATGACCATCTTGAAGAGTTGAAGTCACAAGGAATAAAGAAACCACAATGGAAGGTAGCTATGGATCTAAACATTGTTGAAGAAGAATTCCGTGTCCATAGGACAGACACTCCCAAAACAGCAGAAGACAAGAGACGGGTACTAACAGCTATTGTTGGAAGACTAAAGAAAAAAGCGACTGATTCAGTGAGAAATACTGGTAACGGAGTGTTCCCGTAGAAGGTTCATTCGATTAAAATGAACAAAACTAAGAAATTAATTAAATGACGACACTCCCTAAAATTATTGATAATCGAAGAAAGAAGCTAATCGATTGTTTGGTCGAAGCTAGTAGGGATCAAGACGAGCTATCAATAGCCACGGGGTATTGGGATTTAAAGGGTACGAAGCTCTTACTTCCATATATTAAAAAATATAAAAAGATTCGAATCTTAATTGGTCGTGAGTTACTCATTCCACGACATCAGCTTAATGAAATTGAAGCTGATTATCCAGACAGAGATATTTTTGAAGACTTACAACATCTAAAGCCAGACAGTGAATTAAGACCAACTATCGTCGAGATTAAGAGTTTGATTGAATCTGGGGTGTTGGAGGTTAAGGTATTCAAGAAGACATTTCTTCACGCTAAATGTTATATCTTTGGAGGATTTACCTCTAAGTCGGCTGTGGGTGTAATTGGCTCATCTAATTTCACTGAAAATGGATTGACTAGTAACTATGAATTAAATGCTGGTGAAAGTGACCATCGAATTGTTCAATTCCATCCAACTCATGAAGATCACGAGAACGGACATCTATCTTGGTTCGAAGAAGCCTGGAATGATGAAAGTTGTATTGAGTGGACGGGTCAGTTTGAAGAATTAATTGATACATCTATTCATGGTGAAAAGCTTTTTAGTCCATATGAAATGTATATCAAGACACTTGATTACATGTATGGTGACTTATTAAAAAATGACAGAGAGATAACTCACTTATCCTCAAAGAAATTACAAGACTTCCAAGAGAGAAGTGTCAAGCAAATTATGTGGAGACTTGAGAAGAACGGAGTAGCTATGTTGGCTGATTCTGTGGGTCTCGGTAAAACTATTACAGCTATTGGTGTAATTAAACAATATTCGGGTAAAAGAGTTGTAGTAATAGCTCCAAAATCTCTCGGTGGTCAATGGAATACAGAAATTGCTCGTGAGCGGTTATTGGGTATCACTGTAGTCTCACTTCAGAACAAAAACGAAATAGAAGAAGAGCAAAAGAAAGACAAATATCTACCAGTAAGTCTTTTCGTTATTGATGAATCACATAATCTTCGTTCTCAAGGAAGCAAACGATTTGATCAAATTAAAGAGTGGGTAATCAATAATGAAAATGCTGACACTCTTCTATTAACGGCTACCCCTGTTAATAATTCTATTGATGATTTAACTAATCAAATTTTGATTGGTACCAGAGGTGAACAAGATCTATTAAAGGTCAATGTTCGAAACTCAGAAGGTGTAGTTAAATCAAGATCGTTCTTTGATGCTTTAGCTGAAATCAAAAAAAGAATTAGTCAAAACCGAGCTCAAGGTAATGACATGAAGCCCATCTACGAAGAGGCTCGTCAGATTATTGATCCAATTCTTAGAGAGTTCGTCATCCGAAATACTAGACAGAGTATTGAAAAGGAGCTTGAGGGTAAGGGACTTGACATCGATGGTAAGAGCTATAAATTTCCAAAGATTAAGGTCTCAAATGTTGATTTCTTTTCAGGAAATTACGACAGTATCAAGTTGGAATCTCCGATTAAGCAGATTGAAAATTGCTCAGTAGATTTTATTCAGGGTACAACTGATAAGCTTGAGCATCCCCTGAGACAATTAGAGGAGTGGAAAAATCAAGAGCAGGATAAAACTGATAAGTCAGCAATTTACAGACTGTATCAATACATCTTAAGTCTGTCTTTTGTCCCGTATAGAACTGCTATGTATGACCATAAGGTTTATGGAAAAACACTAGAGGAATTAAGAACAATTAAGTTCAAGGATGAGACAACAAAGAGCTTGAAGCTTCAGCTGAGTATGTATGGATTGTTAAGAATCGTTTTGTTAAAACGATTTGAGTCATCAGCTTTTTCATTGCTTTCATCAGTTAAAAAATATCAAAAAAGATTAAAAGCCTTTGAAGAATTCTTTAACAATAAACATATTTTGTTAAATCTTTCGGAGATCGATAATATCCTAGAGGAGTTCAGTGAAGACTCTTCTGAAGAGTTGGATCTCAATGATGAAGATGTTATTAAAAGAGCTGAAGAGACTGGTGTCAAAGTTTCGGATAAAACACACGATATCAAAGCAATTTCAGAAGATATAGCTTATGAGAGAAAAATTTTAGATTCGATTGTTGAGCTAGCCGAAGCTTTCAATAAAGATGATAAAAAGCTAATAGCTTTTAATAAGCTAATTTCAGATATCCATAAAGAAGATCCAAATCGGAAGATATTGGTCTTCTCTTTCTTTGGAGATACCGTTAATTATTTGAAGGAGACGATTCAAGATAAGTCTTTATTTACAACAAAAAACAGTGCTTTTGTATCAGGTAAGGATAGAACAAACGCTCTAAATTCAGCTGATAGATTTGCTCCCATAGCTAGAGATGGTCAGGAGGAGGTCAAAAAGAGTGGTGAGCTCACTTATCTCTTTAGTACCGATGTATTAGCTGAGGGTCAGAATCTTCAAGATTGTGGATTGTTAATTAACTACGATCTCCATTGGAATCCTGTTCGAATGATTCAACGAAATGGTCGTATCAATCGATTGGGATCTCCCCACTCGGAGATTGAAGTAAAAAATATTGTTCCTCACAAAGAGCTGGAACAATTTTTGGGACTTGTCAGTAAGTTACAAGATAAGATTAGCTTGATACAAGCGACTATCGGTAGTGACTCTTCTGTTCTAGGTGAAGAAATCAATCCGATTGATTACAAGGGTATTTACGATCAGGATAGTAGTTTGGCTACTCAGGAATACTTGAAGCTTGAACAAGAGGCTGATGTGTTTACGGATGACCAATACATAGCCGATCTAAAAGACTTTTATGAGAACTCATCAGATATGACACTCAGTAGTATTGACAAAATACCACTTAGTAAATGGGGAGTCGTCGATAAACAAAAGATCCTTCAATCTCCTGAAGCGATTGTTTTTACAAGAATCGAATTCACAAACGGTAAAGATCAATTTACCTTTTATCGTAATAATTCTCAAGCCAACGCTATTGATGTGTTGTTGACAGGTGAAGCTTTACAAATACTTCGGTCAAGTGATAAAAAAAGAGAATTAGATAGGATCTCTTTGGATAAAGAAAACCAATTTGAGATCGTTGTTAAGAATGGACCACAGATCACTCGGTATGAAAGAGATCCAGAGCGTTTGACTCCTTCCCAAATTTCATTGATGGAAGAGGCTCGAACATCCAACTGGTCGGCTGAAGATAGACAGAGGCTAGAGTCATTATTAACAACACGAAATGTATTCCAAAGTAGATTGGCTAGAAAACTCACAAAAGAAATACGAGAAGTTATTAAAGAGGGAAAATTTTCAAAGGTTCCCGATGTACTGAATAAAATTAAAGAGATTCTTCCACCAGAAGCTAAAGAGCAGGTAAGGGTTAAGTCAATAAATCCATTATTTGGATTCGCTCGAGATAACAAATAATATATGACTGACCTTGACATCAAGAAGCGATTAGATCCGCTACTGAAAAAATTAGCTGATGAAAGATCATTAGATGTAGCTGAAGAGGTTATCTCTTCAATTATGGAATTGTTGAAACAAAAATCAGAGAGTCGTTATCTACTTAATATACCTAGGATAGACGCTGAGCTATCAAGATTTGAGTTGGCTCCTAACTTTGCTCGACAAGCAGCTGCTTTTGAAATTCCCGTAAGTCAGCCTGAAATCTTTGATACAAAATTATTTTGGATTAAAAAAACCACAAAAACAAATTTGTCTTGGGTTATTGGTGTAGATCCAAACTATGAGGACTCAGAGGCTAATGACTATAAGAGTATAGGAATAGATTTTGTAGTTCCTTCTGCTTGTGATAGTGTCACAATTTTGTTGTCTAACAAATACAAAATCAGATCTCTTGAATTAAGAGGACAATTAACTCATACCCAATTTGAAATTTTATCAAATTGGAGAAGTATCAAGACTGAAGTCTCTGAAGATTTAGTTCAATTAAAAAAAGAAATTCACTCTAAGCTTTGGGAAAGTTTCAATTTTGAGCCAATCAATCGTAAGTTTTATCTTGAGTTGGTTGAGCACTTTAGCTTACTGGTACATCACTTAGAGAAGTCTTTCGAAAGAAAGTCTTCCGTAATGTTTACCACGAGACTAATAGGAAGAATTTTATTCATTTGGTTCTTGAGAAAGAAAGCACTTATTAATCAAAAAATTGGTTATTTCGAAGTCGGAAGCTCGTCTAACCAGAATGATTATTACAAGAAAAAACTAGAGATATTATTTTTTGAGGTCCTTAATAAGGAAGTTTCAACTCGTCAATCATCAGATAAAGAAACTCCCTATTTGAATGGTGGCTTGTTCGATGTGAATGAAACAGATTTTTATGATGATAAGAATCTATCGTTTCCTAATGGATTTTTCAATAACTTATTTGAGACGCTAAACAAATATAACTTTACAGTTGACGAAAGTAGCCCTGAATTTCAACAAGTTGCTATTGATCCAGAAATGTTGGGTCGTATTTTTGAGAGTCTTTTAGCCGAGCAAATAGACGAAGAAACAGGAAGTAGTCAGAAAAAGGTTACAGGAGCGTTCTACACTCCGAGAGAGATTGTTAACTATATGTGTGAACAATCAATCATTGAATTTATTAAATCAAAAGTTCCAGACACCACAGATCGAGACCGTAGGGTTGAAGAACTTGTTCGGCTACCTGAAACCATTTTTAGAGATCAGGATCAAAATAAGAGACGAGATTGGAAGCCTTATTCCGAAAAGATATTAAAAATACTTATCGGAGATGGTGCTGATTCACCGATTTCAATTCTTGATCCAGCTGTAGGCTCTGGTGCTTTTCCCATGGGAATGCTCCACCTGATTGTAAAAATTTGTACGAGACTAGATTCAAGATTTGAAAATAGCATTTCAAACTTAAAAAGAAGAATACTCTCTAAGTCGTTGTATGGAGTTGATATTCAACAATCCGCTATTGAGATTTGTAGATTACGAGCGTGGTTATCAATAATTGTTGATATCTCTGAAGGAGATGTCGTTGAACCATTACCAAACTTAGACTTTAAATTTATTTGTGCTAATACACTGGTAGCACTATCTGACGACAATCAGCATTCACTCTTTGAAGATGTAAATCTCAAAGAAAAATTGATCGTACTGAGAGATCAATACTTTCAAGTGAGTTCGTCTACAAAAAAGCTAAAGTTACAAGATGAATATTTAAAGCTAACAACTAATGATGGGTTATTTGATACAAAGAGAACACGACAGCTTAAAAATTACAAGCCATTTGATATTTCATCGTCTTGTTCATTTTACGATCCTGAGTTACATCATGGTATCCATGAATTTGATTTGGTAATTGGTAACCCACCTTATTACCAATTGAGAGAGATTGATAAAGCTAATCAAGATGAATATAAAAAATCTCAATACCACCAATATGCTGAAGGTGGAAGATTAAATATTTTTCAATATTTTGTTCCATTCTCAGTAATGGTGGCTAAGGATGGTGGGATCATTTGTTTGATTACTCAAAACTCAATATTGGGTGAAGATACAGCTATTAGTAACCGAAAGTATATTTTTGATAATACTCAAGTAATCCAGTTCATCTCTTTTCCCGAACGAGACAATCATAAGAAGAGGGTATTTGAATCAGTCAAGATGAGTGTAGCTATCTCACTACTTCAAAAGACTAAACCGCTTGATAACAAAGAATTCCTAATAACTGTTTGGAAAGAAAAACAGATGTTGAATTCACTTAAACATAAAACAACATCCTCCGATATTAAATCGACCTTCCCAAAAACCCTGGCTATACCAATCTCTTCAAATCATGGTTTTGAAATACTTAAGACAGTAAAAAATCTGGAAAATGTTTACTACTTAAAGTCTTCAGCTGGTGAGATTGATATGACGAAGTATTCAGATAAATTTTCTGATGACAAATCTGGTTATAGAGTTATAACTGGCGCTCAAATTCATAAATTTATGGTGAACGACAAGCCCCAACAAGGTCGAATTTATTACTTAGGTAAGGACGATATTCCGACAAGTGGAAAGTTCAAATACAAATCTTATTCTCGTCTGGCTTTCCAAAGAATTACTGGTGTTGATTCACCAATTAGATTGATAGCTACCATTGTTCCTAAAAATACACTTCTAGCTAATTCTTGTAATTTTGTTTTTGAAGAAGATCCAATAAAACTAAGATATGAGCTTGGACTATTAAATTCAAATCTCATAAATCAAATTTACAAAATTACTAGTACGAATACGAATGTAACCACATCTGAAATTAACTCTATTCCCATTCCATTGGTCTCAAAGGAATTGATGACTAAAGTGGCTGGGTTGGTTGATCAGATTCTTGTTAATAAGTTAACGGGTAACGATACCAAAGAGTTGGAATCAAAAATAGATTCAATCGTTTATATGATTTATAAGCTATCTGAAGATGACATTCTGTACCTCAGTCCTAGTCAGAACATAACTACTGTAAATTTACATTAAGATTCTTTTCCGTAAGACTTGTTGTAGCGTGTCGAACGCTCGTAAAGTTCGTTTGAATACAAGTCTTACGAATTCACAACTAAGTTGTTGTCTTTAATTAAGAAAATTCGAATAATTCCCTTAACACTTATGTTTTGGGGGTTTTATGACTTATTACGGATACATCCGAGTTTCAACTCTTCAACAAGCTAACGAAGGTGATAGCTTGGAAACCCAGCTCAAGCAAATCACTTCATACGCTTCTCTAAAAGGGTACGACATACCTCCAGAGAATTTCATTACCGAGAGAGGTATCAGTGGAAGTGTTGAATTTGAAAAGCGTCCAGAGGGTCTAAAGCTCTTCGAGAGGCTTGAGACTGGTGATGTACTAATCTTCTCCAAACTTGACAGGGCTTTTCGTAATACAAGAAATGCGTTGAATACACTTCACGATCTAAAGCTTCGTGGAATATCAGTTCACTTTATCGATTTGGGTGGTGATGTGACTAATGATGGTATCGGCTCCGTCATCTTCACGATTCTTTCAGCCTTTGCTACTTTTGAAAGAGAGAGAATAGCTACTCGTATTCGTGAAGTTAAACAGGTACAGAAGGCTGATGGAAAGTTCCTCGGAGGCTTTACTCGTTTCGGTTACAGGGTAATTGAAGACAGATTAGAAAAAGATAGTGACCAACAAAAAATCATCAAAGAGATGAAAGATATGAATCGTAGGGGAATGAGCCTTAGGAGAATATCTAAGTGGCTCAACAAGACATATGGTGTCACAATGTCACATTCAACTGTTTCTACATTCGTGTGAAAATAGTACATATAAAACTGTGGTGGAGATAACCGATAGTGACGGTAAAGAGTAAAAAGATAGCCGATCCGAATACGACCCTTCATATTTACACAAGGGTTTCCTCGTTAGCTCAGGCTAATGAAGGTACCTCTCTTTCTACTCAACATCAGCTAGGTTTTAAAAAAGCCAAGCAGTTAAGCTTTACTCCAAACCATTGGAATGAGGGAGGAAAGAGCTCCCATCACGAGGAGATAAACGGAAGACCTGTTCTCTTAAACCTCTACGAAGCTATGAAAAGAGGTGAGGTCAAACACTTGTGGGTATATGACCAATCTCGACTTTCAAGAAATGATCAAGTAGCTTCAATCTTCAGATATGAATGTATCAAGCAAGGTGTAACCCTTTATACAAAGGATGGTCAGTTCAATTTATCTAATCCTCAAGATAAGCTGATGAAGATGATTCTCGATGGTATGGGTGAGTTTGAAAACTCTATCAGAGCTGAGAGAACAAGACTTGGTAAGCTCAATCGAGCCCGTGAAGGTTTTTGGTTCGGTGGACCCCCACCTTTCGGTTATAAGATTGCAGATAAGAAGCTGGTTCTTAATAAAGATGAATCAACTTGGGTCAAAAAGATATTCACCGAAACTTCTAAAGGAGCTAGCACCTTAAATGTTAAAAAGCTTCTAGATTCGAATGGAGTTCTCCCTAGAAGGAGAGCTAATACTTGGTCGATAGGTTCAATCCAATCTCTGTTGAAGAACACTCACTACAAGGGTCTCTATCAGTATCACGATAAAAAGAGTGATGAGAAGATTGAAATTGAGTGTCCAGCTATTGTTGATGTAACAACTTGGACAGCGGTTCAAAGGTTCAAAGCTAGAAAGACTAGTCGTGTCTCTCAACAAAATAGAACTAAACAGTTCTATCTACTCAGAGACCTAATGGTCTGTGGTCATTGTGGACGATCAATGTCGGCTAGACGGAAGATTGGTAAAAATGAACAACTCTATTATTGTCCAAACAAAGAAAGAGACTGGGTCGAGAACGGTGGATCAAAGACCCCATGGAAACGAGGAGAAGGTTGTGGAATGTCTCGTTCTCTTAATATTTCAGAGACGGATAAGTTAGTTTGGGATTCAGTAATTGATGTTCATAAGAAATCAAGTATTTTGAAAGAAGAAGTGAAATGGAAGATTCTCGAGGAGAGTGGAGTTCCATTAGCTAAGTCAGAAGCTGAATTAAAGACTATTGAACGACAAATAAAACATCAACAGAAGGTGTTGGTTCAAACAAAAGAGTCCCAAGCTGAGCTCTTGTTAAACCACGCTTCTGGGAAGATTAAGACTGAGATCTATAACTTAGCTTTAACTAGGTCGAACGAAGAAATTCACAACCTTGAAGTGAAGGTAGCTAACCTCCAACTTCAGCTTAAAGGTGGAAATGAAAGTCAAAAATGGGTTAATTGGTTGAAAGATTTTGGTCAGTCCTTAGATCGTAAAAAAGAGCTAAGTGACGAAGAAAAGAAACAATATTTAACTGGATTAGTGGAGGTAATTATGGTTAAATACGACGAGAAAAAGAACCATCACGAACTCTCTATTCAGTTCCAGTTACCTATTGTTGGGGATGGAATTAGCTGGAAAAATCCAGCTAAAAAGAATGAGGGTTACAAGATGAAAAAGGGTAAAAAGGAAGCTTCCGTGACAGTCAAAAAAAAAGATCCTCGATGGTCAAAGGTGTCATCCAAAGTGACCCCCCAACGAAAACAGTCCGTTACGGTCGAATAAGTAAACTTGGGCCCACATAACTGTTTTTGTAAGAGGCGTCTTTGAAAGAAGCTATTTTAAAAATTGGATGTTATACGATTTTTATCGTATTTGAAGTGTTGGCAGTGGCAT
>Ga0214919_10005758_pt1 | contig 17365 bp, 19 predicted proteins | sample LL1503_MetaG_FD_177994 | JGI IMG/M metagenome (GOLD analysis project Ga0214919, IMG submission 177994) | Freshwater microbial communities from Lake Lanier, Atlanta, Georgia, United States - LL-1503 | ecosystem: Environmental > Aquatic > Freshwater > Lake | place: USA: Georgia | collected...
CAAGGTGCTGCCGCCCTGCGCTACGGCCCTAGCCAACACATCGCGAATCGCACTGTGCAGCCCAGCGGCACGTGGTTTGCTGATGCGAGAGGCGCGCGTGGTCGGTCGGATTCCCGCCAAAAACAAAGCTTCGCTGGCATAAATATTTCCCACACCAACCACCAACTCGCCCGCCAGCAACACCTGTTTGATAGGCGCGTTTCGCTTTTTGAGACCCGCCGCAAACACAGCGGCATCAAACCCGTCCTCTAGCGGCTCCACCCCCAAATGTCCCAATAATTTGGTGGCCATCGCATCGGTTTGACTTGCGACGTAAACCACGGCACCAAATCGCCTAGGGTCATGCAATCGCAATAAGCCTTGGGAGGTAGTCAAATCAAAATGGTCATGTTTACCGGCTGGCGCCGAGGCCTTGGTAAAGGTCAAAGAACCAGACATGCCTAAGTGAATCAATAGCAAACCTTCTGATAAATCAAGTAGTAGGTACTTACCTCGGCGCCTTACTCTCAGTATGTGTTTGCCCGTTAATTGCTCAGTCGCACACCCCAAAGGCCAACGTAAGGCCAGCCCGAGTTGTGCATTCAGGATTCTTGCTCCCGCAATGTCTGAGGCGAAACTCAGTCGGGTTACTTCAACTTCGGGTAATTCAGGCATGGCTGGCGCTTCATCAATGTCTGGGATTATCATTCCCCAATGAATACATTCCACCGACTGACACAATCCCCCGTTCACCTCACCGCATTTTTCTGCGCCCTCTGTTTAGTGGGTATGCCGATTTCTGCATTTGCTGAGGACGCCACTGCAGAAAAACCTGAAGTCATCCAAAACTCGGACTTGAATGGCGAGACCGCCATGCAAATCATGCTGGGTGAAATGCAAGTCAGCCGAGGCGATTTGGGTGCGGGCTACGCACTGATCTTGGATGCCGCCAGAAAATCCGGCGATGAATCACTCTACAAACGTGCGGTCGAGATTGCCTTGTCCGCACGAGATGGCACGACTGCGCTGGATGGCGCAAAGATGTGGAAAAAAGCTTTCCCCATGTCGCGCCAAGCCAATCAACATGTGCTGCAAATCCAAGTGGCGTTGAACCAGTTGGCTGAAAGCCTGATGGCACTGCGAGCCTATGTTCAGTTAAGCCCTGAATCTGAACAAGTGCTGATCATCAATGGTTTGCCTCAGATTTACGCCCAAGTCAAAGACAAAGAATTAGCTACTGCGGTGGTGGAACAAGCGCTGGTACCTTTTGTCAGTAATCCCTCCACAGCAGCAGCGAGTTGGACTGCCATCGGGCGCATGCAGGTATCCGCTAAAAAACTCCCTCAGGCTTTAGAGTCCGTTAACAAAGCGATTGCCGCCAACCCGTCAGCTATCGAGCCTGGTTTTCTGGCCTTGGAATTGTTCTCTTTGGGTGTGTCACAAGCTGAAGACATTCTCAAAACCATTTTGACTGACGGCAGCCCACCTCATTTGCGCTTGAATTTTGCCCGTGTGCTGATTGATTTGCAGCGATTACCGGAGGCCTCCAAGCAACTGACCTCACTTAACAAAAGCCAACCGGATTTTTCTGATGCCTGGCTGATGCAAGCTGCGATCTCGATGGAATTGAACAAGTACGAAGAAGCCAAACAAGCTTTGCTCAAATACATTGAGTTGGAAAAAGTCAAGGAAGACGCGCGCTTATCACAGGCGTATTTGATGCTGTCGCAAATCGCCACCAAAGAGAAAAAACCTAGCGAGTCAGAAGCCTGGCTCAGCAAAATCGATGATCCAGAGGCCATCACCCAAGTTCAAATCCAACGCGCCAACCTACTGGCCAGCAAAGGCGAGATGGCCAAGGCTCGGGCGTTGCTGGCTGACTTACCTGAAAATTCTCAGCAGGCCAAGCGAACCAAATTACAAGCCGAGTTGAAACTGCTGCGTGAATACAAAATGCATGAGGCCAGTTACCAGCTTTTGCGCAAGGCTGCCAAAGCGGAACCTGAAGATGTGGACCTGCGCTATGAGCTAGCCATGGCTGCTGAAAAGCTCAACCACATGGATGAGGTAGAAAAACTCTTGCGTAGCGTGATTGCTGAAAAACCCGATTTCGAGCACGCTTACAACGCGTTGGGTTACGCACTTGCAGATCGAAATATTCGCTTGCCTGAAGCAAGAGAATTGATTGTTAAGGCGCTGGAATTTTCTCCGGAAGACCCCATGATCACCGACAGCTTAGGTTGGGTCGAGTTCCGCATGGGCAACAAACAAGCGGCATTGGCCATACTACAGCGAGCCTATGAAACCAAAAATGATATCGAAATTGGCACGCACCTAGGAGAAGTCTTTTGGAGCTTGGGGCAAAAAGACAAAGCCCTCAATGTTTGGCGTGATGCCGCCAGACAAGATCCTAAGAATGTGATGTTGTTGGAAACGTTGAAGCGACTAAAGGTCAAACTTTGAGTTTTCTGTTCTCTCAGAATTTATCTGTCCCGCTTTTTTTGACTGTGATGGCGATTGCTTCCGGATGTAGTCATTTCCCCCCAAAAAATAAAACCGTTCCCCTTGCCAACACAGCGCATTGGGAAGGTAGATTGCAGGTACGGGTTTTAAATGCCAATCCTGAGCTTTTCAGCGCTAACTTTGAACTTCAGGGTTCGCCGCAAAGCGGCGAATTGACCATTTATTCCCCCATTGGCACAACGCTTGCTGTCGCAAACTGGTCTGAACATGAGGCTATATTGACGCAAGGATTGAGCGAAAAACATTTTGCCAATATGGAAGACTTGACCAGACAATTGACTGGGGCAAACCTACCATTAGCGCCTTTGATGTCTTGGCTTGAAGTCGATGGCCCATCCATCAAAGGCTGGGACATACGCTCAGAAAATTTACCTGCTGGCAGACGCATATATGCCCAGCGTATTCACCCCTTACCATCGCTGCAATTGACATTACTCATCAACCCAGCGCACTGAATTCATGGCTGTCCTCAAGCAATTGCACCATGTGCCAGCACCGGCAAAGCTGAACCTGTTCTTGCACCTCACCGGACGCAGACCGGATGGCTATCACTTGCTCGAATCTGTATTCATGATGATCGACTGGTGGGATGTACTTCATTTTGATTTACGGACCGATGGTGAATTGCATCGCCGCGATCTCAGTATTGGCTTGCCGCAAGATGACTTGTGTCTGCGTGCTGCCAAGTTATTGAAAGACGTCAGTGCCACTGATTACGGTGCATTGATCAGCATAGAAAAACGTCTGCCATCTCAAGCCGGTTTGGGCGGGGGTTCATCCGATGCTGCCACCACCTTGCTGGCTTTAAATAGACTCTGGGGCTTGAACTGGCCGTTGTCCAAACTTCTTCCTTTGGGGTTGCAGTTGGGCGCAGATGTTCCTTTTTTTCTCAGAGGCCGTCATGCTTGGGTACAAGGCATCGGGGAAGTTCTCAGGCCGCTATCCCTGCCTGCTGCACGATTTGTGGTGCTCAAACCCGAGGCTGGCTTGGAGACAGCCAAAATTTTCCAAAATCCGGCTCTGAAACGAGATTCTTCACCTGTTACAATGACAGACTTTGCTGCACGTCCCTACGCTTTTGGGCGCAATGACATGCAGGCAGTAGCCAGTGGATTGTGTCCGCAGGTTGAGGAAGCTCTCGTTTGGCTGACCAACCACGGTTTGCATCCCAGAATGACCGGGTCAGGCAGTGCAGTTTTTGCGTTGCTCACAGATGAAACGGTTTTTTCTGACCCGCCCGCGGGTTGGGTGTTGCGTGTATGCAGCAATTTGGAAATTCATCCCCTGTCTGGATGGGTTTTCTGCGACGTTTGACTGGAGGCTTGTTGAAATACAGGTTTCCCGTGTAGGGGAGTCGCCAAGTTGGTTAAGGCACTGGATTTTGATTCCAGCATGCGAAGGTTCGAATCCTTCTTCCCCTGCCACTCCATTGCTGTATGACGAAAGCAGCAAGGTTGATGGACTTTCCATCATCCAGTGCTTTCGATTTCCTTAACCTCAGGTCGTCAAGATGTCGCACCCCATGCCCCCGGATTTCATGGTTTTCACCGGCAACGCCAATCCGGATTTGGCCGCCGAGGTAGCCACCCATTTAGGCATCGGGCTTGGTGCTGCCGAAGTCGGCAGATTCTCAGACGGTGAAGTCACTGTCGAAATCAACCAAAACGTTCGCGCCCGCGATGTATTTGTGGTGCAGTCGACCTGCAACCCCACCAACGAAAACCTGATGGAATTGCTGATCATGGTTGACGCACTCAAACGTGCTTCGGCCGAACGCATCAGCGCCGTCATCCCCTATTTCGGCTACGCCCGCCAAGACCGTCGTCCCCGTTCATCGCGGGTACCTATTTCAGCCAAACTGGTGGCCGATCTTTTGCAAACTGTCGGTATTGCACGTGTACTGACCATGGATTTGCACGCAGACCAGATTCAGGGTTTCTTCAATATTCCGGTTGACAACATTTACGCCTCACCCGTCCTACTGGGTGATTTGCGCCTGAAAAACTACGACGACCTCATCGTAGTGTCGCCCGATGTCGGTGGCGTCGTGCGCGCCCGTGCACTGGCCAAGCAACTGAATTGCGACCTGGCCATCATTGACAAACGTCGCCCGCGTGCCAATGTCAGCGAGGTCATGCACGTGATTGGTGAAATTGAAGGCCGTAATTGCGTCATCATGGATGACATGATTGATACCGCAGGTACTTTGGTCAAAGCCGCCGAAGTGTTGAAAGAGCGTGGCGCAAAAAAAGTCTATGCCTATTGCACCCATCCGATTTTTTCTGGCCCAGCCATCGATCGCATCGCCAAAGGTGACGCACTGGACGAAGTCGTCGTCACGGACACGATCCCGCTGAACCTTGAGGCGCAAGCCTGTCAAAAAATTCGCCAACTCTCTGTCGCACCGTTGATCGCAGAAACGATTCAGCGTATCGCCAAAGGAGAGTCGGTCATGAGTTTGTTCTCTGACCAAGACCAGCTTTTTTAAGCTGTCAAGGTCAGGGTTCAATGTTGTGAAGCAGTTCGCTGCTTCGTTTGTGAAACCGGAGTCACACTGGTCGCGGTGGACTTCTTCAGGAGATAACCATGAAATTCGTCGCTTTTGAGCGCAATAAGCAGGGAACGGGTGCGAGCCGCCGTCTGCGTATCACCGGTCGTACGCCCGGTATCGTCTATGGCGGAAAAGCCCACCAACCGGTCAACATCGAGCTTGACCACAATGCCTTATGGCACGCATTGAAAAAAGAAGCTTTCCATGCCACCATTCTTGAAATGGAACTGGCTGGTCAAACGTCCAAAGTGCTGCTGCGTGACGTGCAATACCATCCGTTCAAGCAATTGGTGCTGCATATCGACTTCCAACGCGTTGAAGCAGACACTATGCTGCACATGAAAGTGCCACTGCACTACAGTGGTCAGGAAAATTCACCTGCCGTCAAAGTCGACGCTTGTCTGGTAAATCCTGTCATGACTGAACTTGAAATCGCCTGCCTGCCGGCAGATTTACCTGAATTTATCGCCATTGATTTGAGTGGCCTGAAGAAAGGTACGTCATTGCATGTCAACGACATCACATTGCCAAAGGGCGTGAAGGCTGTGATCCACGGTAAGAACAACCCGGTGCTGGTCAGCGTCGTGTCCGTGGCTGAAGAAGCTGCGCCCGAAGCAGCAGCGCCTGCAGCTGCACCTGCCAAAGGCAAAGGCAAGAAGTAATTTGCTTTTGCAGCTTGGAAGAACCCGCTTCGGCGGGTTTTTTTGCGCCTGATAATCTCTCCATATGATCAAACTGTTTGTCGGCCTGGGCAACCCGGGCACTGAATACGAGGACACCCGTCACAATGCGGGTTTCTGGTGGATAGACCAACTCGCCGCGCAACTCAAAGTCAGCTTACAGCCTGAAAAAAGTTACCACGGTTGGGCGGTTCGTACCCAGTTTGAGGGACAAACCATCTGGTTGCTAAAGCCCGCTACTTTCATGAACTTGTCGGGAAAATCGGTAGCGGCATTGGCCAAGTTTTTCAAAATCCAACCTGATGAAATTCTGGTTGTCCACGATGAACTCGATGTCGTACCGGGTGAAGCCAAAATGAAATTCGGCGGCAGCCATGCCGGTCACAACGGACTGCGTGACATTCATGCGCAACTTGGCAATGACGCTTACTGGCGATTGCGTTTAGGCATTGGCCACCCTGGCGTGAAATCTGAAGTGCTGCATTGGGTATTGAAAAAGCCAGTGCCAGATCAAAAAACACTGATTGACACTTGCATTGACAGAACGCTTAAAGCCGTAGCCTTGATGGTGAGCGGTGACATGGTGAAAGCCACACAACTGGTACACACCAGCAAACCGCCCAGGCCCAAACCGCCAAGACCGGCGGCGGCCACACCACCTGAGAAAGGCGATTTGCATGAAAAATCCAACCCCTCTGAGCCAGGTTCTGAGCCTGCTTCTTCTTAGCCTCAGCCTGGGACTGGCGCAACCAGCGCTGGCCAAAGAGAAAAAACAGCCCCCTGCACTTCAGTGCGAGCAAGAGGGTGTTTTAAAGCCTTGTCCGTCTGACAGTAACAACGTGACAGAGAAAGCCAGCAAGCCGAAATCGTTCAAAGCCCAATCGGACAATGGCACAGAAACACAGACTCAGAAAAAAAAGAAGAAGAAGAAGGCTAAAAAGAAAGCCAAATCAACTCACTCTGCAGTTGAATGATGTGCGGTGGGTGGAGGTGAAGTACGCAGGGCTTGTAAGCGCCTGTACTTTTCCCACAAAGTATCCTGACTTTCTAAATGCTCAGGATGCAGTGGAATGCAAGCCACCGGACAAACCTGTACACACTGAGGTTCGTCATGGTGGCCCACGCATTCAGTGCACTTAGCGGGATCTATTTCATAAATCAATTGGCCCATGTAAATGGCAGAGTTCGGGCATTCGGGCTCACACACATCACAGTTGATGCATTCGTCCGTGATCATCAATGCCATGGCTGTCTTACCTCAGGCATTGGAATGCGCTTGCATGTATGAAAAAACTCTTGGCGAGACAAACTGTTCGACATCCCCACCTAAGCTAGTGATTTCTCTCACCAAGGTGCTGGAGATGCATTGATACACATCCAAGGTGTTGAGAAACACAGTGTCAATGGCGGGGGCTAAACGTCTGTTCATGCCAGCTAATTGAAATTCATAATCAAAATCCGTCATAGAGCGTATCCCACGCACCATGGTTCGGGCTTTGAGCGTCTTGGCAAATTCAATCACAAGCCCATCAAAAGTTTCGACCCTGACATTCGGACAGTCCGCCATGGCCTGTCGGGTCATCTCAAGGCGCTGTTCGAGCGAAAACATGGTTTTCTTGTGGTGCGCCTTGGCCACCGCAATGACCACGGTATCAAACATGCGAGAGGTACGGCGCACAATGTCTTCATGACCCAGTGTGATCGGATCAAAAGTTCCTGGGTACAAAGCGATTACAGGCTCAGACATAACACTCCTCAAACGGGCGGCATGGTTGAATTATGCCGTTGTCTGCAATAAATGGGCGTGCACTGACCCAGCCTTTAGATAGCGAACCTGATACCAACCCAGAGCTTGCAATTCATCTGCGCTCCAAGCCTTGTGTGACTCTAAGTAAACATAGCCAGTCGGCTTGAGGCATTGGTGTGTCATTTTTAATGCTTGTTCGTAAGAAGCATAGTCGTAAGGCGGGTCCAAAAATACCAAATCCTGGCTTTGCAAAGGCAATTGTCTTAGCAAGGACAAGCCATCTGTTCGCTGTATTTTGAGCTGTGTAGCCTTCAAGCGATCTTTGCTTTTTTCCATGGCTGTCACGCATTGGGCTTGGGTTTCTGCCAATACAACGGTTGCGGCTCCTCTGGACGCGGCTTCAAAACCCAAGGCACCGCTGCCTGCAAAAGGATCTACGCATATCCACCCGTTCAGGTCTTGTCCCAACCAATTAAACAAGGTTTCGCGCACACGGTCAGGCGTGGGTCGCAACCCTGGCACATCGGCCACTGGTAATTTGCTGCGTTTCCAAAGCCCGCCGATGATGCGAACTTCTCCAGGGGTCATGGCGCAGCACCCAGCACCACGGTCACCATGCGCTCGGGCTGAAGATTTCGTGCAAAGGCTTGCTGTATGTCGGCGGCGGTGAGTTCCTGCACTTTGGTCGTCCATGTATCCAAATAGTCGAGCGGCAAATCAAACCAGGCTATGTTGCTCAGGTTGTCCATCAATTTTTTATTGCTGTCCAAACGCAATGCAAAACCTCCAATTAAAAAATCCTTGGCCGCTTGAACTTCAGCATCGGTTGGTCCCTGTTGTACAAATTCATTGACCACACTGGTGGCTACTTCAATGGCTTTTGCAGCTTGGTCGGGCCGGGTTTGTAAACCGACAGTGAAAGCGCCAGCGTGCTGACCAGGCGAGAAATAGCTGTAAACGCTGTAACTCAACCCGCGTTTTTCTCGCACTTGATCGGTCAATCGCGACACAAACCCGCCGCCGCCCAACACATAATTACCCACAGTCAATGCCAAAAAGTCAGGGTGCTGTCGGGCTATTCCGGGTTGACCGATAAACACATGGGCCTGGGCTGATTCGAAGGGTATGACAACTTTTCTAGCTTCGCTCAAAGGCTGTACCTCGGACACCAAAGGCAACAAATCGCAACCCTTGGATGTCGGCAATCCTTTGAGCAATTGCTCCACCCGCCTTGTCGCCTGCTCCCGATTGATCGCACCCACAATGCTGATTTTTGCGCGGCAAGGTAACAGGTGACGCGCATGAAATTCTTTCATCAAGCCAGTGTCAATTTTGCGCAAACTGGCTTCATCTGCTTCCTCGCCATAAGCGTGATCCCCGTAGACGGCTTTGGAATACGCCCGTGAGGCTTGTACGTTAGGTTTGGTGGCTGATTCGCGTATTCCGGCAATCCATCGCTCGCGTTCAGTTTGCCAAACAGTTGCAGGAAAAGCAGGATAGGCTAATTGACGTGCAGCCAAAGCCACCGCGGCATCCAGTAATTCTGGACGGGTGAGACTGCGTAAATTCATGGTCATTCGGTCTGCTGAAGCGGATGCGCCTGCCATGGCACCCAGGTCTGCCCAAGCTTCACCTAACTGGTTTTCATCCCAAGCAGGTTGATCTCCCTGCGCTTTGACACCTTTGCCCAACATCATGGCAGTCGCCTGAGCTAAACCGGACAGCCCTTTACCGTCGCGTCTGGAGCCCGCGTCAAATTCAAGTTGAAAGTCCACCATAGGCAAGCCGTGAACCTCCATCAAATAAATTTTGGCTCCATTGTCCAAAGTCCAAAATTGAACAGGTATACCCGCCAAAGTAACCAACGGTGCACACAGCCATGCAGCGCACAATACAAATAGCTTTTTCATTTCATACCTTCCGTGTGACGTGAACCGGGTGCCGGCTTGCGAAATGCCGGACGCGGTCCTGACTGCGGAATCAAAGTGGCCACAGTCAATTGGTCATCATTGAAATATTTTTTGGCCACATCCTGCAATTGTTGTGCCGTGATGCTGACCAAAGCATCCACCAATTTGTCAGGTGTGTCCAAGGGCAAGCCTTCAACCCAATGGTTACCGAGTTCACGCGCTTGGTTGAACAACGAATCCCGCTGGTAGGTGGTGGATGCCAGCCACTGTGCTCGCACCCGCTTCATCTCAGCTTCACTCACACCGTCTTTCACTATGCGTGCGATTTGTTCCCGCAATGCGGCTTCTAGTTGTTCGGTGGTTTTGCCTTTAGCGGGAACGCCATCGAGCACAAACACTTGCGGGCCTCTGCCGCTGAAACTGTGCGACGCGCCCACACTGTCAGCCAATCTGTTTTCACCCTGCGCCAGCGATCTGTCTAAACGCGCACCGCTGTAACCATCCAACACCGCAGAGAGCAAGGTCAAAGCCAACGCGTCTTGGTTGTCTGCTTGGTTATCAAATCCCTTAAAGCCGGGAACCTTCCACGACATGGCCAGATACGCTTGGTCTGCAGGAGCTTTGACTTGGATACGCCGAGTACCCGTTTGAACGGGCTCGCTTCGAGGTTTTCTATCAGGCACAACACCATCTGGTATTTGCCCATAAATATCCTCGGCCCATGCCTTGACTTGAAGAACGTCGACATCTCCCACAATCACCACCGCCGCATTGGAAGGCCGGTACCAACGATGGTAAAAATCACGTGCATCTTGTGCAGTCATGGCATTAAGATCACTCATCCATCCGATGACCGGTCGGCGATAAGGTGACGCCATGAATTGCGCGGCATTCAATTGTTCATACATGAGCATGCGCGGGGAATCTTCTGTTCGCATGCGCCGCTCTTCTTTGACGACCTCGATTTCTCGAGAAAACTCATCATCTGGCCATTGGTTATTGGCAAATCTGTCGGCTTCCAATCGCATCATGTCTGGCAAACGGTTGGCGGGAATTTGCTGGTAATAACCGGTGTAATCTTTATTGGTGAAAGCATTTTCACGTCCACCCAACGCTGCAACTTTGCGTGAAAACTCACCAGGCTTGATGGTTGTCGTGCCTTTAAAGAGCATATGTTCAAGCACATGGGCAACGCCAGACGTGCCATCGACTTCATCCATCGAACCCACCCTGAGCCACACCATGTGCACCACTGTTGGCGCACGTGAATCTGATTTGACAATCAAAGTCATGCCATTCTTCAAAGTGAATTGTTGGGCCTCTTGGGCCATGGCTTGGGTACCTGATAACAAACCCACAATCAGGCTTAACACCCAGCCCAAGATGCGGCTGACAGGGTTTAGATTTACTTTCAAATACGGTTTCATAGAATGACCCATTGTTTCAAGTATTTTTTGCATATACAGCGCATTGTAGAAACCTGTGGTCATGTTCAACCTGTTCAAACGAAAACCCCCACCTGCCACTGGCACCAGTTCCACTACGGCAGCGCAAGTAGCCTCGCGCAACTGGCTGGGCAGGCTACGCAGCAGTCTGCAACGAACTGGTAGCCATTTCACCTTGCTGTTCACTGGCAAGCCGATTGACGATGAACTCTACGAAGAATTGGAATCTGCCTTGCTGATGGCAGACGCAGGCATCGCTGCTACGCAATACATCTTGGATAAGTTAAAGCTAAAAATCAAACTTCAGGGCAGCAGCAACGCCTCTGATGTCAAACATTTGTTGGTGGAAGTATTGACAGAGTTGCTGACACCGCTTGAGCGTGAATTAGACATCAGCCACTTTAAACCCACCGTCATCATGGTGGCTGGAGTCAATGGGGCTGGCAAAACCACATCCATTGGCAAGTTAACCCGACATTTACACGACGCAGGTGCGAGTGTGCTATTGGCCGCAGCCGATACTTTCAGAGCCGCCGCCAAGGAACAACTCATGGTGTGGGCGGACCGCAACCAAGTCGATATCGTCAGTCAGGAAAATGGAGATCCTGCGGCAGTCACATTTGACGCAGTGACTGCTGGTAAAGCACGCGGAAAAGATGTGGTGTTGGTGGACACTGCAGGACGTTTACCGACGCAATTGCATTTGATGGATGAGCTGAAAAAAATACAGCGTGTGGTGCAGAAAGCCGATCCCACTGCGCCTCATGAAGTACTGCTTGTGATTGATGGCAACACCGGACAAAACGCGTTGGCTCAGGTCAAGGCTTTTGATGAAACACTTGGTTTGACAGGCTTGATCATCACCAAACTCGATGGCACAGCCAAGGGCGGTGTACTGGCGGCCATTGCTTTGTGGGCGCAACAACGCAAGTCTTCACAAGCTAATTCTTTAGCTGTATATTTCATTGGCATCGGAGAAAAGCTAGAGGATTTACAAGGCTTCAAAGCCGATGAGTTCGCAAGCGCTTTGATCGATTGACATTTTCACAAAGGACTGTTCATGGATGCCACCACAGAAATTTCTCCCAGACGAATCGATGAACTATTGAGCCATTACGCTCAAAGTCATCTCCACCCCACCAATGAGCTTATTCATTTCGCCGCCATTCCATTGATCATGTTGAGCCTGATCGGCTTGCTGTTTTGTCTGCATCCTGCCATTGCCTATGCATTTATTTTGGCCAGCATGGTTTACTACATGCGGTTGTCGCTGCCGTTCACTGTCGCTATGACCGCTTGGTCTTTCGTCATGCTGGCTTTGGTACATGCCATGGGTGAGCAACGTCTGTATATTTGCTTGGCGGTTTTCATTGGCGCTTGGTTGATGCAATTTGTCGGTCACAAGCTAGAGGGAAAGAAACCTTCTTTCTTTGAAGATGTGCAATACCTTTGGGTCGGTCCGTTGTTTGTATTGCGTCCGTTGCTGATGAAATTTCACATCCGTTGGTAACGGTCCATATCAAACCTTTGTTTTGAACACACCTTCGCTCACACCATCCATCGAAAAATTGACCCCCGAGCATGCAGCTTTGTTGCCGGGTTTGCAGCGAATGGGCTTGTACCAACCAGATCAGTATGTGCGTTTCACCGCACTCACAGGTGGCGTCTCTTCCCTTATCGTTAAAGTTGAAACGCCAAGTCTTGTGTATTGTGTAAAACGCGCTTTGCCTCAACTGAAAGTGGCGGCGCTGTGGGAAGCGCCTGTGCGACGCAACCGAGATGAAGTGGCCTGGCTTCAATTTGCTCAAACCGTCACGCCAAATGCAGTGCCGCATGTGCTTGGTGAGGACGAGCAAGACTGCATATTTGCCATGTCCTATCTGCCCGCAGACCGTTATCCGGTTTGGAAGCAGCAGTTGCTCAATGGAGAAGTGAACCACTCAACCGCTATGGCGTTGGCAGACTTACTGGTGCGTTTGCATGCGGCAAGTGCGGACAATCTCGATTTGTGTAAGCGCTTTGATCATGACGAAGATTTTGTAGCCATACGTTTATCGCCTTATTTTTTATTTACCGCAGAAAAGCACGACGCCAGCGCTCTTGCACTAAAGAGATTGGTGAGTCAAACACTGTCGCATAAAAAAACATTGATCCATGGCGACGTCAGTCCCAAAAACATTCTGGTCGGACCGCATGGACCCGTGCTTTTGGATGCTGAGTGCGCGTGTTGGGGCGACCCTGCATTTGACCTGGCTTTTGTGTTGACACATTTGCTACTCAAGGCTGTGTGCCAACCTGCGCTGAACCACTCTTACCTGAAAGTCTTTGATCTTTTATCAACCCATTACCTGCAAAACGTGCGTTGGGAATCACCTGACGCCATTGAATCACGCACCTGTGACTTACTGGCTGGCATGTTATTGGCCCGGATTGACGGCAAATCTCCTGTGGAATATCTGAACGAAGAATGGCAGCATCCATTCATTAGGCATAAAGCTATTGCATGGCTGAACCAGCCTGAATCCCGACTTGCTGACATGCGTGCACAATGGAACACACCATGAAAACAGCGATCAAACATATCCACTCTCGGCGCATTTGGGATTCTCGCGGCCGACCTACCGTAGAAGTCGACGTGCACTTACAGGATGGCAGCATGGGCAGAGGTGTAGCCCCTGCGGGCGCATCTCGAGGCAGCCGTGAAGCACTTGAGCTACGCGACGGCGGCTTACATCTGGATGGATTCGATGTTTCACACGCCATTGCCAATGTCAATGGCGAAATCGCAAAAGCATTGGCAGGTGTGAATGCCTTAGATCAATCCAGTGCCGACCAGCGTTTGATCGAATTGGACGGCACGCCGCTTAAAAGCCGCTTAGGCGCGAATGCGACGATTGCTACTTCATTAGCCATTGCGCAAGCGGCGGCGGCCTCTCAGTCATTAGCGCTTTGGCAATACCTTTCACAAGGCGAAGCAGTTTGTCTGCCACTGCCACAAATTCAAATATTTGGAGGCGGTGCACACGCTGGCAGGCGCGTCGATGTTCAGGACTTCTTGGTCATGCCCATTGGGGCTCAAAGTTTTGATGAAGCCATGGTCATGGTGGCCCACGTTTACCAAACTGCGGGCAAACTCATGCAAGCGCGTGGCAAGCGTTTTGGGGTGGCGGATGAAGGCGGCTGGTGGCCTGACTTTGCGTCCAATGAAGAAGCCTTGCAGACCTTGACCTTGGCCATTGAAAAAGCGGGATATCGCCATGACCAGGTCGCGATTGCCTTGGACATTGCGGCCTCGGAATTCGGCCAACAAGGCAGTTACACCTTGGGCTTGGACAACCAAGTCTTTAGCTCAGAGGAATGGTTATCGGTGTTACTTCGCTGGATAGATGCCTATCCCATCATTTCTGTCGAAGACCCCTTTGCCGAGGATGACACCGCCGGAATGCAGGCGTTTACCCGGGCGGTAGGAAACCGAATACAAGTCATTGGGGACGACTACCTGGTCACTCGAGTGGATTTGATCGAAGCAGCCCACACAGACCAAGCCTGTAACGCGGTGCTACTCAAACCCAACCAAGTGGGCACGCTGACAGAAACCTACGCTGCCATGCTGGCAGCACGAAGACTTGGCATGGGCATGATTGTGTCCGCCCGCTCCGGCGAGACTGAAGATACCGCCATTGTTCACTTGGCCACCGGTTGGAACACCGGACAGCTGAAAGTTGGCTCATTTGCCCGATCAGAACGCATGGCCAAGTGGAATGAATGCTTACGTATTCAAGAAATGTGGGGTAAACACACCGTCTTTGCGGGTAAACACGGACTTAAATTAGCACTCTAGACCAGAGAGTGCTAATATGGCGTCATTGTTATCCGTTAGGAGAACTTCCATGACAAGCATGACTCTTTCCCCCACCCCCGGACAGTCACAACTGGCGGTCAATCCATGGGCCATTCTTCCGCCCTTAGGCAATCTTGACGCCTATATCACTGCGGTAAACCGCCTGCCTATGCTGACTTTAGAGCAAGAGCAGGAATTTTCAAAAAAGCTCAAAGAAAACAATGACTTGGAAGCAGCCGGCAAATTGATTTTGTCCCACCTGCGGTTGGTGGTTTCTATTTCACGCCAATATGCCGGGTATGGTTTGGCTCATGCAGATCTGATTCAGGAAGGCAATGTCGGCCTGATGAAAGCCGTCAAGCGTTTTGATCCGGATCACGGCGTTCGACTGGTCAGTTACGCCATTCACTGGATCAAGGCTGAGATTCACGAATACATCATCAAAAACTGGCGCATGGTCAAACTTGCGACCACCAAAGCCCAACGCAAACTCTTTTTCAACTTGCGCTCGAAAAAACAAGGTTTCAGAGCCGACGCAGGTGAAAACCACGATGCTTCCTTGCGAGACACTTTGAGCGATGCACAAATTGACAGCATTGCCAAAGACTTGAATGTCAAACGTGAAGAGGTCATTGAAATGGAAGCTCGGATGGCAGGTTCGGATGTACTGCTGGACCCGGTATCCAACGAAGACGGCGAAGAGGCGTTCGGCCCCATTGCTTACTTAACAGATGTGCATCATGAGCCCACCGCCATGATCGAAGCACACCAACGAGATATCCTATCGACTGACGGCATCACGCAAGCTCTGGCTGTGCTTGATGAGCGTAGCAGGCGCATTGTGCAAGAGCGCTGGCTCAAGGTGAACGACGACAACAGTGGTGGCATGACATTGCACGAACTCGCAGATGAGTTTGGTGTGAGTGCCGAACGTATCCGTCAAATTGAAGTGGCCGCCATGAAGAAAATGAAGTTGGCCTTGCTGGAATATGCGTGATTGAGGTTGGATTCAACCGCTATCAACCGTCTGCCATCCCTGGTTGCAGACGGTTTTTTTTATTTAAACAACTTCGAAATATCCTCTGCCATAGCCTGAGGACCCAAGCCGTAGCGGGCATATAAACGCAATCTACCTTGGGGATCATAAATATAGGTACCCGCACTGTGATCCATGGTGTAGCTGTTTGATGATGTGCTTGCGACTTTCTTGTAATAAATCTTGAAATTTTTAGCCAGTGCTGGCAACTCTTCAAGCGTCGGTATCAGCGCAAGAAATGTAGGATCAAACCCGCCCATATAGGGTTGCAGTATTTCCGGCTTATCTCTTTCAGGATCTAATGTGATGAATACCGCTTGCAATAATTCTCCTTGAGGACCGAGGTTTTTTTTCACCTGTACCCATTCCGTCAAGGTGGTGGGACAAAAATCCGGGCATTGTGTGTAACCAAAAAAAACCACCACCACCTTGCCTTTGAAATCAGCCAAAGTGCGCTTTTGACCGAACTGGTCTGGTAGCTCAAAACCCAAAGCGTAATCAGCGCCTGTCAGGTCTATCGCCTTGAACACCGGTTTATCAGGTGAGCAAGCGCAGAGCACCACGATGAATGACAGCAATAAAAAACGACACATTTTCAGCATCACATACCCGGTATGTAGTGGTCTATTAAAAAAGCGGCAAACAATAAACTGAGGTGCACCAGTGAAAATTTGAATGTTTTTCTGGCTAATTCATCAGAGTATTGACGCCATAAAGCCCACCCATACCAGCAAAATATCAGGCTCAATATCAACGCAGAAATCAAATAAAACCAACCGCTCATGCGGTAGATGAATGGCATCAGACATGCTGGCAACAAAACAATGGTGTAGAGAAGAATTTGCAGTCGTGTAAATTCATTGCCATGTGTGACAGGCAGCATAGGCAAACCAGATTGGCGATAGTCTTCAACTCTATATAGCGCCAATGCCCAAAAGTGAGGAGGCGTCCACAGAAAAATAATCAAAAAAAGTATCAAGGCTTCGGGGCCTACATCACCCGTCATAGCGGCCCAACCCAGCACTGGCGGCATGGCACCAGAAGCGCCGCCGATCACAATATTTTGCGGTGTCAGTGGTTTGAGAATCACGGTGTAGACGACGGCATAACCCACAAAAGTGGCGAATGTCAACCACATGGTCAGAGGGTTGACCCAGATATACAAAATCGCGGAACCCAATATGCACAGTACAGCTGAAAAAAGAAGCGTATCTCTGTCAGTCAGTTGGCCTTTGGCTGTGGGCCGCCAAGCTGTTCTTTTCATGCGTGCATCTATGGTTTGTTCAACAATGCAATTGAATGCTGCGGCTGCGCCCGAAACCAACCAAATACCGACACAGGCAATAGCAGCTAACTGGATGTCTGGCCAGGCAGGTATACCTGGCACTGCCAACACCATGCCAATCAGAGCGCAGAACACGATCAATTGAATCACCCGAGGTTTGGTCAACGCATTGAACTGCTGCCAACGCACAGGCATGAACTGAGAAAGAGACTTCATAACATAGGCCTGTTGAATGTCGAAGCAATGCGATCTGCGCTGCGAGGGCGGGTTGAGGCCAATACCCAGCTTAACAATGCCAACATCAATGCAGCCGAGCCTGTGTGCAATAAAGCGGCGAACATGGGCCACCCTAAAACAGCATTGGATAT
>Ga0214919_10005759_pt1 | contig 17361 bp, 15 predicted proteins | sample LL1503_MetaG_FD_177994 | JGI IMG/M metagenome (GOLD analysis project Ga0214919, IMG submission 177994) | Freshwater microbial communities from Lake Lanier, Atlanta, Georgia, United States - LL-1503 | ecosystem: Environmental > Aquatic > Freshwater > Lake | place: USA: Georgia | collected...
CTAATATTTTATTAACAATAGATAATGAAAATAAATATGACATGTATGCAAAATTGCATATAGAATTAAAGTTTTTAAATTATAGTTTTAGGGATATATATTATAATATAGGATGTTATAATATTATAAATTATTCTGATAATATAAATTATTCTGATAATATAGAAGAAGATATGAATATAGTTAGAAAAATACAATTAAAAAATTATTTTTATATTTACAATAGACCGATATTAAGAAGAGTAAATAGTGATAATTTTATGAGATTATTTCTTAATAATAATTTAGAACCTGTTAAATTAGTTATGGAAAAAAATGAAATTGATAAAATAACTTTAATGAAATTTAAAGATATAATAAATTATACTGATAACGTATGTTCAATTTGTCAAATTCAATTTGAAGATGAAGATATGATTAGAAAAACAAATTGTCAGCATATATATCATCAAAGTTGTTTAGATAATTGGATATCAAATTACAGTTATAAGTGTCCTGTTTGCAGAGAAAAAGTAGGAGAATATGTAATTAAATAAAATTTTCAAGTATATTAGATGGATTAATATTTTCTAAAAATTTAATTTTAATTATTATATCAAAATCATAATCAATAATATATTTTTTATTATTTTGATTAAGAAATGTAATATTAATATTTTCTAAATCTTTTGGAGGATTAAATATTATTTTATAAATATTATCAGTATTTTTAATTATATTGATATTATGTTCATTATTAAAAGATAAAATAAAACTTTTATCAATATTTAAATTATATTTTTTTTTACCAATATACTTATTACTATTTTTATATTCTGTATTTGTAAATCCTAAATTATGCAATATTGTATTGTCTGATATAATTAAATCAAAATTATTTTTTGATTTGAATGTAACTATACTTGTTCCCTTATTATAAGACATTATAATATCATACTTTATTAAATGACTATTTAATATACTCAATATCTCATCAATATTATAATTACCACTATTAAATGTAATTATAATATTATTCTCTATTTTTTCAATATTTAATATATCATCACTATAATTAATATCTTCTAATAATAATTTTATATGTGGAACAAATATAAACTGATTATTTGTATTATTAATATTATATAACATAATATTAAATTTAATAAATTCTATCGATGATACATTCTTATACATATTTCTTAATTCTGTATTTATTGATGTTATTATTAATATTTCCTCATTGTTTGAAAAATAATGTAAGTTTTTTTCAACAAAATTAGATAATTTACTAAATATATTATTATTATTCTCTGTTGTCCTATTTATATTTTCCTGTACTACCTTTAACTCATTTAATTGTTTTATTGTTTCCTCTTTAATATTTTCTATAACACTTCCACCTTTATTATTATTCTCTAATTCTATTATCTTTGTTTCTAAATTTTTATTTATATTTTTATAATTTTCTATCTCACTCATGGAAGATGATATCTTCTCTAATATATAATTTATATTAGTCTCTAAATTATTATGCTTGTCTATCAAAATACTAAAAAATTTATTATTTTCTTCATATAAATCCTTATCTAATAATTTTTTTCCTCTAAATTGTTCATCCTCAACATTATTACTCGTTTTATTCCATCTAAATGATTCATTACTTATTTGATCTTCTACAATATCATTATTCTCTCTCATCTGATTATCTCTCATCTGATTATCTCTCATCTTTTTCTCTCTTAATTGATTATCTCTTAATTGATTCTCTCTTATCTGATTCTCTCTTATCTGATTATCTCTTACTTGATTATCTCTCATCTGATTATCTCTCAACTGATTATCTCTCATCTGATTATCTCTTACTTGATTATCTCTCATCTGATTATCTCTTAATTGCATATTTTTTATTTGGGGTTCATTTTCATCAATTATATTAAATTGTTGAGAAATATCATCAATATTAAAATTTTCTTGTTCGGAATTTATGTTAAATGTTGTTTTTTTTTTTAAAGGTTGAGAATTAGAAGTTATATTTGAATTAACATTATTTCTTTCTAATTGAATATATTTTAAACGTTGATCTACTGAAATATCATCATTAAAATCTATATCATTCATATTAATTCCTGTATTCATAATATTTACATTAGTAAAATCTTCTTCATTATTGTCGAAAGAACTAAAATTTATATTATTAATAGGTAATTCATTTAATCCTATAATACCATATTCTGTTTGAGGATTATGAGTAAAATTATTTGAATTTTTTGCATTATTATTATTATTATTATTATTATTATTATTATTATTTTCTACATTTTTTTTAAGAGATGATGATAAAAGAAAATCTGGTTTTTCAGGACGTTTATTTAAATGACTAAATTCTAATTGTCTATTTTGTAATAATTGTTCATATTGTTTATCTACAGTGGTATTATTATTAGAGTTTATTGATCTATTAGAAATAACTGTAGGTTTATTATTATTAATTTGATTATTTCTTTCAAATTGTATTTGTGATAATTTATCTCTAGAATATTCTTGTTGGATATTTTGATATTGTTGTGATGTATTATTTTGTTGTTGTTGGTGTTGTTGTTGTTGGTGTTGTTGTTGTTGTTGTTGTTGGTGTTGGTGTTGTTGTTGTTGGTGTTGGTGTTGTTGTTGTTGTTGTTGTTGTTGGAGTTGTTGTTGTTGTTGTTGTGATAAATATTTATTTGGATTATAATCGTAAATAATTTCTTGTTCTATAATTTTAATAATATTAACATTATCAATATTATCAATGTATTTATTAATTTTAGTTAAAATAGTTTTAACTAAGTTTTCTTTTTTTTCTTTAATATTGTAAGATTGTGGGAAACGATTTTTAATATTTCCTAAAATTTTTCCTGCAATATATTTAATTTGTTCGTTTGACATATTTAATATATAGTTAATTATTTTTAAATATAATTATATTTTTCATATTATAATTATATAATATGAAAGATTTAATATTAAATTATAAAAATATAGATAATAAGTTTAACACATATTATAATAAAATTAATAAATATATTATTACTAAAAATAATAATGATAATTATGATAATTTACTTATATCTAATCTTAAAAAAAATATTATCAATAATTGTAATAATGTTAATAAAATTATTAATAAAAATAGAAATATTAATTTAGAAATATATAATAAAATATATTTTATATTTTCTCTTATTAATAATGATATTGATAATCTTAATAATATTATAATTAATAATAATGATATTAAATATTTAAATATTGAACACTGGAATCCTTTTGATAAAGCAAAAGATGCTGCTAATGATCAAATAAATAAAATAAAAGACGAAGCAACTAAAGTTGCTAATCAAATTAAAGATGAAGCAACTAAAGTTGCTAATCAAATTAAAGATGCTGCTGAAAATTTTGGAAAAAATTTATTAAGCAGTATATTAAATACATTTAAAGATATAATAGATAAGATAAAAAATATTTATTATAATATAAAGAATAGTATAACGCAAACTATGGCAAATTTTGGAAAGATTATAATAGATTTTTTCAAGCCATTAACAGGAATGATTAATAATTTATTAAAATATTTTAATAAGATATTGGGTAAGATAGTAAATACTGACATAATAAAAAATTTTATAGATAGTATAAAAAATTTTGTAATTAGTATATATAGTTATATAGTTGAAAAGATATTTCCAATAATAAAGAAGATAATTCTTTTTTTAGTAAAATATGTTCCAATAATTGTAAAAAAGACAATAGAGATATTAAAATTATTTATTAATAATATTCAAAAGATATATTTAATATTATTTATATATTTATTTGTTTTATATTTTGGGATACAAATATATTTTAAATTACTTACTAATTTAGATAGTCCAATAGAACCGCTTTTTTTATTAGTAATAATATTATTATTTGGAATATATTTAGTATTAAATAGTTGTGATATATTAGAAAACTTGCAATCACTTATAATAAAAAATATTTTAATAATTATTAAAAAAAATAATAATAATGATAATGATAATTATTTAAAACAATTTGAAAAATTTTTAATATTAAATCCACAAAATACATTAAAAATATTCATTACTATAATAATAATTTTATTATTATTTAAAATTATTTTTGACAAAATCATTAATAAATATTTTTAAATATATATATATATGGAGATAGATAAATATATTGCATATAATAATAAAGTTCTTGATAAATTAAATAAATATAATAATATTTTTTACTCTAATACTAAATTTTACAATAAAAATATAAATAAATTAAATAATTTTAATGATGATTATTTATTAATTAATAATATTTCTAATGATATAATTAACACTATTGATAACTCTTATCAACAAATTGATATTGATTTATCTGTACATTATAATATAAATAATTATTGCATTAAAATTATGAATATTGTTAATGAATATGATGATATAATTAATAATTATAAAAAAACAGAACATTTTAATATTGACGATGAAGTTAAAAATATTGTATCTTCTGTATCTAATAAATTAAGTGATACTTTTAAATCTTTTAAAACAATATTTAGTGATGTTGGAGTGGTAATAATAAAAATTTTTAAACCAATATTTAAAGTATTTAATTACATATTACGTTTTTATAAATATGTTTTTGACAAAGTGCAAGATAATTTACCGTTTATAAAAGAGATGTTTTTAAAAATAAAATCTATTATTATAAAAATATATAATTTTACGGCTAATACAGTAATACCATTTTTAAAAACATTAATTAAATTAATTATTAAAAATGCTCCAAAAATTATTAAATTAATAATTAGATATTATTTAGGATTTATATTTTTTTTCCCACAAACATTTATACCAGCTCTTTTTATGTTTGTATGTTTAGTATTTGGAATACAACTATATCTAAAAAAATTAACAAATTTAGAACAACCTATTTCAACATATGTTATTATAATTTTTTCATGGTTTATAGTTCAAAATTATGTAGCATTTAAAGGTGAAAATTTAGTTCCTATTCAAAATAAAATAATAGATATGATAATTTATTTATTAAAGAGTAATTTATTTAAAAAAATATTCAAGTTAAGTGATAATTTTGGAATTAATAATTTAGAAGAATCATTAAAAGAATTAGCATTATTAATAAATAATAATATAGGAATAATTATTGGAATTATATTATTAACATTGATATTAACAAAAATATTATTAGCATTAATTATTAAAAAATCATTTAAAATATTTTTACCTAAATCAATATTAAATTAATAAAAATTATTATTATATGTATAATGATTATATAATATTTTACAATTATCATATGTATAATGATTGTAAAATATTAAAAAGTTTTTATTATATATATCAAAAATATTTTATAATCATCTTATATATAATGAATATGAATATAGATAAATTTATTATTAGCAATAATAAATTAATTTTTAAATTAAATAATTACAATGATATTTTTAAAAATAATTTGATATATATATATAGTACTGAAAAAGAAGTTAATAATAATGATTTGAGTGATTTAAATACTAAATATCAGTTTATTAATAATAAATGTAATAGAATTATAGATTATGTTAATAATATTGATAATATTAATGATATAGCTAAACACAATAATATATATAATTATTGTAATGAAATAATGAGTAAAATAGATCAATATGAAGATATATTTAATGGTACTAAAATTGAACATTTTGATATAGGAGATGAAATTAAAAAATTAACAGGGAATATTGGTGAAAAGATAAAGGATTCATTTACACACATGTTAAGTAAGATTGGAGAAATATTAACAAAAACATTTGCACCTATTTTAAAAGTTTTTAATTTTATTTTAGATTTTTATGATAAAATATTTAAAAAATTTAATGAAATAAAAACAATTATATTAGATATTTTTGTTAATATTAAAAATATAATAATTAAAATTTATAATTTTATTGTTGAAAAGGTATTGCCATTTTTAAAAAAAATGATTGCACTAATTATTAAATATACTCCAATAGTTATTAACTTAATTATTAAATATATTAAATTATTTTATAAAAATATTCAAGAAACATATTTATCATCTTTTATTGTATTTTTTTTATTATTTTTTGGAATTCAAATATACTTAAAAAAATTAACAAATTTAGAACAACCTGTACACTCTATTGTGATTTTAGTATTGTCATTATTAATTATTTTATATTCTATTCTCTTTTTTGATAATATACTTATGAATATTCAAAAAATAATTATAAATACTACCATTAATACATTGAAAAGTAATACTGTTAAAAATTATCTAAAATTAAGCAAAAACTTCGGAGAAAATAAAATTGAATCCTTCTTAGAACTTATTAATTTCTTCTTTAATAATTTGGGTTTCTGTATAGGATCCCTTTTAATATCATTACTAATTATTAAATTTATTATTACTAAACTACTAAATAAATCTATAAATATAATCACATATCCAATTAACTAATACACTACATAAGTCTCCATTACTCTTAATTCTTTTCCATCCTTATATAATTGTTGTACAGAACATGCCTCTAAATCATCTACCGTTACTTCTACTATTTCATAATTATCAGTACTTGTATCACTTGTTTTAGATATAATTAATAAATCATTAGCATTTTTTTCAACAACTAAACAAAATTTTTCTTTATTTATTATACATACACTTCCTTTTACAATTTCTCTATTAGTAATATATTTATCATCTTGTTCTGATTTATTAACCCCAATTCTATTATGTAAATATTCATATTTAAATATAGAACAAAAATATAAAGGAAGTAATAATAATATTTTTTTTAAAATTTCTATACAGGTTTCAATAAGTAGTGTTTGTATTCCTGTTTGATCAGGATAATAAGGATTTAAAGTTACACCTGGAAATATTGTGTTTAATAATATATATATATTATCATATAATTGAGTAAAATTATATGATGGCCCTGCAATTGATGAATTATTATTATTATTAAAATAATTAATAATATTATCTAAAATAGTTATAAATAAATTTATATTCCTAATAAAATCATCTGATTGTTTAATAATAGTATCATTATTTATTAAATCATAAAAAATTTTACGAATATTTAAAAAAGTTGTATTATAAAATTCTATAGTATAATAATTATTACCTTTTTTTTTTATTTTATAATGAATTTTTTCTTCAGAATAATCATATTCTAAATCTGCATAATTACTATCTAATAATACTAAATAACCAAAATTAGGAACAAAAAAATCAATATTATTACATATATATTTCCAAACACCTATATTTTGGTCATTAGTTTTTAAATCTTTAATATGAACATTATTATTTAATGATAGTTCATTAAACATCTGATCTTCATTTGATAATGTTATAATAGCAATTAATATTTGAAATAAAATAGATTGCCATACTGTATCATCATGAAATCCAGTTTTAACCATAGTATTTATTACATTATTTTCTTTACTATACATTTTTGATGCCCATTCAATTATATTTTGTGTTGGTGCTTCTGTTAATAAAATCAGAACATTTTTAGTTGATTTAAATTTTGAATCATCTAAAATTGTATTATTATATAATGTATTAACTGTTTTTATAATAAATTCTTTAGAAGATTTTATATTTTTTAATATAATTTTTTTTGTATCATCATTTTTTATACATTCTAATACAGTATTATCTATATCAAATATCATATTTGGAATTGTTGTTGTTGTTGTTGTTGTTGTTGTTGTTATTGTTGGGATAATTCTAAATGATAAACTAGGAAATTTTGTTTCAAAATCATCTTTAAAATCATTATATAATAATAATCTTGTTGGGGGTGTTAATGTTTTATTTAGTTTAAAAATATTATAATAATAATTAAGAGTACATAGATCACTATGTATTGTATAATATTCTTCATTTTTTAAATTTTTGGTATGAATTGTTCTTAAACCGTAATATTTATTAAAATCTATTCCTGTATTATTTGTATAATACCAATAATGCAAAGCAACAAAATTGGGTGATTTTTTTTGTTTAATTATATTTTCAGATACTGTCTTATAATAATCTAATTCTAACCATAAATCTGATGTATTCCGTTCAGGAGTATATTTTACTGTTTCATCAAATGCTGTTTCTTTATATAATCTAACATGAATTCCGACACTAGAAAGAGCGCAACTAATAGTATTATATTGTTGATTAACTTTTATTGGATAACATGATGTATATATAACAAAATTTTTGGCCATTGTTTTTAATTTATTATCATTTTTTTTTCCATAAGGATTTGGTTCTAATAATTTTAGATGTGATAATAAATTTATTATTTCTTGCTTAGATTTATTTTGTTGATCATTTATTAACAATTGTTCTCCATCATTTGATTTTACAAAAACAGATCTAATGTATCTATGTATAATATCACGTTCTTTTAAAGTATTAAATGTATAATTTTGCATATTATTGTCGCTTGGTAATATATCTTGATATATATTAACTAATTGCGCAATATCTTTTTGTGGATCTAATGTTAGATTATATTTTTTTACAATAGGAGGCATATATGGTAAATAGTTATAAGGATACATAGAATTATATACATTATATACGGGAACATAAGGATTATAAAATTGAGAATTAGGAATTTGTTGATTATTTTGTTGATTATTTTGTTGATTATATTCAGGATTATTAATTTTTAATTCTAATATTGGATTATTTTCTTTTTGCATTTTATTAATATATGCAACACTATTTTCTCTTTCTCTCTGTGTTTGTTTTTGAAATTTTATTTCTTCATTTGTTCTAAAAGGAATACTTGTTTTTTTATATTCAGGTATTATTCGTGAATCACCCCCTGATTGATTTATCTCTTTCTTATCTCCTCCTGTTTGATTTATCTCTTTCTTATCTCCTCCTGTTTGATTTATCTCTTTCTTGTATTTTGGTATTATTCTTTCTCCGTATTTATTTTTTAAAAAAAAAAACCACTACCACTTTGTTCCTGATTTTGTTGAGGATTATTATTTTGTTGAACATTAGATATTTGTTGATTTTGATCAAAATTTTCATTTATATTGGGTTGTGTGTCAGACATACCTCCAATATATTCTTCACCTTGTTGCATTCCAGGCATTCCTTGTGGCATTCCTTGTGGCATTCCTTGTGGCATTCCAGGCATACCTGACATGCCGGGCATTCCAGGCATTCCAGACATTCCTTGTGGCATTCCAGGCATACCAGACATTCCAGACATACCTTGAGACATATCGGGCATACCTTGTTGCATTCCGGGCATTCCCATCATATTTGGCATACCTTGTTGCATACCGGGCATTCCCATCATATTTGGCATACCGGACATACCGGGCATACCTTGATTATTATTCATAAATGAATACATTTTATGATGATCTTCGTAAGTTTTATTATCTAAAGAAATTCTTTTATTTTTTTTGCTTAATTTTTTATTTTTTTTGCTTGATTTTTTGCTTGATTTTTTGCTTAATTTTTTGCTTAATTTTTTGCTTGATTTTTTGCTTGATCTTTTGCTTAATTTTTTGCTTGATTTTTTATTTTTTTTATCAGAAATGGTTTCTGAATCAGATTCTGAATCAGAATTTTTTCCACCACCTTTATGATGTTTTAAAGAGTGAATATATCGAGAACCTGTTATTTCAAGATGTTTATTACCATTATATTTTTCATCAGAAAATTCAAAATTATTCATAAATTTTGATTCAGACATTATTTCTTCTGCTTTCATATTTATATATAATATAATATTATTTTTTATAGAATTAATTATTTTATTATTTAAATTAAATAATGATTCGAAGAATGTTTTTATATCTGAATTATTATTTTCATTTAGATCGGATGAAATAAAATTACTTATTTTTGAAACCAAACCATTATTTGGTATATAATAAACTTTATTATTATATTTATAAATAGTTGTATGATTATTTTTTTCAGTGCAATAGACGTAAATATTATCAATATCGAGAGAGTTATGAGAGAAATTTTTATATTTATTTCTAATTATTGCGAGAGTATGAATAATTTGAAAAATAAGTATAAGGACATCATTTTTAGTAATATCTTTATTTTTGTTAAAGAATTCTTTAAGGGTCATCATTTTAAAAAAATTTTCATATATAGAGATGGACAGTATATTATTATTATTAATTAAATTATCAATATTAACAAAATTTTTAAAAAATGGAATTAAATATTCAGAAGGTATATCTATACATAATATAGGAATAATAATATGTCTTGTTAATTTTTTAGTGCAGAAGTCTGATAATAAAAAATTAATTTTATAATTATTATTAATATTATCATTATATTTTCTAATTTTTATTAATGAGTTATAATTACTTTTTCTAATAAAGATATAATCTTCATAAATTTTATTTAAAAAAATAATACTTGAATTAAATATATCATTAATATAATATTTTATTTTATTTTCATCAGGAGTTATTTTAATATTAGATATATTTTCAGCATCACTTAATTCTATATCAATAATATTGATATCTCTTGTTGAACTACTATTATAATAAAAATCATAAGCTAATTGTAATAAATAATCTAATTTATATTCTACCATATATATAAACAATAATAAAAAATATTGAAATAATAAAAAATATTGAAATATTAAGTATTTACTAAAAATATATTATTTAATAATAAATCACAATGAAATCTAATAATAAATTATCACCAATAAACAATAATAATAATAATGATGAAAATGATAGTAATGATGAAAATGATAGTAATGATGAAATTAATCATAAAGTAAAATATAATCATAATGAAAATAATAATGATGAAAATGATAGTAATGAAGAAAATGAAGAAAATGAAGAAGATGAAGAAAATGAAGAAGATGAAGAAGACGAAGAAAATAAAAAAAAAGATATAAAAGAAGATATAAAAGAAGATAAAAAAAAGAAAAAGAAGTATAAATTGACAATGGATATAGAAGATGTTGAATTAATAACAAATAATTTAATAAATCAGTTAAAGACATTATTAGAATTTTATAAAAAGACGAATAAAAAGATAACTAAAAAATTAAATAAAAATGATAATAAAGAAAAAATACCAACAGGATTTAATAAAAAAACAAAATTACCAAAATTATTTATAGAATTTTATAATAAATATTTAAAAGACGATGAAGAATGTACTAAAAAACTAAATATAAACTTAGATAATGATTTTAATATTAATGATGATCATACTAAACACATAATAACAAAATCATTACATCATTATTTTGCTAAAAATAATTTATGTAAAGTAAAAGAACATGATGAAAAAGAAAAAATATATATACCTGATGAACCTTTGATAAAATTGTTAAATATTACAGAAAATGATAAAATAACTTTTGGTACTTTACAAACATATATTAGTAGAATATATTTATCAGAAAAAAATAATAATTTAGAAAAAAATAATAATATAGAAGATATTATAGATTTTAGTGATATAAATGTTACTTTAAAAAATAAAAAAAAATGATATATTTATCAATAAATAATATAATAATTTTATTATATTATTTAATTTTTATTTATGATATTGAAAATAAATTTAAAAAATAATTTATTTATCAATTAATAATATAATAATTTGTTATATTATTTAATTTTTATGATATTGAAGATATATTTAATGTTCTTGCTGATGGATCTTTTGTTTTTGACCAGTTCGGCATCCAATATCCAGGTATTAAATGTTCATTATTTCCATAATATTCTTTAAATTTCATTTTATAATAATAATATTCATTCGGTATAGACAAATTATTTAATTCTGTTATTTTATCAATATTATTATAATATTTACTTAATATTTCAAACCATGAATCTTTTTCTGAAGATATACCATCGGAAAATGCTTCTTTTTTCCTCCATAATATATCATTAGGTAATAAATCAGGTTCAATAGTATCAAAAGCTTTTCTAATTAAAAATTTTTCCATTCTATCATTAGTTGGTATTAATAATTCAGGAAATATTTCATTATACAAATCAACAAAATTTTTATCTAAATATGGTAATCGTGCTTCCATTCCATGATATGAAATATTTCTATCTACACGAAGACCATCAAAATAATGTATTTGATCAAGTAATTTGTTTCTTTCTTTGTATGCCTCATTGATATTTGGATGTAAATAAAAGTACAAATAACCCATTTGGCATTCGTCGGCTCCATCACCATTTAATAATACTTTAATGTCTGTAGTTTCTGAAATTTTTTTAGCTAGAAGGAAGTGTCCGACACTTGCTCTAATTGTTGTTATGTCATAAGTTTCTGTACATTTTATTACATCATCGATAATATTTATACCTTCATCTTTTGTAAAAATAAATTCTGTATGTATAGAATTTATATGTTTAGCAACTTTTTTAGCATAAATAAGATCAGTACCACCTTTCATCCCTATACTAAAAGTTTTAAGTTGAGAATTAGTTTTTTCAAGTTCTTTAGCGGCGATAGCTGCAATTAAACTTGAATCTAATCCCCCAGATAATAAACATCCAAAAGATTTATCAGAATTTAATCGAATATTAACAGAACGGGTCAATATTTTAACAATTTTTTTATATAGAAGATTATTTTCTGTATTATAGTATGGTAATGATTTAATATAATATTTATTATTACTATAATAATTAAAATTTAATAAATCAGTGGTTCCTTGAATAAAAGAACCTTGATTTAATCTTTCAATATTAGTAGTAATAGATGACAAACCAGCAACTAAACTACTTATATAAATATTATTATTATTAAAACTATAAAATAATGGTCTAACACTGAATGGATCAACAGACATCCAATATTGTATTACATTAGAAACATAATTTTCTTTAATAATAAGAAAAGCATATTCTCCGAGTAATATATTATTAAGAGAGTTTATATCTTCGTTTAGAATTATAAATAACTTTAATATAAATTCACAATCAGAGTTAGAAATAGTTTCAATATTATATTCAAGTTGAAGTTCTTTATAATTATAAATTTCTCCATTAATAATAAGCAAATAGTTATAATTATTATTTGAATAAGTAAAAGGTTGATTACCTAAATTACTTAGATCTTGAATAGCTAATCTATTAAATGCAACAATCATATTATTATTAATAAAAATAGAAGTATTGTCAGGACCTCGTGATTTTATTAAATTAATATTATTTAAATATACATTTAATGATGGAAATTTTTGTAAAATTGCCCAAATACCACACATAATATATATATATATATATTAAATATTATGTATATATATAATTTATTTATTTTTATAAATATAATAATTTACAACTATATTATAATAATAAAATTATTAAATATTAATTAATTCTGTATATCCGCCAATAAATATTATTTCATTTTTTTTTTGACATAGAACTATAGGAAAGGTATTATGATTTCCAATAATATTTTTTAATTTTTCTTTAATTATATTTTTTTCTTTTTCAGAATTTTTAATATTATAGATAATATATTTTTTTCCAGAAGTTTTAATAAAATTTACTGCATTCATTGAATACGGACAGCCGATTCTACTAATAATATGATATATTTCCATATTTAATTATATATATATATATATAATTATAAAAAAAATAATTATATAATATATTATGACCAGTAAAGTATTATATAATAATAATAATATAAAAATTATTTGTAAAAAATACAAAGATTATATAATAGATGATAATTTATATAATATATTAAATATAGATAAAAATTATTCAAATATAATTCATATTCCAATGATTGATGATATTATTATATATATTAATGATAATATATATAATATTAATATAAAAGATTTAAAAAATGATAATTTAATATTAAATAATAATTTTTTTAAGATATTGTCAATAAAAAAATCAAAAAAATTTATATATAGAGATATTATTATTCATACGGATAATAATTATATAATTATTCAATTATATAATTTAATTAATAATTATAATATTACTCACGGTGGATATATAATATATGATAAAGAAAATTTAGCATATAATACAAATTGTGTAAATATTTCTAAAAATTTAGATTAATTGTAATATAATTAATTATAATATAAATTTAATTATATTATAATTAATTATTTTGTATATAAATATATATATATGCAAAATAATTTAGGATATTCAACTTCTACAGGAAGTAATGATTTTATTAATTTCTTAAATAATGATGATAATTCAACATCTCTAATTACTAATTTTACAAAATTCTATAAAAAATATAAAATATATATTTGGTTAATTATTATCTTACTAATTATGTATTTTTATTGTTGCAATCATAAAAATACTTCTAATAAAAATTCTTCCAATAAAAATTCTTCCAATAAAAATTCTTCAAATAATTCTTCCAATAAAAATTCTTCTAATAATAATTCTGAAAAATCTGATAATGAAAAACTTTATTTAAAAAAGAAGATTAAAAAGTTAAAGAAAAGATTAAATAAATGTCATACAATGTGCGAACATGATAAAAATTTAAATAATGAAAAAATGATTCAATTAATTGAATTAATTGAAAATACACATCATAATAATTTAATGAATTTATATACTGAAATTAAAAATAAACATAATGATGAACATGAAAAGAAAATAATGTTAAAAATCATTATGACTAAAATTAAAATTATTAATTCTGAAGAAAAACTTAAAAAAATAATTCAAACACCAAATAAAATAATTCAAACACCAAATAAAATAATTCAAACACCAAATAAAATAACAACTTCATCAATTAAATCAACATCAACAACTTCATCAAATTGTTTAATTCCTGAAGATTATGATCCTACACATAATAGAGATCATGGTTCAGTAAATAAAATTGATGATTCGCAATTATTTTTTTTGAAAGATAATAAAAATCACAAACCACGTAAAATGCAAGATGTAATATTTAAAACAGTGCCTGTAATTAGTAATAATAATAATAAATATAGAACAGAAGTTAAACTACGAGAAAATGATATAATTAATTCTGATCAAATCCCAGGTTGGTCAAATGACAAGTATCCTGCATGGGATGCCTAAATATTTTTTTATCTTAAAATCTATATAATATACAGATTTAAATAATTATATTATTATTTTTAAATTATATATTAATTATAATTAATTAATATATAGTTAATGTCAGAATCAAAAAAAAATTCATTAGATTTTTTAAATAGAGAAATGTTAGTTTGTGATAATCCTAATCCTAATTGTTATTATGATGTAAATAAGGATAATGTATTAAAAAACAGTAAAACAACAAGATTATCAGAAAATAAAAATGTATGTAAAACATTTGATACTGATTCAAAATTACATTATTTAAATTATTCTGAATGTATAGATAATACTAAAAGAAAAAATTTAGATACATCAGTATATACTGATACTCCATTAAAAATTCAAGGTAGGGGATTTGGAAATATAGATAATTATCATTTATTATTAAATGGAATAGGTATATCAACGAGACAAGAAAATCCTGATTCGAATCCTCGAAATGTAGAAGACAAACGTATATTATTAATAAATCAGACTAATTATGTAGGAGAACAACGAATTACAAATAATTTACCTTGTGGGGCAGATACTCGATATTTAAACAAAAAAATGATATAGAATATTTTATTAAATTATAAATTATTTTCTATTATATAATATATAATATTTAAATGGCAGGATATAATGGTAGATTTCTTTATGATCAATGTACATTTGATCAAAATTTACAATCAAGTTTAGAACCATGCAAATATCAATTATTAGGTGATAAATTTGAAAATAAAAATATGGAAATAAAAAAAGATCCATGCATTAAATTTGATAATTTAATGGGATGCAAACCATGTAATTTTAATAATCAAGCTAATATTGAAGCTAATTGGTCGAGTATTGGATTAAGAACTGATATTGAAAGTGAATTATGGATTATGAATAGACCAATCTCAAGATGTAATATGTATAAATACTCTAAATGTAATAATAAATGTCCAAATGGAAAATGTGTTTCCAATTGTGAAAAAAAATGTCCAAATTATGTAGTAATAAATACATTAATTTGTGATAGAAATATAGTACCAACTAATAACAAAATGCCTTTAACTTCGGGATTTTAATTATATATTATAAATTATAAATTAATAATTTATAATATATAATATATATTAATGAGTGGATATTATACTAAAAAAAGATATGATGATTGTTACAACAAAGAATTTATTACTCAACAAGTAAAACCAGGCAATTATAGTCTATTTCAAGGATTTTCTGAAAATAACTATAAATGTTCTGTATTAAATGGCCCAAGAGCTAATAAAAATAGAGCTACAGGGGAATTAGGTAATTCAGATATAAGTTTTAGAACAGATATAGAATCTCAATTATATAATTTAGATGTACCAGATTCAAGATGTATTACATTAAAAACAATGGAAGAGAAAAATAAAAGATTAAAAAATATAGTAGATCAAAAAACAATAAATTATTGTTATTGTAATAATAACCAGGACACAATATATAGTAGATTAGATATACCTGTTAATAATTTTAAAAGTGTTTATATAAATAGATATGATTTTCCAATAGTTAATCCAAAAGAGTTTGTTTATTATGGGGTACCAAATACGGATCAAATTAATAATGAAAGATTTGGAATTAATACACAATTAAGAGCAAAAGATAATATTAATAAACCAAATATGAAGCCATTTTCAGTAATATTATAAATAAAATTATTTTGGTGATATAAATAAAAAATATGTACAGAATTGAAGAATAACAGTTTGACAGAAGAAAGTCATAATAGAAACATCAGGATATATATCAGAAAATTTATCATTATTATTATAACGTATATAAATTTTTAATATACAGCATATTGTAGCAAATATGCAAGAAATAACAATTAATTTTTGAAAAACTGCTAAAAAATAATCTTTATTTTCTTTTTTAAGAATATTAATTAATTCGGTATTTATTGGTGAAAAATCTTCTTTTATAATTTTTAATACCATTATATAATAATATTTATAAAATTAATTTTATAAATATTATTATATAATTATATATCAAAGATTAGATATATAATTATATATTATAATTTAATGATATACTATATTTAATCATATTACAAATACATGCATATAATTGTAAATTTGATTCCATACTTTCAGAAACATTAATATAATATTCAAAAATTATTTTAATATAATTATATATTAGAATTTAATCATATTAC
>Ga0214919_10005760_pt1 | contig 17359 bp, 29 predicted proteins | sample LL1503_MetaG_FD_177994 | JGI IMG/M metagenome (GOLD analysis project Ga0214919, IMG submission 177994) | Freshwater microbial communities from Lake Lanier, Atlanta, Georgia, United States - LL-1503 | ecosystem: Environmental > Aquatic > Freshwater > Lake | place: USA: Georgia | collected...
TAATTGACTAGCAAAATTAGCAGATGAATTTTGTCTTATTTCTTCTATTGAATCCCCATCTCCCCCACCATTTGCTGCTTCAGGATTTGTAATAGCTACTGTACTAAATATATAATTTGCTGTTGTTGCATTTAAATTAGTATTTAAAAATGTAGTAGTACCTGTTAAAGTATTTAATGAATTGGATGCTACATTTGAATTTACTCCTCCTCCACTTAAATATCTAAATGTTAAAGTAGTATTAGATGGAGCAATACCATATGTATTTGTATTTAAAAAATTCGTTGGTGAAAATGCTGTTGTTAATTTAGTTTGTTCAAATGGTAAACCAATTCCTACATTATCTGGATTTGGTATAATTTCTTCATCTGAATCACTTGTTGTTCCTGAACCAAATTGAATTTGTAATGTAGTAGCATTTTTAAAACGTGTAGTAAATCTACGTTGTACTTTTTTTAATTTTAATAAATTAGGTGTATCTGTAAATGAATATAAGTTAGGATCATTAAGGTTAGTATTTTTAATAGAATCAAAAACCATCTCTTGTCCTAAGTAATCTACTTCATACCACTCATTTCCTTCACTATCAAAACAATCTAAAATTCCAACTAAATCAGATACATTTAATTCCACTGTTGAAAATTTAACTGGTGTATTAAAGGAATATGTTTTAGTAGTAATATTTGATGAAATTGCTTTTCGTGTTTTTTTAAGTAAAAAATAAGTTGGATTACCTCCTGATACTTCTAATACTGTAATCTCTGTTGGATCTCCAGAACTAGAAACAGAAAAATCAATAGGCTCACTTATTAAAAAAGATGTTTGTAGAGCATTTGTTGCTACTGAATTTGCCTCTATAAATAAAGCATAATCAAAATCAGGTACATAATTAGAACCAGATAATATTGATGGTAATTTTTGGTAAACACTTATATTAGTTGTTGCTACTCCTGTTACTACAGGTTTATAACCAAACATATAAGCTAATTCAAATAAGTTATTTGATTGTCTAGCAAATTGTAAATAATTTTCTTGTACTTGATTATCTAAATAAAATGACAGAACATCTCCTACATACGCAGCCATTTCCATAAATAACATTCCTGGAGAGGCTGGGCTGAAATCATTATATGTTGTAGGAAAATATGTTTTAGTATAGTCTATAAGACTAGCTCTAAATTCATTAAAGTCCTTATTTATATATTTTATATTTTTATTTGCAGCCATTATGTAAATGATATTTGAACTTGATCTGTTATTCCTGTATTTATAATACTATATTTTAATTCTATTTTAATCTCATTATAATCTGATGATTCGAATATATCTATATTATCTATTTTAATATTAATAAAATATCGGTTTATTAAAGATTGAATATATTCTTTGATACCATCTATTTCACCTGTTGTTATTTGTTCGAAAACATATTGTCTTAAATTAGCTCCAAAATTTGGATTTAAGTATAATTCTCCTTGATCAATTAAAAAGAAATTAATTAAATTATTTCTTATAGCATCTTGAGTAGTGTATGTTGAAAAAAATACAGCGTCATTATTAAAAGGTACAGAAACACCTATTGCTGTTCCTGGTCTATTATCAAGTGGAAATATTTTTTTAGCTCCGAAACTCATTATCTTTTAACTAAACTCATTATTGTATCTAAATCAAGTTGCCCTGAAGGTAAAGCACCATTTTCATTATCTATAGGGCCTGTAGCTCTAAATTCTCCTTCAAATTCATTTTTAGGACCTGCTGCCATTTCATTTAATACATCCATATATGATTTTTTAATATCTGGTGCTGGTGTAGCTACTTGTTGATGCGGAACATGTTGTGATGTATATGTTAATGTTCTTTCAGTCGATTCATTTAAAGATTGTTTATTTCCTTTAATAGATTCGACTATTATATTTTTCATTTCTTCTTGAAATACTTCTCTTACGGCTTCTTTAAGTAAGTTTTTTAGTTCTGATGTTTTCATTTGTTATAAATATTGAATTAATTGGCTTTTAAATTATTTGAATCAATTATTAATTTGAGTTCTTCTACTAAAACTTGTGGTGTAGATGTAAAAGATAACGGTGTTTTTAATAATACAATTCCTTGTGCATTTTTTGCAACTGCTCTAGATCTATTAACTGTTGGTGAAAAAGGTTCTTTTACTATTTCTAATATAAACCCTTGATATGTTGTAATTGTTATATCTATATTTTGAATATCAACTTGTTCTAAAGCTATAATATATTCATCATAAGATTCTAATTCTCCTGCTTTACATTGTATTAAATATTTATCTATTGATTTTAATAAAGTAGTTAATTTTAATAATATAGTATTAACAAAATCAACAGATGTATTAACAGATGTAATTATATTTTTAGTTGTAATAATTTTTGGTGTAATAAATTCTAATAAATCTTTTAAAGTATTTAAAGTAGATACAACTGAACCCGGAGCACCTGGAGGTGATGGGATTGCTGCTATACCTACATTTGCTGCTAGGCGGGCAACGTTTACAGTTGTAGCAGCTGCCGCTGTTACGTTAATTACTTTATTTAAAGTATTTGTTGTTTTACTTAAAGCAACAAACGTTTTAGTAGTTGAATTTAATTTATTAACTAAATTATTTCTTATTTGTAATACTTCATCTAATTCAGGTTTAGTTAAACAAAAATCTGGAATTTTTTCATTAATTTGCCCTATATTTTCAATACCAGTTTTTTCTGCTATTTTAATAATTTGTGGGACTAATTTCTTAATTAAACTTTGTCCTTTTTCAGCTAATAATATAGGTAATTTATCTTTCCCTGTCATTATGTTGGATTATTTATTTTACCTATTATATTTGAAGCTGTTATTTTTGAATTAGTTGTCTTTTTATCTGATTTAGTTTGATTATTAACTTCAGTTGGAGATAAAGTAATTGATGGAGCATTATATGATGTAAATAGATTAGCATTTCTTCTACCAAATACTAAAGCATGATTAAATTCTAATTTACCTGGTGTAGCTCTAGGAGGTAATTTAGGGGCTATATCTCTATAATCTTGATATGCTTTCCAAAGTTTAGAATATAAATCGAATTGCTCACCTAAAAATTTCTTTTGTTCTTCTATTGACAAATATTCATCATTTATTCTACTATCAAATGTAGAAACATTTGGTACTGCTGGATTTAATGATGGATACTTTTTTGCTAATTGATCTCTTAATAAACCATTAAGTTCTCTAATAACTGGGCCTATATCTGTTCCTACTATATTTTTAAATTTTTTAACTATATCAGGTTCAGTTTCTATTCCATATGCCGCCTTCATTGCTTCTTTATTTGTAGTTACAGATGTAGGGTCTAATGTACCGTATGTATCCTTTATTTCTTGTAATAACTTATAAAATTCTTCAAATGTGAAGGTAATTCTTGGTTTTTTATTTAAAATAATAGCCATTATACAGTAAAATTACGTTTAGATACTATATCATTTAATTGATCATTTAATGCATCTAATGTAGTTGCTAATGATACTGCTTCTAAATTAATAGTAGGGATTGATAATGGTGCTGATTGTGGGATTGCATTTGGGCCCATATATGCAGGAGAAGTTTGTGCTGTTTTCATTACCATTGTTAAATGTTGTAATGAAGATATTAATGTTTTTAATAAACTAATAGTAGCATTTCCTAACATTAATGGTTCTGTTGCTAAATCCTCTTTACCTAAAAATATTTTATCAGATTGAATTATTGTTTTTGGTGCATCTATATTAACTGATTCTTGTGAATTTAAATTTATTGATTTAAATGAACTTAATAATATATTATCATTATTAGCATTAAATACTAATCGTCCAGAATTTAAAATTATTTGTTTACCACTAAATTTATCTATAGATGTTGGAGGTTTTTCTCCGTAACTTACATAGCTAGTACTAGATGCTTTTAAAGGTATATTTTGAGTACTAGTAATATATACTGCTGAATCAATATTATTTATATTTTCTACAATAGGTAAATATCCTTCATCTGTTTGAGCACCCTGTCCATTTCTAATTATAATAATAGGGTCACCACTATCTCCTATACTAGACCAATTATTTGGTTGGTTGGGAACTGTACTTCCTAAACGAATTGAATTACCCCATCTTCCTTCTACCATAATATCTCCTTCAAAAGGTAATAATGGATGAATGTTAGTACGTTCTATAAATGTTTTTCCTAAATATGCTGTACTAGATATTAAAGGATAAGCATTATGATGTGGGTGACTCCATAAAGCTATAGGGTTACTATAGTATTTTATATTACTAGTATTCGATATTCCTAATTCATTATTAGGTTGGGAAATTACTGATACTATTTCATTTATTAATGGAAAATTTTTATATGATATATTTAAAGGTATTGCCTTTCCTTTAGTTCCAGCTGATGTTACTAATTCATATACTATTCCTCCAATACCTAATTCTTTAAATAATGGATGAGATTGAGACAATACTATATCTATAACTCTAACTGGGGTGTTAAAATCTTCTAAATTAGGTTTTACATTATTAATTTTTGGATTAAATTTTTTATTTAAACCACTAAATCCATAATCCATTATTCTGATTTATTTTTATCGTGTAAATTTTTTATTTCACCTAATATTTGTTGTTTTTCAGCATCTGAAATACCTGCGTTATCTCCGGCATTACCTCCACCCCCAGTATTTAAACAACGTTGGATAATAGTAGCCATTTTAATTAACTGTTCATCATTTTTTACACCTATTTCTAAATATTCTTTTAATAAAGGTACAATTAATGTAGCATCACCAATATTTTCAATCATTGGTTTTAACTCATTTATCAATGTTGAAATTTGCTTTTCTTTTTTCTTTTGGTTTTCATATATTTCTTGTAGTAAATCTTTAAATTTTTTACCACCAAATATATCTGATTCTAATCCTTCCATTTATTTATAAATATGTTCTCTATGTGAATTTTATATATCCATTTTCTAAATAAAAATAATAATGTTTTTTAAATATAAGATATAACCTATCTGCTATTTTAGTTATTTTAGGAGTTTTAGCATCTATAATTTCTCTAATGTAAATATATAGTATTTTTTTATTAAAAATATCAATACCTTCGCGTTTTCTAAATAATTCCAATATAGCATCTGCTATTTTAGCATCATATTCTTTTGGGAATAACGTATAAATATTATTAGTACAATATTCAATATATAAATCTATAAATAAAGATAATTTATCTGCTTGTGATAATTTATCACTTTGTGAATTATTTTCCTCTATAACATATGAATGATTATTATCTTCTTCTAAAGATGCTATTGGAGTTGATGATATTTTATTTTTATAATTTTTATCATTATATAATATTAACCAACGTTTTACTATTGTTCCGAAATATGAAAATGCTTTTGGCGGTGTGAATTTAGAAATTTTAACCAAACATTCTGGAGATACATTTAATGTTGCTATAAAACTATCTATTTGCAGTTGAGTTACTTTATCAACATCTCCAGCATATGAAATAAAATCTCCTGTATACTCTCCTTTAAATTCTTTGATAATTATTTTTTCTAAACGTTCTTGGATGTTACGTTTATGGTCATAAAGATGAATTTTATCTAATAAAAACACAATTATTTCATGTTGTAAATCTTCAATATTCTCTACTTCAGTATGGTAAAATTTAAAAGTATGAATTATATTTTGTGTTAATTTAAAAAAAGCATAATGAATATGTTCATCATATATTTTACTTTTTTCTTCAGGATCATTACTTTTATTATATGCTATAATAGCATCTTCTGTTTCTGAAGTAAAGTAGTTTTTATTAGTTTTAATCATATTATTATTTATTTAAATTAAATTCATTTAATTGTTCTTGGATATTTTTTAAACCCTTGAAAAAGAATCCTACCTCATCATCACTTTCAAATGAACCTTTATTATCTATTTTTGTTAGTTCTTCTTGAGCAAATTCTATAGTGTCAGATATATTAATAATATATTTTTCATAGTAAAGAATTGTATCTTCACATGCTTCGTTTTTCTTTAAAAGATTACGAACTACATATCCTAATATTAGGATTATTAGTACTAGTATAATAATTGTTGCTACCATTGTTAGTTTATTTAGAAATGAAAAAGGTCGTGGCGCGAACCACAACCTTTATTTTGTTTATTTATTTATTTAATCCTTTTCAAAAAATTTATCCATTACTCCTTTTAATCCTTCACTTTTAATATTCCCTAGAGCTTGTGTTTTAATGGCTGGTTTTCTTGTTGCTGGTTTAGTTGTTGCTTTTCCACTACCCAATATAAAATTAGGATTTGACGGAGACAAGTTACTCTTAAATTTAGGGAACCATTCTCTTTCAAATTCAACTCTCGCAGCTAATAAATCGGCCTGATGAACTATAAATATTAATGACGTACGTGGTTTAGTTTCTGGAGCCCAACCACCCATTAAATATGATTTATTTGCATCATCGTATAAACCATCATGTAATTTAATAGTTAACATTTCTATTTTAGAATAAGTAATACCATGTGATAAAAGTAAATGTAATCCTCTATCTGGAACGGACATATATTCTAATTTATCATTAAATTTATATTCTTCACCTAATTTATCTCTACGCCAAGCATCGGTTTGTGGAATATATGCTTCATTATGTTCATCACCCATCTTACCTAAGTCGTGATTCATTGCTGAAAATACTAATTCTTCAATAGTATAAGTAGATGTGTCTACACCATATTTTACCCATACTTCATTAATATCTAATGCAGCTTGAATAACACGATTAACATGTTCTACATATCCTCCTGGAAAAGCGTTGTGGTATTCTTTCTTATGAGCAGCAGGCATCATAATAATTCTTTCAGCATATTTTTCGTAAAATGCTTTTAATTTTGTTTTACGCGGTTCGGAAATATACGTGTCTATATAAGACATAAGTGTATTCCAGTTTTCTTGGATTTGTTCTGCTTCTAATTTCATAACTTTTATTTTATTATCTTAAGTTTGGATTTAATTCACCTCCAGCGATAGGTTCAGTTTCGATATATAATTTAATTTGAGATACTTGTTCTCTAATCGCTTCAATATTCTCGTAACATGCTTCTCTGTCTCCTTGATTCAAGGTAAAGTTTAATTTGTTTAAATTAGATTCTATACCCTCTAATTTTCTCGTAACCGCATCTCTATTTTTCATTTGTTTATTTTATATTTATTTAATTATTTAAAACCCGTAATATTAATATATTATGGAAATATTTTAAAGCCAAATTTAAGATAAAAAATCTTTTACTTTAACTCTTATATTATCCAGAAAAGCACATTTATCATAATCTTCTAAAGACTCAAAATAAATAATAGATTCATTTAATGCGTTCATTAATGACTGGCTTGCTTTTACTTTAATACAATCCATATGGAAATGGTTATTAATATTTATACTTTTAATATAATTCCACCCTTTAATAAACATTATTGATTCACCTGCCTTTTCAACTTCAACTAAATCTAATTCAGGGGCAATCTTATTAAAATTTTTAATTGCAAATTGTTTAAAAAATATATGGTTATTTATAGTTTTAACAAAACCTCCAATCCAAAATAATGGATGGTCAGAGAAATCTATTAATAAAGATAATTCATCTGTTTCTTTATCAGAATTAGAATCTTCTAAATTATTAAAAGTATTAAATATGTCGTTTAAATCAATCATTAAAAATGTAAAAAAAGTGTTTTAATAAATAGTAATGTTATTTTTGATAAATATATAATTTTCTAATAAAATTTCTTAAAGAGTTATTATAGCCCTATTTTCTTAAGTAAATTTTTATACTCTATATCAAAAGTTAATGTTATATCCCAAAGAAATATAAATCCGGTATGTACTATTTCTGGTATAGCTAACCCAGGAAATATGAATAATCCAATTAATGGGAATATAATTGAACATATTGAAGCTACTATGGAGGTCATACCCATTCTAAAATCCGTTATTAATAATTTATATCCGAATAAAAACATCCCTAAGGTATATCCTATAAAATATAAAATAGCAGTTATATTATGAATCGAATGTTTCATATCTATAACTGCTGTTAATAATAACATTATTGAGGATACTATAAATAGTATAGTTAACCGTTTATTTATAATTTCATCTTCAAAATAAGAATATATATTTTTCCATACACTAGCATATAACATTAAACCTATCCCAAATAAACCAATATTCCAAATAGAACTTGTTCCTTCACTAATTCCGAATCTTGATAAAGATATAGCAGATAAATGGAGATTAGGTAATGAAAATATACAATAACTAATAAGTAATGTAAAAATTACAATTGATATAACGGTATGTATTTTTTTGAATTTAAGAATTTTATCTTTCATGTTGTGGGAATATATTATAAGTATTTATCCCCGACAAATTTAATTGATTCTATTGCTTTCTTAAGATTAATATCAAAAAATTCTCTATAATTATTTACACGAAATTCTTTTAAAAAGGTATGAATTTCACTTTCCAATTCCATCCCACCATTATATTTAAATACATATTCTAATTTAAAAGGTGTAGGCACTCCAGTTGGTTTAGATAAATCTTTTAATCTAATACCTATTTCTTTACGAGTATATCCAATTTTTAATAGACCTGGGTATGAAGGATTTGATAAAATATATATTGTTTCTTCTCCTTCTCCATTACTAGGTGTGGATTTCTTACTTCTAGCAGTAAAATAATCTACATCTTCCCATCCTTCAGAGGCCGGATATTTTTCATCTTGTGAAGGTGATAACGTATAAAATCTAATAAAACTATTTTTTAAATCTTCAGTAGAAGATATTAAATTATTAGACTCACTTACTGAGATTTGTTTAAGTCCTTTAAATCGCTTTTCCATAACCTTTATTTTTTAAATTTAAAACATAAATATATTTAATACTGTATTAAAAAATTCTTCAAATGCAAAAAAACTATTTCTAATAATTAAAATAAAAGCAAATGTTAATAATGGAGTAATAGTAATTAAAATACAATCCAATAAATTAAATTGTCCTGATACAAATAATACCATTGCTAATAACATTGCTATTACATTAATTATTTTTGTCGTTTTCATAATTTCTATATTTTTAAATTTCTTATATAGTAAATATATTTTAAAAGATCTTGGAGGCCTAACATTTTAGTAGGTTTCTTTTATCCAAACATCAAATAAGGTTGCCATTTTTCTTCATGTTTATTTGATTTATACATGAAATATAAAGGATTTGGTCTAAAAGGTTTATATAATAATTCCATACCTGATTGTTCTAATGTGCGATCTCCTTTTTTAGAGTTACAAGTAAAGCAACAAGTAATTAAATTTTCCCAATTATTTTTTCCACCTTTAGATTTAGGAAATATATGGTCAATAGTTAAATCATGTTTTGAAGCGCAATAAGCGCATATAAATTCATCACGTTTAAATATATTTTCTCTTGATAAAACTACTTTTCTATAAGGAATAGTAGCATATTTAACTAAACGAATAATTAAAGGTTTAGTAGATTTCATATCGTACCCGTCTTGATCAATAACAGTAGCTTTACCTTTATATACTAATTTGAAACCTTTTCTAAATGTAGTAATATTGATAGGTAAGTAGTCTGAGTTCAATACTAATACCATTACATTTCCTCTTTTATAATCTCTTATCCGCATAATTTTTGTTCTTACCTCTATAAGTTAATGTTTGAGCATGACAATTAGGACATAACATTTTTAAATTAGTTAATAAATTATTCCTTCCATTTCCATCAATATGTTCTAATTCTAATGGAATTATTTTATCGTTCCATTTTATATTATTACATTCTTCACATTTATGTTCTTTATATCCTTCTAATAATAATCTTTTTTTAATTCTTTCTCTTGAATATCCTGGGTATTTCCCTTCAAATATTACTTCTTCTAATGTAAATCTTGATTTTAAATTTTTAGTACCCCCTTTTAAACTTTGATTTGGTTTATAACAACCATATTTAATAGCATATTTTTTAAAAGTACCAAAATGTATTCCTAATTTAGAACAAGCTTCTGACATTGATAAACTTTCTATACAAGCTTTTTCAAAATCAATTTTAGTTAGGTTTTTAATATCCCCAAATTTTTCCCAACTATTTGTTTTTTTAGTATTATATTTTTTCATTTATTATAAATATGGTAGATACTCAAATATATAAAATAATATCTACCTTTGTACTCCTAGCGAGAGTCGAACTCGCACGCCTTAAAGACCACAGATTTTAAGTCTGTTATGTACTACCAATTTCATCATAGGAGCATTGTACTCTAGGAGGGAGTCGAACCCTCACCCTTTCAGACTAGTTTCTAAAACTAGCGCGTACTACCAATTTCGCCACCAGAGCATTATGTGTATCGTACAGGACTCGAACCTGTATTAAAAATTTCGTAGACTTCCGTTCTATCCAATTGAACTAACAATACATAGTGTGTTATATGGGAGTCGAACCCATGACCTTTTGTACCACAAACAAACGCTACCACCAACTGAGCTAATAACACCGTTATCCAACCTGGGATCGAACCAGGACTCTTTTGCTTCAAAAACAAACGTGTTGCCAATTACACCATCGGACAATATAAAGAGGTAAAAATGAGACTCGAACTCACATAAATCTGTTTTGCAAACAGATGCCTAAACCAATTCAGACCATTTTACCATAGTATTCTATCTCAGGATTGAACTGAGGACCTCTTGTGTATAAGACAAACGCTCTGACCAACTGAGCTAATAGAATATTTTGAGAGTTCCCACCCGGAATCGAACCGAGCCTATTTTTCATTACAAGTGAAGTGTAGCGCCTACTCTACATTGGAAACTTATGCGGTCTATGCGAGAATTGAACTCGCGACACTGCCGTGACAGGACAGTACTGTTACCACTACACTAATAGACCGTAGTAAAAGTTAATTAGTATCTATATGAGTCGTAAGGTGGCCCCTCGTCAGTATAGCCTATTTTAACTTTTGTGCAGGTGATGAGTTTCGAACTCACTCTATTCCGGTTTGGAAGACCAGTGCACCACCAATTATGCGTCACCTGCTTATTTTAAGTTACTTAACTCAACTCTTAGATCTTGAATCTTACGTTGATATGAAGGAACATTAATTTCTTTTGTATTAGAAGTTTTTTTAGTTAAATTTAACGTCATTTCGTCTTCTAAAAACTTAATTCTTTCTTGTATTTTACTACGTTTCTTATCTATTTTACTCATGTACACCTTGTAAGATTCGAACTTACGACCTCTTGAATGTAAATCAAGCGCTGCTTACCAGCTGAGCTAAAGGTGCATATTAATTGTCGTGCGAGTGAGATTTGAACTCACGTATTCCTGTCTCCAAAACAGGCTAGATAAACCGGCCTCCTATACCGCACGTTATATTAAGTGGGACTTCACAGAATCGAACTGTGCACTTCTGATCTTCAATCAAACGCTTTACCAACTAAGCTAAAGCCCCCCATTTTGTGGGAGTAGTAGGAATCGAACCTACCCCTCTTAAAGGCTGCGGTGTTACAGACCGTAGTGACAAACCTATATTCACCTTACTCCCAATTAAAAACATAATTAATTAACCTTCTTAATATCCGGGGTCGAACTAAATCCACTCTCTAATTATGCTTTTGCTCTTCATGATGGATTTGAACCAACGACCTTTTGATTAACAATCAACTGCTCTACCAACTGAGCTAATGAAGAATATATTTTGTGTCCCTAGAAAGAATCGAACTTTCATCATGCAGTTAAAAGCTGCAAGCTACTACCATTGAGCTATAGAGACATAATTTCTTATCTCCTATACTCTTTTCCGATTCTACTAGTGTTTCCATTTTCTTTTTAAATTTTAAGTAATCATAGTGAGAGTTGAACTCACGACCTTTTGTGTATCAGACAAATACTCTACCAACTGAGCTATATGATTGTGGATACAGTGGGAATCGAACCCTAATCAATTGTTTGCAAAACAACCTGCCTGCCTTCGGCATCTGACCCATTTAAGTAGAAGATATGAGACTCGAACTCATGGAACTTTTACATTCTACAGTTTAGCAAACTGCTGCATTACCAACTCTGCCAACCTTCTATTTGAGGAAGATGTGAGATTCGAACTCACGGATGTTTTACCACCTTCAATTTTCAAGACTGATACAATAAACCACTCTGCCAATCTTCCTTTTGCACGTTCTACAGGAATCGAACCTGTGGCCTTCTGGTTTGGAATCAGACGCTCTACCAATTGAGCTAAAAACGCGTATAAAAATAAAAACCCGAACCATTTTAAATGATTCGGGCGGAAATTATAAATTTGTTTAATTTAATATTTACACATCATGTTCCGAATCTTTAAGCATATCAAAGCCCCATTTCCCACTATCGACAATCGATAAACGATACGTCGCCTGCGGACAATTAGAATTTGTATGTATTAGATTCGTTTTCATTTTATTTTTTATTTTTAGAGTATTGATATAGATGAGCCTTGTACTATATTCATCGTTTGTAAGGAATATCAATGTCTTATTATACGTATTGTACCTTCTAAGAAGATACATTTTTTTATTTATTTTTCTTATAATATTAATATATGTTAAAAAATCCTATAAGCCAAACTATTAATTAAAAAAAGTTAAGGAGATATTAAAAACGTCTTTTTAACAGAGCTCCAAAGTCATATCTCTCCCACATCGGATTGATTCACTAAAAAAGACCTTGGAACATTGAACTTTCTGATGTGTAAAACAGAGGTAGCCAAGGTACTATTATCATTGTAGCGGGAGGCAGATTCGAACTGCCGATGTCCAGGTTATGAATCTGGCGATTTTGACCACTTATCCATCCCGCAATACCTTTAGTACCAAATACCGTCTTTAAACGATTTCCATTTACCGTTTTTCAACGATTTATTTAATGGTACTAATACGTAACTCCATTGTTCTGGAAAGTCTTTTAATCGACTTTTAAAAGCAATTTCTGTTACTTCTTTTCTTGTTTTAGCCTCTACATACTGTGATGGGGCTTGGTAACCATTTCTATGGTTCCATTCGACTCTCCAAAGTCGTACTGATAATTCAGTTTTCATTATTTGAATGTTAGATCAAATAAGCTACTTTGGAGGTTTTAATTGTTTATTTTTCATAATTTTTATTTAAAATAATTGTAACGATGTGCTTTAGAGCTTATTTACCACCAAAGGCGGCCACATCTCATCTCCTCGAAGTTTTTACCTCCTTAACGACTAACTCGTTAGTATGATTTACACATACCTTACAATAAGTGGACCCGGAGAGATTCGAACTCTCGTCCAAGCATACGTACAATGAAATTCATTCACAAGCTTAGTTTATTTATTCATAAACAAACAAAATAAAAGATTTGATATATGTGAGAAACAAATCAATAAACAACTTGGTTGATGACTAGTTGGTTCAGGCCCATCCCTACTACCTGTAATGCTTGTAAATTTCTGTTCCTAGGATTATTACTACCCGAACGAGACTAAGCTGCTAGAGCTAATTCTCCATCTACGAATGCCAAAGCATCTGCAAATGTAAAAGTTGACTTATTGTCAATTAATTGTATATAGGTTATTTACGTGTTTCCAATACTAACACGGCTTGCATTTCAAAGAACTTTATACCTGTCAAAACCAGGCGAGCCCATAAATAATGGGGTGTCTGTAATCTCCCTCTGTCGAGATGGTGGGTGGTTACACTTAAACCAATTTAATTCTTTCCTTAAAACAGTCAATTGGTTGACATGTACTCCCGACGAGAATCGAACTCGTGTTTTAAGGATGAAAACCTTATGTCCTAACCACTAGACGACGGGAGCATTTTGTTGAGGTTTTGCAAAGTAATAGTGTCACCACTACTTTTCTTTTTGGTACTCAACACATATCCACTATTTCAGAATATACCTTAGTTCACGATGCTAGCTTCATCCAACCAATGTTATTATCCTAGTGCTAGATCAAATAACCGCCGTAGCCTTACAGGGATTCGAACCCCGATTGATAGTTTAGAAAACTACTGTCCTATCCCTTGAACGATAAAGCCATATTATTAGTAGGCGAAAGCGGGACTCGAACCCGCGAGACTTTCGTGTTGGCTTATGAGGGCCAATGAGATACCATCTTCTCACATTTCGCAATATTTTATTCTACCTTGTATAGCATACCTATATCACACTTATCCTACGTATATACGTATATACTATTTCGAGAAATTATCTTTTACAATACTAGCAATCGAAAAAGTTAAGTATAGATATAAAAATCTAGCAAACCAATTCCAATTAGCGATATTAATTTCCCAGCATAAAAACGAAAATAAACCATATATTGTAAGCGCTGACAAAATTAGTATTAGAAAGTTTTTCATTTTTATAATACATATTATGTTTAATGAATTAATTGATGTGCCCAGCATACAAATGCTGCTATATAATAACCTAATTCAAAGCAAATAAATATAATTACTGGTATTAATGATATAATACCTATTGTTAATAATATGTCTTCTAATATTTTTTTCATAATTTAAATATATGAAAAATGGTTTTCGAAGCCTAACTTTTTTGCATTCTTTTTGAAGGCGATTTTTGTGACTTTTGCGCAAAAGGGTTAAATCGGAAACTGGATATCGTTTATGGGGTTCTGGTAGTTAGTTGTTGATTGTAAGAGTTATGTTAGGTATGTTCAGGGCCTTTGTATATACGTATATATGTATATACATTTTCTATGTTAAAATTTTATACTCGATTCATAAATTAATGATACCCCCTTCTTGGCATCACGTCCGCGTATATGGAATACAACGCGCATGGTACCTCATCACGGTTTACCGTGTACGTACGTATATATGACTAGATCTTCTTCATTTTCTTTTCTTTATAAATTACAAGCGAATATTAAAGCTAATACTTGAGATGCGAATGCCAATATACTCGCTATTCCACCTTGTGAATCTTTTTGTTTTGGTATATCATTAAGTGTTCTTACTACGTTTAACGATAAAATTACTATTACGAATGTTAACATGGTATATTTGGTTTTAGTATTATGTTTATCCTCCCATCATGGCCTGGTCCATGTCGTGACATGAGTAACCATCTTCATTAGGTGTATGATACGCTTCCATTTTTCGGTTAATCATTTCCCCTACTATGGATTGTTCACGTAACGATAATTCCTCAAACGCCATATTGGCTTTATGTAGTAACATTGAGTTACGTACTCCGCCTAATGGGTTAGTTTCTAGTTCAAATATTGTATTACCAATATTATAAGCATTTAATGCTTTCGATATATATGTCTTTTTTTTCATGTCGTAAATATATGTAATGTGGATTTGTTAGCCTAATATTAAGGTTCGAATTTACATATTACGTTTAATTGACCTCTGATATTATAATATTCGAGTTCGTTATTCGGATAATTTATTAATGATTTATTTAAGGATGTTTTATATGCATTTACTGATTTATACGTTTTATTTTCCTCCAATAGGATCTCCATTAGTATATCATTCCCTTTATCTTCCCCCTCATTGAATGAACGTCTTTCCTCAGTATTAAAATCAGGATAATGTTTCATATGTATATGTTTTAAGTTTATATTTTCTTTCTTATATCTAAATATATGACCTCACATTACATAAGCCTATTAAAATACTATATGATCGATTGCTTTTTCACCTGTTGATTTCCCATTCTTATATATAACGTAATTAGGATCCATACCCGATTCCATTACATCATTAATTAGATCGGATAACGATTCAAATTGCTTTTTGTAATAACCACATTTCAATGTGTATACATTTTTCGGTTTGTCGCTTTTCATATATGTGATTTAGGTTAGTATTACTTTCTTATGATTTAAATATATGTGATATGGTTTAATAAGCCTAACGTTTCATTTTAATACATAACCCATTATAATGGTCCATCCAATCACAAGGTTCCATTAATGGTCTATTATAATATACTTCCAATTTAGGGTATTTATGTTTTAGGTATTTAAATATCTTATTTAATTCATTTGCCTTATTACCTTGTTTAGGTGTCCCACAATAGTCACATACTGGATGTACATTGTATATCTTAATACGTTTAAATGTTTTACGGTTATCATTAAAATAACTTAGGTTACCAAATACACTTTTTAATTCTTTTAATATAGGTAGTTGTGTCATAGTTATATATTTTGTTTTAGTTAGATTTATATTCCTTCTCTTTCTTATATCTAAATATATGTAATGTCGTTTACGCAGCCTAAAAAATGGGTTCAATTTCTTGAACCCATTCTAACCATACCATCACAACTAACTATTTTTTAGCTTTACCTTTAGCTTTACCTTTTACTTTTTCAACAATCTCAGCTCCAGTTTCTAAAACAATATCTTCAGCTTTCACTTCCGTCTCAACCGTTACAAACTTTGGACGACCTTTTTTAATCTCAATCCCCGCAGCCAATTTAGCTGCTCTTTCAGCTAATACTAATTGACGTTTTGATCCCTCAACAGTTGGTCTACCTTTCTTTAACGTTCCACCCGCCTCAATTTTTGCTGCTCTTGCTGCTAATACTTCTTGACGTTTTGATCCCTCAACAACCGGTCTACCTTTTTTAAATGTACCTGCTAATTTGGCAGCTTCACGCTTTGCTAAAATTGCTTGTCTTACACTATTTGGATTACTTGGTCGACCTAATTTTAATTTGGCAGTTTCAACCGTTACCTCTACTTCAGCTACAACCGTCTCAACAGGAGCTTCTACTTTTGCTTTTTTACTTTTTCCCATAACCTTGATTTTTTTGTTTTTAATTATTAATTTATTTACTTATTTTTCTTATATTTAAATATATGTTAATTAATTTTGTAAGCCAAACATTATATTTATTTAATTTAATTTAATTATTTATTATTACTCTCTCTTACTTTATAAATATATGACTTAATGTTTTATAAGCCTAACTAAATCTTTGTTCATTTATATTACAGAATAATTTATTTAAATCTCCAACTATTGATGTTTTAGGAGCTACTGATTCCATAGCCTTACTAATACTGAATAATAATAAATTTAATTCAGCTTCCGTTAATTTTATCTTTTTCTTTTTCATATTGTAAATATATGTCTCAACGTTTTGTAAGCCTAACAACTAATTCTAATAACATAACATTCCACTTCCTCATTTTCATGACCATCCTCATCCACTCCCATTTCCAACATGCCTTCCAAACCGTTTTCATCAT
>Ga0214919_10005761_pt1 | contig 17358 bp, 10 predicted proteins | sample LL1503_MetaG_FD_177994 | JGI IMG/M metagenome (GOLD analysis project Ga0214919, IMG submission 177994) | Freshwater microbial communities from Lake Lanier, Atlanta, Georgia, United States - LL-1503 | ecosystem: Environmental > Aquatic > Freshwater > Lake | place: USA: Georgia | collected...
TAGCAGGTTGCCAACCAATTTCTTTAATAAATGATATACGATTACTATATTGTCTAACAACGCCTTGACTAATATTTTCTACACTGCTAACACTATCAATTACATAAACAAATGTATCAGTGTATAGATTATTGGCAAAAACAATATCACCGATGTTGTTTAGACTTAGATATTTTAATGCAAATCCTAAAACAGTATCAATTGCACCGGATGCTGTTGCGTAGGAAAATAACTTGCTGCCAACAAATGTGCTACTTGGATATTTGTCTTTATTACTAAAACTAATACCATTGAGATCATATACATTAAACAATGGTGCTTGATTAACACTAATTTTTTGTTGTGCGTTAATCCATTCAACACCATCATACCAAAAACTCTTACCTTGTACTGTATCTCCAGCAAGGCATACTATAACCTGGTCTATTAGCACATCTGAATCTGTAGTCAAAACTAAATTTATAATAGGTTGTGCAATCAATGGTGGCACAGTGTCTGGTACAATAAATGTAACTTCATATATCTTGTTTCTTACTGCTGGATTTGTATCCGCAGCAAATATCACTCTTGTTCCGCTTACAAATGTATATCCATTTGCACTATATCCAATTGATCCATTGATATTACTTAACGCGTCGGTACTAGAAAAATCGATTATATCAATCGGTTGTTTTCCTTGTGTACCATAATCATATAACCGAGTACCGGCACGGTATTCTAATATAGGACGACGACCACGAAACGCATTATCAACAACTGGATTGGTATTATTATAGCCTGCTGACGCATTAATAATATCAATGTGGAACCAGCGATTGCTACGTGTCCACGGATTTAAATCCGGGCTGGCACGATTAATAGTAAGATAATCAGGTACCATTGGTATATTAAGACTTGAATAATCGGTTACACTTTGCACATAGATTTCTGGAGTTACAAAATCATCCACTGACAATAGTTTAATTGCTGTGCCGACTCCTTCAATGTAGTATGTTTGCCCTTGATATGTTGCCGGAGTTACTGCGCCAATAAATCTTACTTTTAATCCATTAGAAAAGACCACCCCATTTGGACTTGTATAGTTTTTTTGTCCTATGATTTCATCAATGTCAAGAACATCTGAACTTATCTGATCGATTAAGCGTATTCTGCCAAAGATTTCCGGATCAGTTCCGTCTTGATAATATAATGTATTTTGTATCGCCGATAACAATGGTATCTGTTCAAAGTATCCTTCGGCATTTTTATACCAATTGGTGCTGGAATATTGTGTACCGTAATTAATGCTAAATTTTTCAAGATTATTAACCGATTCAACACTGTTAAGTACCATGTATGGTAATCCGTCAGCATCATATACATAGCGTATTTGCCATACACTATATCGTTGTGCTTGGCTATCAATGTTTGTAACTTGATCAAATAGTGTAGTATCGAATGTGCCCGGTAATCCTGGAGTGGCTGTTGGTGGTAAAGGATCATACTGTGTAGTTATTTGCCAACCGCCGTCTTCGGGATCAGTAATGTTATTAAGGAATATAATAGTTTTACCATTAAGCTCGCTAATACCGTCAATGCTGCCATATTCTTCTAGAAACGGAGCCACATATACATTATTGATTTGATTAAACTTCAATGTTGGTACTACAAGATTAACCACACCACCGGCAATAACAGGAAGGGTATAATAAAAATTCTGTGCAGTACTTGCTGGTACGTTGAATTGCACTATGCCAAGATCTTCGCCGTTATTAATAACGCCAAGCACATCTCTACTGCTGATGTTTGGTGCGGTCGGCAATCTTCCATTTACACCTGGTGTTGTTTGTATCCAAAATCCTGCTCCAGTTCCTGGAGTACCATCAACTATATTTAGAACACCATTCATGTTCATTTCTGTGTCGCTGGTATAATACAACGTGTCGGGTGCATCCTGTGGAACAACAAAAGTTACTGTTTGTTCAAATGCTCCATTATTAGTGACTCCGGAATTATATGTTTGCCCTTGTCCCAATACAGGTGCAGTTTTAATATAAAATCTATAAGCACCGCGCAGGCTTAAGTCAAATGCATAGGTATTGCCGCGCACCAGAGTTAGCGTTGGATTATTAATATAATCTATAATGTATGCAGAATTTCCGGAATTTGTTACACGATAGTTAACATCTTCTTTAGCATTTTGAGCTACAGTAAATGTATAGTTACCTTGACGTACTAAGGTTAATGTCGGGTTTGTTCCCGTTGCGCCCGAGAACGTGTAAACACCATTTGCCCGTGTGACAACAAAATTATCTGTGCTTGGCACATTTTCTGAAAATACATCGACACTGTCGGGGCCGTTTGGCAACCAATAGTATTGGCTATAGTTTACGAATTTATCAAAATCTACAAACGGATCCCAGGTATAATACTCGCTAGTGTACAGTCGGTCAGCACGGGTTGTTAAACTACCTTGTAATGCCAGGGCATCTGTAATACCTGGATATGTTATAGCATCGGCTATATCGGTAGAGTCGGGTTTGGTAATTACAACCCCCGGTTCTAATTGATAGTTGGAGCGAGTGTCTGTTGTTTCTAATATATACTTGTCGTTGGGATTTATTCCTGGACCAATTGTGCGACCAACAAATCCTTGTATCTTTTTCAGATTTGGTTCTTGTACAAGTTGATCTAATGTTGCCGACAGGAATTGACGATTTACTGGTGTTTGAAATATCTCAGGTAAAAAATCTACTGTACGAGTTCTTGCCATTATATGACTCCGCTGCCGGGGGCAGTGCGTAAATTAGTGCTGGTCAACGCTTCGATTACTTCAACGCTGTTGATATTGGCTGCATTAACAAATATCTGGTTAGGTGCTGATCTAATTTCATATAAATCACCAAAACTCTTTTGTAGATTCAATGGTACCAGCACGATCGAACTAATGATACTACCCATCTGCGCATGTAGATATGCTGCCATTTCTGAAAAATAGAATGTATCTCCAAAGTCCCACTTATCTATGGTAAAATAATTATTCATATTGGCTATAACAAGATTCTTAATTTCACTCACACTTGCATTACTACCATATGCCTTTATAACCTTGATAGTGGCTTGCAACTCTTTTGCTGCTTTGGCACCAAATAGCGGTTTAAATTCTACTGAATTCATTATCATTGTATCGGATAACATTTTATAATTTTGCAATCCACTATATGTAGTTGTCAAAGAATTAATAGTAGGAGGTACTGGTTTGGGTACAGTATCAGTAATATCTTTTATATAATTTTGATATTGACTATAATATTCTTGTGTTACTACATATACGTCTATAATATTTGTTGTTCCAGGGTCTATTAGATTAGTTAAAGGACTATTATGTCTGTATTGAAAATACAAGTTTTGGCGACCAGTTCTGGCAATAAAATCATTGCGTAGAACTAGTGATCTAACTCCTGTTGTTGGATCAATTACAAGTGTGTAAAATAATTCCGCAGTATATGCATAAAATATTTGCCCAGCAACATAGGTATTTTTAACAAGTTCGATCTCGTTCATAGTAGCATATTCGGAATTAACAATACCGCTTTCAACTAATAAATAGCGTTCAAGATTATCAAAATCTACAGTTTTTTGTAAGAATACTAATTTAAAGTTTGAAGCAACATCTGGTGCCACTACTTCTGTGAAGAAATCCGGATCATCTGGCACACCATCACCATCGGAATCTTGAAATGATACTAACACTTGATAATCGTCAACATATCCATCGCTTTCAACTGGCTGACCTACAATAGTAACATCGATGTCACTAGGAAAGGGTGCAGAAGAATCTGGAAGACTATTAGATTTTAATACTTTAATAAAATCTTTAATTACTGTGCCGGTGCGTGAATCATATATGGCTTGATTGCTATAGAAGAAAAATCTAGTCTGTAACACGCTACCAAAAATATAATCTAATGCTCTTGCAGTTGTTGTATAGGTAATACCGTCTGTTAAAAATTCTATTACCCAACTTGCATCACTGCCGACACCGGCAGTACTGCCGGCATTAGTCTGGCTCCAGGCAGCACCTTGATCAAGATTGGTGGAGGTGATAAGATACCATGTGCCAGGCACTCCGGTAATGGTTCCTAGACTGTCAAATCCTATACCAAAATTACGCTGCAATACAATTTGATCCAACATGCTTTTCTCAAATGCTGCTGGCAAATCTGTTATCAGCAATGGAATAACCTGTGTGGCAATTGCCCCGGTAGGTATAAAATTATTCAGTGCAATAGGGCCTGTACCATTTGATAAATTACCTAGACCTCGATTGGTACCATCACCTATTACTGCTGTTGGGCTTGCCCATAGTATTAATTTTTCGTCTGCCCTAAGCGGAGTTCCGGCTTGTAATCTATTGTTTGAATCAAAGTAATAACCAACCGGTGGTATAAATTTTACCAATGATCCAACTTGGATATATTTTTTATTATCGCTAGTATAGATACCAACAGGGGCAGGTGCGCCAAGACTGTTTACAAAATATCCAGTAGTTTCATTTATTAAGGTAGTACTCTGATTCCAAGTAATTGCAAGTGCTACGAGATCTGGTCGGGGAAAATTAGCATAATAAAACTGCTGCATTTGAGAAGCAGCCAAGAGTGGTTGTACTTGATTAACAATAATATCATTAATCTCGTTGGTGGTGGCCCAAGTGAATAAAAATGTTGGCAAGGTATTTTCTTCATACAATGCGCCATCACTACTAAAAATATTTGTGCTGGAATACTTGCCGGTGTTATCTACTAGATCTAGATATCTACTGGTACCGATGCTACTGCGATTTAATGCTTTGCTTTTTATAATGCTGTTGTATGCAGTAAATGGAAAATTATTATAATCTTCTCCGTTGACCATACGATTTTGTGTATAATATCTAGCCGGAGCACGTTGCTTGATTTCGTTGATAGTTTCTCTTGCCTGTGCATTGGATACTGGCTGTGTTATCCCGCAAGTGAATGTAATAGTTTCAAGTTGTCCGGTTCTGCTTACATAACTTATAGGCAAGCTAACTGCTTGCATTTCTTCAGGGTTAATAATATATTCAAGTCCATTGCTGGCACGTACATAGTTACGGAACTGTCCAACTGGGATTTCGCTAAACACACCATCGCCAAAGTTTAATGTAATTTGATCATTTGTTCTGCTTGCGACAGAGAATAGCTTTCTTAAACGTGCGCCTTCTTGCACTGCTGCAGAGGTATATACGCTTTCAACGTACTTCCATTCAGATGCGATAGCACCCACATTATCTAATTGGTATAACCAAACATCTTCATTGTTGATGCCTTCAATATTGATGTTAACCGTCCTGTTGCTTATGCGTTCAGAAAGATTAAAATCTTGATTCTGCAATGCACCTTGTTTGAATAAAAAGAAGTAGCCGGTATTAGCACTGGCAAATCCTAGTTGATCATTGCGAAATAGCATATTAAATACGCCATTTGGTTTTGGCGCAGGCTCGTAAACATATTCTTTATTGAGCGCAGTACTTGTAACAGCTTCGAATGGCATGTTTATACCATTAACTGTGGCGGTATACGGGATTACTGGCAAGTAGCCAGGAACCAAGTTAATACTGTACTCGTCGGTGCGTACACCTAATATAGTAGTACGATTCCCTGGACGGCCAACACGCTGAGTATTGACCATGGATGCATTAATGATTGCTGTGAATTGTTCTTGCCAATTTAAATTTGTAGGATCGGCCCAATTTACTGTGACGTTAGCAAGATTAATACCGTTGATATCTGTAACATTCTCCGTGGTTTGCACAGAGAATACTTTTAAATATCCCTCTGCAGCACTATTACGCTTAGGTGTATAGCTTACGAGATTAGCTAGTCGAACCACAGAATCTCTGCGTTCAGCCGTATCCATGTAATTTTCACGTGTGTTTAGATCTGTGCGGAATGCAAGGGCCTGACCCATGAACGCCATAACATCAAGTATGGCAATAAATTCCGAACTTTCTATATAGTCATTAAAGGTTTCCGGATAATAAAGGCGTAGATAATCCACAAAACTTTTACGCAACGTTTCAAAATCGTAACTTTGAAAGTCTGCCTCACGGTAGGTTTGATAGATTCTTTTCCAATCCTCAACCCCAAATATTGCTGTTTGTCTTGTTGTCTTTGCCATAGTCAGTTATTTATGGACATATTAATCAGCTGATTTATACGTAACTGGCTTGACCCAAACTTTGATTAAAAAATATTGACAAGCTTTCTGCATTAGTACCTGGCACAAATATTAGTTCAACTTGTATTAACATTCCGTTTTCTTGGGGGAATAGCTGTATCCCATTGATCTGCACTCTAGGATCACCCCCTATAACACGTTGTAATTCTTGGGTTATAACGCGCTGTGTGTCGGCATTTTGATTTTCAAATAGATTATCCCATAAACTAGTGCCGTATGCGGGTCGACCTACTAGCTGCCCATGCCGAATATTCAGTGCGTTAAGTAAATCTCGTTTAATAAGCTCGTTATCAAGCAAAGTAAATTTTTTAAATTGATCTTGTGTATTAAAACCGATGAATGTTGTCATGATATCTTATTTATTTTCGTAAAGGATTGCTTGGGGCGAAGCGGAAAATTCCATCTTCATCTGTTAACATAGGAGTAACTGCTAGTGCCGCTGCTGCATCTGCATATATGATATTGGGTATTTTTGCATTTCCAATTATATTTGAAACTAGCTGATCAAGATCTTGACGTTGTACAGTATTCTCATATCCAGATAATAACGGAGCCACATTAAGCTGTGCAGAATATGAATTAACAAAATCTATAGCATACTGGCCTTGCCTTGCAGCCATTTGTATTTTACCAATCATATCTGCAGGTGATACCCCTACTATCCAAGCAATAACAGCATCTACGCCATATTGAGCTGCAGGTTGCACTACGGCAGCTTGGAATCGTGCGCTTTCATTACCGGTTATTATGCCAGTATCGATTAATCCTTGATAACTTCCTTGTAACAGGGCCTGTTGTGCTAAATTTTGTATTAAGGGAAAATTTAAATAGTCCAATAGTGACGTTACTCCTAGCAATCCTGTCCATACTGTTGATTGTAGTAGCACGGTAAGCGTATCTGCAGGATCTTTCAAATACGTATCAATTGTACCGGGTTTTAAAAATCCAGTAAGCGTTAATGCTGCAGGACTTTGCCCATATACACCAACACCGCGAGTAGCTATCTCGGCTCCAAGGTATACTGGATCATTACTGTAATTTAATTGCCAATCTGGCAATAACACGCCGTTGACATCGTATGCATCGACAGCACAAGCCACAGCAGTTTGTGCCGTTAGTGCGGTAACTTGTTGAGTTGTAAACATGTTATATAGATTATCCTATTGAGTTACTTGCTGGTGGTTCTTTAATATATGCTTCTACAGTAAGTGGGTTAACTACTGCTATATCAGCAATAGATTCTACTGCCTTAACTGTTGCATCAGGAGTACCTGTTGAGCTTGTAGCACCTAATGATACTGCACCGGTATTTGTATTAACCACTGTATTTGTTGAAGTGGATACTGCTCCAGAACTAGTAGTTGTTGTAGGTGCTGCAATGTTTAAATTGCTAGTTACATTGACTCCTTGATTGGCATATGGATAAGGTGAATGTGTTGGTGCTCGTGTCACAATGGTTGGAAGTATTCCGTTTTGCGATTTCCACCCTTGCGCGGTTAAACTTGTGTCGGCGAGTTTAAATCCTTTTAATGCTGTGGCCGATGATACCGATGGCGGGCTACCTCCATTTAAATTAATAGGAGACCCTTTTAAGTCTAATGAACCAGATGCATTCCATCCACCTTGTTTACTTTTTATTCCCAACTTACCACCGCTGTTGATTCCAATTTCTGTTTTGCTATACAATAACATCTTTTTTTCAGCATAAACTGTCATTGTTGCGTCGCTTTCTAAACGTAAATTATCTTTACTTTTAATATTAATCTTGCCGCCGGCATACATGTTTATGTCTTTATCAGCATGTAGATTAAGGGTGCCTTGGGTACGTATATTCACGCTGTTTGTGGAGAATACATCTATAGTGCCTTGCTTGCCAAACTCCATCCATGTCTGCCCATTTGCATGAATGATGAAGAAGCAATCCCCATCATCGCTCATGGTTATTTGGTGTCCTTTGGCTGTACGTATGCGTATTAATGTGTCGGCGCCGTCAAGATCGCCATCGTCCATTACAAAGGTATGCCCGCCTTGGCGTCCTACTACTTTAATATCTTGCGGTTTAAGCTCACCACGTTCTAATTTCCCACGAATAGTTTTAGTATCAAGCCCGCCGTTATAGATAGCCTTGCCGGGTGTGCTGATTCCATATACTGTGCTAGGACTTTCTCGTTGGCTACTGCTGCGGATAGGACCGCGGATTAGATCTCGATCTAATCCTTGTTGAAACAAAACTGCGGCTACTACACTTTGAACTGGTTTAATTTGATCAAAGAATCTTGGATTATCACTTATAGCAGTATTGTAATCATTTATTTCAGTTACTGGCAATACCGCAGCACGTACAAACGAAGTTGTCTGTGCATTATTAGAAATAGAATATTTACTACTTGATCCAATAGCCGGTATCATATGATTGATACCCGGTTCTGGTACACATCCAGTATAGTATCCTGCGCTTGGATCGCCGCCGACAAAGAAACACAATACTCTAACACCAAGATCTGGCGGGGTAAACCACATACCGTAACTAGAACTATTTCCTGGAAATGTTCCTACTCCTGGAGTTTCAGCTGTATATCCTATATCGCCATTAAATGGTGTGGCTCCATAAAATGGTGGACAATAACTTACTGTACGCCAAAGATTTATATCTGTTAAATTTGGAGTTCCATCGGGGTTAATAGCATTGAATTCTTGTATAGCAACTTGCAATCTACCATTGCGTGTGTTATCAATATTGTTAACCACAATACCAATAAATGGACCCATTTCTGCAGGAACGCCGCCGCGGTCGTATTTGTATGCCGATGGTCTACCTCTGCTGCGTTGACTATTATATCCCATATGTATCCTTGTTAATCATATTATAATCCACCAATATCTGTATTCTCATTTAAGGTAATTGATTGTGTGTCTTGTGCTCCTGCCCCATCGGCTTGTATAAGATCTGTATTGTTTTCTCTAGCATTTGGATCTACTTGATTATATGCATCATCAGTTGCTGCCATTATTTGTGGTGGATTATTTACTATTTGTGTTGAGGTTGCTGCGTTGATTGCATCGGTTACACTCTTGGTTACAACATTACCTGCTGCTCTAGACGCCGATAGAATTTCTTGCGCTAATGTATTTTGCAATTGAGAACTTGCTGCGCCAATAAACTGACCAAAAGACGTAGGAGGTTTTGGTTGCGCAGCCGTACTTGGTGTTGCTGCGGTTGATACTATAATATTATCACTTTTACGTACATCTCCTAGGGATGCGGATACTGTTGTATTAACTCCTGCTGCTACTGTGGTGGAGGTTGCGCCAACTCTTGCATTTTCGGCAAGGGCAAGGCGTAAATCAGCTGCTTCTTTATTATTGGCGATGGTTGCAGCAGTTTTAGATGTATGATTTAGCACCAAGGCAGTACCTTTAAGAGTTTGTGTAAATTTTCCTTGTTTAAAATCACTAGTAACTTCGTTGGCAATATATACAAAATTTTGTGCTGCTCGACCTGGCCCAGCTTCACCAGGTACACGCCCGATTAATGGATCGACTCCATAATTATTTTCTCCAACATCCATAAGTCCGGTTGAATAATTATAATCTACTGGAGTATTAAACGCAATTTCAAATAATATTTGTCGGCTCTCATAATTAATTGTACCATCTGGTAAAAATGCATCAAAAAATACGGATCTTGCCAGACCAACAGATGCTTCTCCCTGTTGTAACCATGCAGGATCTCCCACAATAACTAATGTAGCATGGGCCCAACTTCCCGGAGTATATAATTCTGCGGCAGCGTTAGCAGGTGGCTCATTTGCTCGACCACGTGCACCGAAACTGCTTTCATTGCTGCGTGGCTGTGGATTGCGTTTCACTAATGCATTCATTTCATTTGCATTTGTTATATTGGCTTGACCTCCAGCAAATTTAGGATTAATACTACCCATACTATACAGATACAAGGCATCTATTTTATTTTCATAACTTATTACCGATGTATTTTGTCCAGTAAACCAATAGTTGTATGACTTATGCACCCCTCCAAAATCTAAATCATTTTGAAAATAATCGCTTGCAAGTTCTTCTACTCTATAAAAACTTAATGTGTATGTTATATCATATGCATAATCATGACGTTCTGGATCTAATTCGTCTCCAATAGGGACTGCCTTTAAACCAATCTTATACCAACTTAAACTGCCAGCATTGCCACCAGTACGTTTAGGTCGGCGTGTTTCTACTCCGTCCTGGGGGTCGATCATAATATTCTCTTGATCTTTTATATAACTGCTATTACGCACAATGCGATCAAGCACAGAGACCAATTGCTCGCCAGCTGTGAATGTAAGGTCAGCTGCTGTAAGAGACATTGACTGTGTTCTTGGATCAAAATTATATACATCGTTTGGGCCGCAGATCATGGCAGCTCGTGTTTTATCTATAGATCCAGGAGGTTTAACCAGTGCATTTGCAATAGCAGGATTTAAAAATTCTATACTATAATGATCTGCGTATTTTATTCTGCCGGCCTTTACTAACTCTAATTGTTGTTGATTCAATGCATCCATTAATCCGCGACGTATTGTTTTTATAGGGGTTGGTGCTGCTGTTGCATTTGGCGGCGGTAGTGTGCCACCATATGCTAATATTAAATCATTTGCTTCTTGCTGCAATGTGCCTGCTTCTGTAGTAGTTGATCGAATTTCGGTTGTTCCAGATAATGCTTGAGCAAGTGTTACTGCGCTTAATTCCATACCATATGGGATCGTTCCTCTGGCAACACTTGCTGCTATTTGTGTAGCCGGCGTGGTGGCTTGTATTTCATATTCTACTGTTTTATTTGCAATTTTAAATTCAACATTAGACATATTAAACGGATAAAATTTTTCAATTATTGCATCTGCTTCGCGTGGAGAATTTGGGCCAACAGTAACATTGTTCCCTTCTGAAAAATCTAAGCCGGCGCCCGGAATACCACCACGCACTAAATTTCCGTTCTGATCATAACCATAAAATCGTATTACCAAAATATATATTTGAGAAAGAAAGCTATTATCTTTACCATTACTTGTACCAAGGAATTCATTAACAGCTTTCTTTATATTAGCAAGAAATGTTATACCATATGGCTCGATTACTGTCATTGTAAACATATTGGCATTATGAGCAGCATTAGTACCTTTGCCATGGATAACTGATTTTATTGAAAATTGATCAATATAATAATCTGTTTTAAAAAATTTATTACGTCCTGGCTGGTCATTAATAGTATTAACGGTGGAGCCTCCACTTTGAAATAATAGTTGTGCTCCATATAACTGTTTTTTCTTCTCTTTCATCATTTTTGCATAATCAGTTGGTTTCATAAGATACACTGATGCATTGTATGTGTAACTGGCATACTGATCAAGTACATTAGCTTGAGGTGTGACTAGTTTATTTTTATTAAATATATTATCAATTTCAATGTTGGTTTCGTTCCTATTAATTACAACATTATCGGGCTTGTTATCACCGACACCAATTACAGTTATAGGTTTTGCTATTTCAACTAAAGTAAAATCATCATTCCCGGTGTTTGCTTGTACACGCACCCTGGGTGGCGGAGGGGCCGGGATTGGACCAGGAACAGGAACTGTAATCGCTTGTGTGATATCGATCGTGACGACTGGCCGATCAATAATGTCGATGGGAGGATCTATAATTGGATCCACTATTATTTTTATTGGTGGCGCAGGAACAACGACTGGAATATTCTGTACAATTTCGCCAGTACTAACGACACCATCACCATATCCGGCCACTCGTTCATATATAGCAAATTCTAGTTCTTTTAAAGTTGCTAATTCTTGATCAACTAATACCGGATCTTGCCCTCGCACTGCAAGTAATGCTGCTCTTGCTGCAAAGATAGCATTTATTGCAAGCTTAGGGGTTAGCAACAGGGTGCCACCTTCGGGCGTAGTTAACCAGCTGTTGGCTAGATTTACTGCAAGCTCATATGCATTTTGTGCTGTCTGTGGTATAGCCATGTATTAAAATCCCAGTGTGGCACGCAAGGTAGATATTTTAGGCAAAAATATGTTGACGCCTACAGCAAAATCTAATGGAGGTGTGGCCAATGTATTTGGATTACGTTGATAAAATACCCACCATAAACCCGGATCATTGTATAGATCAAATGCCAAGAGATCAGGGCGATACTGATAGGTCTGTGTTATTATCATTTGTAAGTCATCGGTCTGCTTGGGAATAGGTCTATTCACCATTGGGCTAAGATAGAACTGGGTATATCCAGTTGCATAATATGGGCTAGTCGATGCGTAGTCTGCCATTACCAAAATCCTTTTGTTAATAACTTACCATTTGCAAATTCAGTTAAACTGAATACTTGACTTACCTGTTGTCGCGATTGCATAGGGTATAATGTGATATTAATATCCATTTTAGTAGGAACATACGTTGATGGTGGATCTTGTGCTGAAACTTGTCCCAATATGCGTACAAAGGCCGGGGCTGCCGGGGCTTTTTGTGCACCTGGGTTTATACCTTGCCCAAGATTTTTAAGACGCTCTATTGTATAGCTCAACGGATTGCTTGCTGTACTTGTAGTTTCTCTTGCGGTAAGCGTATTGGTTCCATTAACATTAAATACGCTGCTCGCCCGTATATAGTTCACATCTGACGGTAATGTATAATCAAACGAAGCTACCACACACGGATGTTTATTAAATTGATATTGCCCCAATCCTGAAAGAAATACCAATGGAGGTGGTGCCCCACGATTTGCATCTTGACCATAAAACATTTTTGTTACTGAGCGGAAAAAATGTATCACTGCCAGAAGATAGTTAGCTTCGGCAGTATCCTGCGCTGTAAATGTTGCTTTAATATTTATTGGATCAACGTAACTACTTCTATAAAAATATCCCTTGAAGTTGCTATGTGTCAATGAATATGGCTCATACTCGGCTTTGTATGCGGTAGTAATAGTTGGGGTATATGGAAATATAATCCCGCTTGTGTTTTTTAATGGTGCAAGTATATTGCCTACGGTAGGGTCATTGTATAGATAGTCGGCCTGTGGTGCAAGGCTAAGTCGAACTCGCCAATCTCCGCTGAAAGCATTACCTAATCCCTGTGCGGCCAGTGTTGCCTGTTGTTTTGCTGTTAGTAGTCCGCCTGCGGTGCTGCCAAGTGCATCAATGACTGCGCCAATTGCGCCGCCGGGGGTAATTGGTGCTAATAGTGCGGCGGCTGCTGCTGATATGCCAGAGGCTGTCAGCCCAGCAATAGCAGCATCAACCGGTGTGGCCCCTGTTGCCAATACCGAGTTTGCTGCACCAACAACAACATTCTTAAGGCCGGCAGCTTGCGCATCCACAAGTTTGGCTATGTCTGTAATGGATAATTTACGAAGATCTTGAACCACCCCATCTACTAATGCAAACCCACTTTTTAATACACCATCAACTGTAAATCCAAAGCCGGTGTTTGGCACAGGAGCAGGGGGTGGGGAGAGAAATTTTCCGGTGCTGTCTACGAACCCTCCGCCGATAAATACCGGTTGGTCAAATTCATTTAACGTCCACCCAAGATTTAACGTACCTGTTTCATCATATGGTGGTAGAGTAGGGATAGCAGCGGCTGCTGGCGCATCAGTAACACTGAATGCACTTGTGCTTGTTCCAAGTATTCCGTAGCTTGTGGAGTTGGCAACTACTGCATTGGCTGTTTTATCTATGCCTCTGTTTAGTACGGCCGCTGCCGCTTGCCCAGCCGGGGAATTTCCTAGCGTGGATGCCACTACAGATTTTGCTGCTGCTACCAACTGATTCTTGGCAAAGGTAGTTGCTTGTTTGGGTAATTCGTTTGCTATATAGTCCGATACTTTTGTTGATAAGCTACTGGCGATTGAGCTAAGTTTATCGCCTATGGAATATTGTCCTGCTTCTACAGATGCGATCAGATCATTGGCGTATGCTTGTAAATCTACTGCGTCGGTTAGAAAATTAGTTGCATCCCCCAGTACACCTTCACCAAGTGCACCAATATCAATACCTGCAGCTTCGTTTAGAAAATTAGTTGCAGCACCAGCAACTCCTTCGCCCAGGGCATCGCCGACGGCGCCAAATGTATCTGCTGTTGTTTGCAATGCATCTGCGCCAAGATATTGTTCAAATTGTGCAAAATCTGGTGCGCCGGTTGCAACTATTTCATATACACTACCAAAATCATAATCGCCCAATCCTTGGGTAACGGTTTCAGCAACTTCATTCCAATCAACAGACTCGCCGACCTCAACGGCGGTTTCAATCAGACCTGTAATAAAAGACATTACTGATCTCCTATTATTATTGTGTCTTCTTTAATACGATCAACATCGGTTTCTGATGTGGCGTGAATGCAAAACCATATAGAATCTTCGTATGCCCTAATAGTATGCTCCATATTTTTCTTTATATCAAGCACAGCCGGAGCAGTATATTCTACAGTATTTCCATCTGCTGTTACTGTAACATGTCCTTTGGCCAATATGCTCATATGATCATAAACATGTTTGTGTGTAGGAACTTGGGTGTTTGCTGGAATTTCCCATTTTCTAGCATATACGCCTTCGCTGAAGAAATGTTCCGGCAAGAATTCAATTACCTGTTCGCCAGGCGATTTATCTAATTTTGCAATGCTAGTTTCTGTGGTTGCCATTGATTCATAAATTACAGTATCTTCTAGCGTGATTGCAGTATAATAATAATTTGCATCAAGTACAACGTGAGCAGGCGCTATATATCTTACACTCTTACCATTATTTTCTAATATCATACTCCCTTTGCCCAGAATTAACATACGCTGAACTGGCATGGGTTTTATTTTTACTCGCAATCCTTTTGGTACATTTAATACAGTCATACGCATGCCATCAATTAACACCGTTTTGTTTTTAACTGTGGGTTTAGTAATTGGTGGTGCTATGGGGGGTGCTGTGTCGAGTTCAGTTTGCATGTATGTATTTAATCGAAATAAATACCTTGGTTTTAAAGAAACTGGTTGACAAGTATAAAAAATCTGTTATAATCAATAACTTAACAAGGAGATTCACAGTGGCCACAGCATTACCGCGCACCTCACCCAGAGTAAATTATCTAAATAATCGCGATATTCTTAAAGAAATACATCTAAGTAAAAACAACTATTGCACCTATTTAGATCCGGTAAATGATCATCAATACGATATCATACTTCCTAGTTTAAGCAAGATTAATGTGCGTTCTGTGGCCGAAGCCAGGCGCAATCGTGCGGATCGTATCAAGCGTGAAACAGGGCAAGTTGTTAATCCGAAAAAGATCCTGCACACAGAGCTGGTATTTCGCGTTACTTGTTGGGAACACATACCCATGGCAGTTAAGAAAATTCCCAAAAGTCAGCTTAAGAAACAAAAAATCGAAGATATCCTTGAGTTTGATGCCGCTGATGAAAATCCTGTTGATGAGCTGCTGGATATCCCAGTGCTTGATGATACCCGTATGCGCTTAAACTTCCCACCATTTTATCACTATAGGCTTGATGCTGATAAACTTCCATTTCAAGTGGGTAAGAGCCATTGGCGTGGTGATTTTGAAACTGGCGAGTTCAGTAAAGATCATGGTGCGATGACCCGCAAACTTGCCACCATGTTCCTCAAGCTTTGCGAACGATATGGCACAAGAAGCAACTGGAGAGGCTATACCTACAACGAAGAAATGCGTGGCCAAGCCTTGCTCCAGCTTAGCCAGATTGGACTACAGTTTGATGAGAGTCGTAGCCAGAATCCGTTTGCATACTATACTGCTGCTATAACAAATTCATTTACTCGGATATTAAATCTAGAAAAGAAAAATCAGAATATCCGAGATGATATTTTAGAAATGAACGGGCTTGATCCTAGTTGGACAAGGCAGAATTCTGGCAAACGAGCGCGTAACATAATGCCGGTCACTGTCATTGATCACACTGCTGAATCTTTCAGGGAGATTTAATATGGCAAAAATAAATTTGCTCTTGCTTGATGTATAATGTATAATTGATGGATGAGTAATTTATTTAAAAAAGTTGCAGTGATGACCGATATTCACTACGGTCTGAAAAATAACAGTCTGCAACATAATACAGATTGTGATTTGTTTGTTGATTGGTTTATTGCCACCGCCAAAGAACAGGGTTGTGAAACTGGCATGTTTACCGGGGACTGGCACAATCATCGTGCATCCATAAACTTGCAAACTTTGCAATTCTCTGTCCGAGCGTTGGAGAAACTCAGTGCTGCATTTGATAGATTCTATTTTATTCCTGGCAATCATGATTTGTATTATCGTGATCGTCGGGATATTCATGGTGCTGAGTGGGCAAAGCACATACCCAACATCCATATCGTAAACGACTGGTTCAAAGATGGTGATGTAATTATCGCGCCCTGGCTGGTTGGGGATGATCATAAGAAGATATCCAAGCTCAGTGCCAAATATGTATTTGGGCATTTTGAACTGCCACATTTTAAGATGAATGCCATGGTGGAGATGCCGGATCATGGTGAGATACAGGCCGAACACTTCGGTGGTGTTGATGAAGTCTTTTCGGGTCATTTCCACTTACGACAGAAACAGCGCAACATCAACTACATCGGCAATTGCTTTCCGCATAACTTTGCCGATGCCGGAGATGATGCACGTGGCATGATGATATTGGATTGGGGCAAGGCACCGGTATATCATTCTTGGCCGGGACAACCACTGTATCGTGTGCTAAAGTTAAGTTCAGTAATTGATCAAGCACCCAAGCTGTTAGCACCCAATATGCATGTACGAGTTGAGCTCGATATTGATATCAGCTACGAGGAAGCTAATTTTATAAAAGAAACTTTCATAAAAGATTATCAACTTAGAGACATGGCCTTGATACCAAGCAAGAATACTGCGGTGGATACGGATATGGCCCCTGGCGAAGTAAAATTCGAAAGTGTTGATCAAATTGTAACAGATCAACTAACCAATATTGATAGTGAATTTTATGATCCAAAATTATTGTTGAAGATATATCAAAATCTATGATCCTTATTAAAACGTTAACTGTACGTAACTTCCTCAGTGTTGG
>Ga0214919_10005762_pt1 | contig 17357 bp, 18 predicted proteins | sample LL1503_MetaG_FD_177994 | JGI IMG/M metagenome (GOLD analysis project Ga0214919, IMG submission 177994) | Freshwater microbial communities from Lake Lanier, Atlanta, Georgia, United States - LL-1503 | ecosystem: Environmental > Aquatic > Freshwater > Lake | place: USA: Georgia | collected...
GTGCAGAAGTGTTTCACGCCTTGAAAAAAATCATTCACGACAAAGGCATGAGCATTGCTGTGGGCGACGAAGGTGGCTTTGCCCCCAACGTGCCCAACCACGAAGCCGCCATCCAAATGATTTTGGACGCCATCACTGCAGCGGGCTACACCCCAGGCGAGCAAATTGCCCTTGGCCTTGACTGTGCAGCCAGCGAGTTTTACAAAGACGGCAAATACGAACTTGAAGGCGAAGGCTTGTCTTTGACAGGCGAGCAGTGGATCGACATGTTGGCCACGTGGGTCGACAAGTACCCCATCATCAGCATCGAAGACGGCATGGCCGAAAACGACTGGGACGGTTGGAAAATGCTCACTGACCGTTTGAGCCAAAAAGTTCAAATCGTGGGTGACGATCTGTTTGTGACCAACACCAAAATTTTGAAAGAAGGCATCGACAAAGGCATTGCCAATTCGATCCTCATCAAGATCAACCAAATTGGCACTTTGACAGAGACTTTTGCGGCCATCGAAATGGCCAAACGGGCCGGCTACACCGCCGTCATCAGCCACCGTTCTGGCGAAACCGAAGACTCCACCATTGCCGACATTGCCGTAGGCTTGAACGCTGGCCAAATCAAAACTGGCTCGATGAGCCGCAGCGATCGCATGGCCAAGTACAACCAACTTCTGCGCATCGAAGAAGACTTGGGCGACGTGGCAGAGTACCCTGGCCGATCAGCGTTTTACAATTTGCGCTAATATTTCTGGACAGACCTACTCGATGCTCATGGACAACCGCCTCTTGCCAACCATCTTGATCGCCCTGCTGCTGATCTTGCAGGGACAGATTTGGCTGGGCAAAGGCAGTGTTCCCACGGTCATTGAACTTGAGCACAAAATTCAAGAGCAAAACGAGTTGAACGCCAAAGCCAAGCGCATCAATGGCCAACTCAACTCTGAAGTGAGTGACCTCAAAGAAGGCTTGAACACGGTTGAAGAACGTGCCCGAAACGAATTGGGCATGGTCAAGGCCAACGAAATTTTCGTGCAGATCGAGAAATGACAGATCCGGTCGAGTGGGCCGGCTTCGTCTTGTCCTTGGCTATGGTTTATTGCAACATCAAAGAAATTCATTGGGGCTGGCCGCTGGCCATTCTGAGTTCCATCCTGTACGGCACCGTTTTTTGGAACAGTCAACTGTATGGTGAAGCCAGTTTGCAAATCATGTTCATTTTGACTGCGGCCTGGGGCTGGCAGCAATGGCTGCGAGGTACCGCAAGGGCCCCACTCATCACTGATGCTGCTGAGAACTTAGCACCGCCACCACCTTCCAAGCTTTCAATCACCACCCTTCAGCCTGCTGAGAGACGCGTTGTTTTCATTGCTACCTTGTTGGCTTGGCCTGCATTTTCTTTTTTCCTGCACCGTTACACCGACAGTGATGTGGCCATTTGGGATGGTTTGGTCACCGCCTTGAGTTTGTTGGGTCAATATTTATTGGGTCGCAAGAAAATTGAAAACTGGTGGGTCTGGATGCTTGTCAATGTTCTCACCGTTGGCCTGATGGTCGAAAAGTCTTTGTGGCTCACTGCTGTGCTTTATGGCATCTTTGCGGTATTGAGCTACATGGGCCTTCAAGCTTGGCGTCGACATGCACACTAGTGTGATTCGAATTGCGCTACTGGGTGCAGAAAGTACCGGCAAAACCAGCCTGAGTCAGCACATCACCGATGCCCTGTTGGCTCAAGGCCAGATTGCCGCTTATGTGCCAGAGTTACTTCGAGAGTGGTGCCAAATGCATGGCAGAACACCTGCAGTCCATGAGCAACACCAAATTGCACAGCAACAAGCTGATCGAATTTTTTCAATCCAAGAAGGCTGGGTGATTGCCGACACCACGCCTTTGATGACTGCTGTTTACAGTGACTATGTTTTTCAAGACCTGTCTTTGTATGCGCAGGCCCTTGTGCAACAAGCGCAATTTGATTTAACCCTGGTCATGGGACTAGATGTGGCATGGGTGCCAGATGGTTTACAACGCGATGGCGAGCATGTGCGTGAACCGGTGGACCATTTGATTCGACAGGCCATGACAAACAAGCAGCTGCCTTTCAAAGTGATTTACGGCCAAGGCGAAGCACGGCTCAACGCAGCCTTGTTGGCCATCAGCCAAGGCATTGCAAAACTCCATGATCCTCTAGATTTGAAATTTTCAGCACCCAGCTTGCAAGCCACACAGGCTCAAAGAGAAGTGAGTCAATACGGTTTGAACAAAGGCCAAACAGCTTGGCGCTGCGATTTGTGCAGCGATGCAGACTGCGAGCACAGGCTGTTCAGTGACCTGCTGAAATAAAGCCCGCTAGTGAACCGCAGGGCCCGTTGGGGGTGACGCATCAGCTTGGGTAAAAAGGCTGGCAGCATCCACTGGATCAAATTGATACTGTGCCCCGCAGAACTCGCAAGCCACCTCAATGTTTTCGCGCTCTGACAAAATACTTTCGGCTTCTGCCACACCTAAACTCTTGATCATGCGCCCCACTCTTTCGCGACTGCAACTGCAATGAAAACGAGGACCCGCTTCGCCAATCAGCGGCTCAAATCGCAGCAGTGGCTCCTCCCAGAACAAGCGGCGCAACACAGTTTCCACATCCAAACCTAGCAGCTCTTCAGGTTTCAGACTTTTAGACAAGATAGAAATTCGGTTGTAGTCTTCATCTTTGCCCAAGGCCGATTCACGCTCGACGGAATCGTACCGTCCTGCCAAATTGCCAGCGCCTTGCATGGGCAATCTTTGAATGAGCAAACCTGCAGCCACTTGAGAGTTGGCAGCCAACACCAAGGTGGTGTCGAGTTGCTCAGACTGAAGCATGTAATGCTCTAGCACTTCGCTTAACTTTTCTAATTTTTCCTTGTGATCGCCAAACAAGGGCACCACGCCCTGATAAGGCTGCTGACCTGGCAATCGCTCTAAAGGATCGAGAGTAATGGCACAACGTCCCTCGTTGTTGACATTGACCATCTGACTCAATGAAGCCTGCGGCAACACCTCACCTTGCACGGTCGCCGTGGCACGAAATCCAAAATCGGGCTGCACTTCCACCACAGACAACTTAACAGGCCCATCGCCAAAAACTTGCAGCACCAATGCGCCATTGAATTTGATGTTGGCCTGCATCAACACGGCGGCTGCCGACATTTGACCCAACAACTCTGACACGGGTTCTGGGTAAGCACCGGTTTCAGTGTTGGCAGAGCGCCTTTGAAGCACCTCCCACCATGAATCGGTTAATCGGACAATGGCGCCGCGAACAGGCAAGCCTTCGAATAAAAATTTATGAAGTTCAGACAATTTTTTTCAAACCCGTTTGGAAGCGATGCGCATTCTCGATGTAATGTTTGGCAGACATGCGCAGGCCTTGAATTTGTTCGGGCGTTAATTCGCGAACCACTTTGGCAGGCGAGCCCATGATCATGGAGCCATCAGGAAACTCTTTGCCCTCGGTCACCAAAGAACCGGCACCCACCAAACAATTTTTACCAATTTTGGCGCCATTCAAAACCACCGCGCCAATGCCAATGAGCGATTCATCGCCAATGGTGCAGCCGTGCAACATCACTTGATGGCCCACTGTGACGTGTTTGCCCACGGTCAAGGGTTTGCCAACGTCTGCATGGAGCACACTGCAGTCCTGAATGTTGGAGCCTTCTCCAATGTGAATGGTTTCTGTATCGCCCCGAATGACAGTGCCAAACCAAACGCTGGCATTGACGCCCAAAGTCACAGCCCCCATGACCTGCGCGCTGTCGGCGACCCATGCTCCTTCAGCCAATACAGGTTGTTTGCCGTCTAGTGAATAAATAGCCATTGGAGTCCTCTCAATTCAGAGCGCAAAGCCTACATTGTAGGCAAGCCTAAAATAGCGCATGGCGACCCCAGAATTAGCCCCCCATACCCGTCACTTCAGGCAGGCTGTTTTAGCCCCTCTGTTGGCGCAAAACGCTGTTCAAAAAGCGGCGTTGACCTTGTCTCTCACAGAAGACTTGCCCATCTTGGCCGATGTGGTGGTGCAAGACCCCGGGGGTATTCCGGGGCGACCTGCCAAACCAGAACTGGTCGCGCACACTGCATTGAAGTCAAAGCCTCTGACCACTCCCGAAGGCCGTGCTGTTTTGCTTCATGCCATTGCCCACATTGAACTCAATGCCATCGATTTGGCTTTGGATGTGGTGTGGCGCTTTAAGGGCATGCCTGTGGATTTTTACAAAGACTGGGTTCAAATTGCCAAAGAAGAGGCCAAGCATTTTTTGCTTCTTCAAAAGCATTTGGTGAGCATGGGTTTTGACTATGGCGACTTCCCAGCCCATCACTCACTTTGGGAAATGGCAGAACGAACGCGCGGTGATATCTTAGCCCGCATAGGCTTGGTGCCAAGAACCATGGAAGCGCGCGGACTCGATGCATCACCTGGCGTGAGAAACAAATTGATCAGCGCAGGCGACCTTGAAGCAGGCCGCATTTTGGACATTATTTTGAAAGATGAAATTGGACACGTGGCAGCAGGCAATCGCTGGTACCGACATGTCTGCAAGGAAAGAGGCCTAGACCCTATCAGTACCTATCGCGAACTTATTCAACAGCATGACGCGCCCAAACTTAAATCACCCTACAACCTCGAAGCCAGACGCCAGGCCGGTTTCGAGGAAGAGGAGTTAATTTACTTAGCGGCCAATGGCTTATAAGCCGTCACATCAATTTCAACTTTGGCATCAATCATCAATCGAGCTTCGGTGGTTGAACGCGCAGGACGGTGGCTGCCAAAGCACTCCATGTAAACACGGTTAAAGCTGCCAAAGTCGCGTGCGTCGTTAAGCCATACGGTGGCCTTGCACACATCGTCCAGCGTGCAACCTGCCAATGCCAGCGCCTGCTTCAAACGCTCAAATACTTGCCGGGTTTGAGCTTCAATGCCACCTGCGACCACTTCGCCTTGATCATTGGTCGGCACTTGCCCAGAAACAAAAACAAAATCGCCTGCGCGCGTAGCAGGTGACAAAGGGCGGGCCAAACGATCTGAGGCAATGGGTGAACTACCCAACATTTCTACTGGCATGTTGATCTTTCTATTGACAAAATAAAGAGTCGTCCTTCAAAAACTGGTTGAGCCATTTGAAGTACCTGATGAGCTTACATGCCCATTTTGACTTTTATTTACAGGAAAACCCTGTTTACAAGAGATTTTGAATTGATTTAGAGTTAAAAATGTAAATTATTTACATTTCGTCATTTAAACCCTAGGAGATTCCCATGCTGCGTCTGCCCCGTCGACATTTGCTGGCATTGCTGCTGGCAGCTTTGCCTTTTGCCACTTTGGCTTCGCCCCCTAAAGGTGGTGCGGCCAACTTGGCCATGATTGGCGAGCCACAGAGTCTTGATCCAATGGCGTCAACTGCGGACTTGGTGGGCACCATCATGCAGCACGTCTATGAAACGCTGTACACATTTGATGCCAAGTGGAATGCCGTGCCAATGCTGGCCGATGGCATGCCCCGCGTCTCAGCCGACGGCATGACCTACACCATCAACATTCGCAAGGGCGTCAAACTGCACAGCGGTCGCGATTTGGATGCACAAGATGTGGTGGCCTCTTTGAAGCGATGGATGGACATGGCGCCACGTGGCAAATCTATCGGTAAAGATACCGTGAGTTTGGAAGCCAAAGGCGCTAACACCCTTGAGTGGAAATTCTCAGCACCTAGCGCTTCATTGCTGGCTCAATTGGCATTGCCCTCAGGCATGGCCATCATCATGGCCAAAGAAACCATTGCCAACCCCTTGGTCAGTTTCGTCGGAACCGGCCCCTATAAATTCAAAGAACGCAAGCCTGATCAATTCGTGGTCCTCACTCGCTTTGACACGTACAGCGCACGCAGCGAAGCGGCTTCTGGCTACGCTGGCAAACGCGAAGCCTTGTTGGATGAGCTGCGTTTCACACCCGTCCCCAACGCCAATACGCGCGTTGAAGGCGCCTTGTCTGGTCAATTCCATTTTGCAGATCAATTGAACGTAGACGCCTTGCCGCGTGTTGAAAAAGGGGGCGCTGGTGTTGTTCCCATCATCACACCTTCGTTCGGATTTCCCTACATGGTGTTCAACACCAAAGAAGGTGTCATGGCCAATCAAGGCGTTCGTCAAGCCATTCAAATTGCCATCGGTGAAAGTGAAATGCTAACGGCTGCATACGGTGACAAACGCTTTTTCACATTGGAAGGCAATCACTTTCCACAAGGCACGCCCTTTTACTCAACGGCAGGCACCGATCAGTACAACAAACAAGATGCCAAACGTGCCAAGGACATGGCAGAAAAAGCCGGCTACAAAGGTGAGACCGTTCGTTTGCTGACCAGCCGTCAGTACGAGTTTCATCACACCATGGTGCAAGTCATGGCTGAACAATTGCGTGCTGCTGGTTTCAAACCAGAGATGCAAGTTGTCGATTGGGCCACTTTGATTCAGCGACGTGGTGATTCCAAAGTTTGGGACATTTACATGACTCACTCTGGCCAATTACCTGAGCCCATGTTGTCGCCGCCTCAATTGGGTGAAGGTGCACCTGGCTGGTGGAGTACACCTGCAAAGGCCAAAGCCTTGGGCGACTTCAATCACACCACAGATCCGGCTAAACGCGCTCAATTGTGGTCTGCCGTGCAACAAGTGGTCTACACAGAGGTGCCTTACATCAATGTGGGCAAATTCAGCAGTTTGTCGGCACGTTCTTCCAAGCTGGAAGGCTACACACCGGCCACTTGGCCCTTCTTTTGGAACACAGGCTTGGCCAAGTAAATGGCTGCATTAACAAGTTTGTTCAAGGCCACTTTCTATTCAGAACATAGGCTTTCTGAATGAACTTCAATCACCTTGGACGCTCGTTGGCAGGCCGTTTTGGCGGCATGCTGGCCGTGCTGTCCTTGGTGTCAGTGCTGGTTTTTATATTGACTCGTCTGGCAGCAGGTGACCCTATTGCATTGCTGCTAGGCGATCAAGCCAGTTTGCAAGACATTGAATTGACCCGACAACGCTACGGGCTAGATCAACCTTTACTGGCTCAATTTTTATACTGGGCCACTGAAATTCTAAAAGGCAATTTAGGCCAATCCATCTTTCTCCAAATGCCCGTGACGCAGGTTTTATTGGATCGCGTTGAACCCACCTTGTCCTTGGCTGTTTTGGCCGTGAGCATGGCCATGCTGATTGGCGTTCCTTGTGGCATCGCTGCAGCAGTTTGGCGAGGAAAGCTGATTGACCAATGTGTCAGCACACTCGCCATGCTGGGAGCCAGCATGCCCAGTTTTTGGATGGGATTGGTCTTGATTCAGTTGTTTGCGGTAAGTGCTGGCTGGTTTCCTGTTTCTGGTTATGGTGACCCCGGCGCACCTTGGAACATCAGACTTCACCACCTGTTATTGCCGGCCTTTGTTTTGGGCACTTTGAATTCTGCACTGATCATTCGCTTTACGCGAGCCTCCATGTTGGACATCTTGAACGAAGATTACATTCGCACTGCGCGCTCTAAAGGCTTGTCAGAGATGAGTGTGGTGTTAAACCATGGTCTTCGAAACGCTTTAGTCCCCATCCTCACCGTCTTTGGCTTAACCCTGGCACTCATGATTGGCGGGGCCGTGGTCACTGAAACAGTTTTCAATTTGCCAGGGCTTGGCAATTTGGTGGTGCGCGCTGTTTTAAGACGAGATTACCCTGTCATTCAAGGCGCACTTTTAGCCATAGCTGGCGTCTACGTCATCATTAATTTTCTCATCGATGTTTTGTACTTGGTGGCAGATCCCAGGGTGCGACATGGCTGATTGGCGAGAGTCATTTCGAATTTTATTTGCCAGACGTGTGGTGCTGATGGCGGCCGTTTTGCTGGTCGGCATGTTGTTGATGGCCATTCTGTGTACCTGGGTCCTGCCCTATGAACCCATGGCCATGAAAGTAAGCCAACGCTTGAAAGCGCCTAGCCTGACTCACTGGGCAGGCACCGACGAATTAGGCCGTGACATTACCAGTCGCATTTTTTATGGCGCGCGTTATTCGCTGGCCATCGGCGCTTGTACCGCCTTCTTCGCTGCTCTTTTTGGAACACTCATGGGCTTGCTCGCAGGCTTCTTTAAAAGCTTAGACGCCATCCTCATGCGCTTGGTCGATGCCATGATGGCCTTTCCAGATATCTTGCTGGGCATTGCGCTTGTTTCTATCTTGGGAGCCAGTCCTGTCAATGTCATTTTGGCGTTGACCTTGGTCTACACCCCTCGTGTTGCGCGGGTGGTGAGAGCCTCGACCCTGGTCATACGCGAACTGCCCTACATTGAAGCGGCTCACGCAGTAGGCCTTAGCACGCCGCGCTTGCTGTTCAAACACATCTTGCCAAATTTGATGTCGCCTATCTTGGTGCAACTCAGTTTCATATTTGCTTATGCGCTTCTGGCTGAGGCCGGCCTCTCATTTTTGGGTGTGGGTGTTGGTGCTGAAATTCCAACTTGGGGAACCATGGTGGCTTCTAGCACGCAATATGCAGACCGTGCACTTTGGACCCTCCTGTTTCCTGGCTTGGCCATTGTGCTGACAGCTTTGTCTTTGCAGGTGCTGGGCGATGGCGTGCGAGACTTGCTCGATCCGCGCCTGAAAGGCAACACATGAGGCGCTGGCCATGAATTCACTTGCAACTTTAAGTGTTCGCAATTTGCAGACAAGCCTTCTGCAAAAGAAGGGGCTCTTGAGTTTGGTGCGCGGCATTGACTTTGAAGTGATGCCAGGCGAAACATTGGCCCTGGTGGGTGAATCTGGAAGTGGCAAGTCACTGACTGCACTGAGCATCATGCGCTTGCTAGCTCGGAATGCTCAATGGCAATGTCAAGGTGAAGTGTTGTTCAAAGACAATCAAGGTCTTGAGCACAACTTGCTGACGCTGCCCGAAAAAACCATGCGAACTTTGCGAGGTCACCGCATTGCCATGATTTTTCAAGAGCCCATGACGTGTCTAAATCCAGTCATCACAATAGGTCAGCAAATTTCCGAGTCAGTGATCTTGCATTTGGGATTGGATCAGTCATCCGCAAATGCCAGCGCCTTGAGAGCTTTGGAACAAGTTGAAATTCCTGCAGCCCAACAGCGGTTTCACGAGTACCCCCACCAACTTTCTGGCGGAATGCGGCAACGCGTCATGATTGCCATGGCCATGATTTGCAAGCCGCAATTGCTGATTGCCGATGAACCCACGACGGCATTGGATGTCACCATTCAAGCTCAAATTTTGAATCTCATGGCCAGACTGCAAAAAGACACGGGCATGTCCATGCTTTTCATCACACACAATCTGGGCGTTGTTGCGCACCATGCTCAGCGCGTAGCCGTCATGTACGCCGGGCAGATTGTGGAGCAAGGCTCTGTGGCAGATGTCTTTGCCCACACACAGCACCCCTACACCAAAGGTTTGCTGGCTTGCCTGCCAGGCAGAGCCCGACAGCTGTCAAGGCAAACAGGGCAACGTGTTGCACTTCTAGACATTCCTGGGCAAGCGCCTTCAATGGCCATCACACCCACAGGTTGCTCTTTTGCACCACGGTGTCATTCTTGTTTTGAAAAATGTCTTCAGTCTTTACCAGAATGGCGCGGCCTACCCGCACACACTTCGCTGTGCCATTTGGAGGCCCATTCATGACAACCCCCTCTTCAGGCGCATCCAACATGCTGAATGTGCAAGCCTTGAGCGTTGAATTTGGCAAAGGCGAAAAGCGTGTTCGCGCTGTCGCCAATGTGAGTCTGAGCATTCAAGCTGGTCAGACCGTAGGGCTGGTCGGAGAGTCGGGCTCGGGTAAAAGTACTTTAGGACGCGCTGTCATCAACTTGATTCCCATCAAGCAGGGCTTGGTTCAATTCAAGGGGCAATCCATTCAAGGCTTGTCTGTCTCTGACATGCGACCTCTTCGCCGTCAAATGCAAATGATCTTTCAAGATCCCAGCCTGAATCCCAGACAGCGTGTGGGCGATATGTTGAATGAAGTTTTAGAAACTCATGGTCTGCACAAAGGCGTCCTTCGCACACCACGGATCCATGAACTGTTTCAATTGGTGGGCTTGAATCCAGAGCACGCCTCACGTTTCCCGCATGAGTTTTCTGGCGGACAAAAACAACGCCTGGGTATAGCGCGAGCCCTTGCAGCAGAACCCCAATTTATTGTGGCAGATGAACCTTTGTCTGCGCTTGACATGTCCATCCAAGCGCAAATTGTGAATCTGTTGATAGAACTCAAATCAAGCTTAGGTCTCACAATTCTTTTCATCTCGCATGATTTAGATGTGGTGGAGTATGTGTGTGACCATGTCGTGGTGATGTATCTGGGCCACGTCATGGAAACGGCCCCAACAGATGTTTTATTTTCTAAGCCATTGCACCCCTACACAAAAGCATTGTTGGCGGCAGCGCCTATTCCAGACCCTGGCCAGCCGGCCCCGCAGGTGGTTCTGCATGGAGAGCCTCCAAGCCCCATGAGCCCACCTTCAGGTTGCGTCTTTAGAACGCGCTGTTTGCATGCCACCGAAGAATGTTCACTACAAACACCTGCGTTGACACAAATGGGTGCACACCATTCAGTGGCGTGCATTCGACTCTCTGAAATTTAAGCGATCACAATCATGCAACTTAATGCCAGCTTCAAAGGATTTCCAGGCCATCTAGCCCCTGTTGAATTGTCAGAAGTGGGCGCACAAGATTGGCACATTTTGCGAGGTGACTTACCCCTTCCTTTGGCCATCATCAAAGCATCCTCTTTGAACCACAACTTGCATTGGATGCAAAATTTTTGCAAAGAACGCGGGCTAGACATCGCCCCACACGGCAAAACAACCATGTCACCTGAGTTGTATGCCATGCAAATTAAGGCCGGGGCTTGGGGCATCAGTTTTGCAAATGTTTTCCAGGCCAGCATGGGCGCTAGGCATGGCGTGAAGCGCATCATCATTGCCAACCAGGTTTACCAGTCGCCAGACTTAGACGCTTTGGCACTGTTGCTGCAGACGCACTCCGACTTAAGCGTTTATTTTTTAATCGATTCAGTCGCTCAGATTGCGGCTATTGAGCATTGGCGCGCTATTCGACAATCAAAAACTCACTTCACAGTTCTTCTGGAACTAGGCATTGATGGCAAACGCACTGGTTGCAGAGACCCTGCGCAAGCACTGTCCTTGGCGCGTCTCATCAAGTCAACTCAAGGTCTTCAACTGTGTGGCATTGAATCTTATGAAGGTGCGTTGGCCACCTGCGATCACGTTCACGATCAAACTCAAGTCGCGGCTTTGATGCATCGAATTCAGGCATTGGCCATTGCATGCGAAGAGGAGAACTTGTTTGAACACGATGAGGTATTGCTCACAGCAGGTGGCTCAGCCATTTTCGATCTGGTCGCAGAAAACTTAAAACCTCATCTCCAACGACCCGCTAGAGGTATCTTGCGCTCAGGCTGCTACCTCACACATGACCATTTGCAATATAGAAAAATGTTGCAATGCGTAGGAGAGAGACTTCAACTTCGTGAAACTCTCAAGCCGGCACTTGAAGTAATCAGCAGCATTCAATCTTGTCCAGAAGCTGGGCTGGCACTTCTGACCATGGGAAAACGCGATGTCTCCTACGACTTAGATTTGCCCGTTGCAATTTGGCGAGCCAACATAGGCGACTCCGCCGTTCAGGCTGTGCCTTCGCATTGGCACATTGAAGCGCTGAATGACCAACATGCCTATTTAAGATACGACGCCAATGCGCCGCTCTGTGAACAACCCCAATTAGGCCAAATGGTAGGTAGTGGCATTTCACACCCTTGCACCACCTTTGACAAGTGGCGATGGATGCCTGTTGTGAATGATCAGTATGGCGTTCAAAGTGCCATTTCTGTGAATTTCTAAATCAAAGCATGAACGCAGTCGCTTCTTCCCTGCTCAAACGCTTGAAAAACAAAGCAGCTGTTTTGCCACGCGCACAACAGCAAGTGATCGCCGTTATTTTGAAAGATCCTGAAAAAGCACTGTCTCTGAGTGTCGACGCCATGGCCTTGCAGGCACAAGTCTCCATGCCGACCATCATGCGAACGGCTAGACAATTTGGTTTTGAAGGCGTGCGTGAGTTCAAGCTGGCTTTGGCTCAAGACTTGGGACGCACTTCATTGGTCCATCGATCAGTAAGTCTTGAAGACACCAGCCAAGAAATGATTCAAAAAATTTTAGGCGGTGCGGCAGCTTCCATCACAGCGCTACAACACCAACTCAACCCTAGAACTTTGGTTGAAGCCGCACAACTGATCGCAAATGCAAGGCGGGTAGATTGCTACTCAGTGGGTACAACTTCTGCATTCATGGCGGATGACTTGCAGGCTAGGCTTTTCAGACTTGGCAAATCTGCGTACGCCTTTCACGATGCCCATAAGCAATTGATTTCTGCTGCCTCGCTCGGTACACAAGGGGTGGCAGTGGCAATTTCTCACGTGGGTCGAATGCCCTTTTTGCTCGAGTCCGCCACGTTTGCCAGATCCCAAGGTGCCAAGGTCATTGCCATCACGCAACCACACACACCCTTGGCGGAAATTGCTGATGTTGTGATTGATGTCATGGTACCGCCCGATGCCGTCATGCGGGTGGGAACTGAAGCTTACATCGCACATCTCTTGATCATCGAGCTTTTGATGATTTTGGTTTTGAAAGAACTCGGTCCAGACAGCGTGAATCTTCAAATGCAGTACAGAGAGGTATTGCAACAGCACGGACAAGATGTCGACCAACACACATGGCCACACTGGACATGGCCCAATTCTCAAAAGGAATCGCCGGTATGAATGGCCAAATAATAGGCACAAGCCAGAAGAAGCTTCTGAAAAATGTCGTCATGATGGATGGCACGGGTGCGTTGCCAAAAGCATGCGATGTTTTGGTCGAAGGTGATCGAATTGCAAAAATTGAATCCCTCCTAGAAATAGCCTCGTATCCAAATTGTGAGGTTCTAGACTGTCAGGGCCTGACCCTGACACCTGGTTTCATTGATGTGCACACGCATGATGATGCGCAAGTTTTGATAAATCCGAGCATGCTGGCCAAGGTTTCGCAGGGCGTCACTACCGTTATTACGGGAAACTGTGGTTTGTCTTTGGTGCCTTTGATCACAAATCACCCTCACTCTCCTTTGGATTTACTCCACACCACAGAATTTAAATACGGCCGTCTCTCTGAATATGCCAAGGCCATTGAATCTGCGAAGCCGTCTGTGAATGTAGGCGTCCTCATTGGACACACAACATTGCGCGCAGTCTGCATGGCTGATTTTGAAAAAGCTGCGTCTCAAGATGAAGTTGCTGCGATGACTCAGCATTTGGAACTCGCCCTTCAAGAGGGTGCTCTGGGCCTTTCCTCTGGCTTGTTTTACCAACCAGCCGCAGCGGCCAACGAAGAAGAAATGAAAGCCCTCAGCCGCGTTGTAGGCCAGCATGGTGGTGTGTATGTCACGCACATGCGCTCAGAAATGGACAGCATCATTGAGGCCATGCACGAAGCCGCCGACACAGCCCAAGCAGGCAGGGTCCCTTGGATACTTTCTCACCACAAATGTGCTGGTCCTAAAAATTGGGGCCGAACCATTGAAACACTGGCCTTGTTAGATCGCATCAGTCAGCAGCAGGAAGTTGGGTTGGATGCCTATCCCTACAATGCAGGGTCTACTTTGTTGCGTGTGGATCTGGTAGATGGCGTCATTCCCATTTTGATCACGCGCAGCGAGTCTCACCCCGAAATGGCGGGGAGGTATTTAAAAGACATTGCCAAGCAATGGCACTTAAGTGAGCAAGCTGCGTGTCTCAAGCTCATGCCCGGGGGCGCTTGTTATTTTCAAATGCATGAAGATGATGTCAGACGCGTCTTGCAGCATCCCCTTACCATGATTGGCTCTGACGGCCTTCCCCATGACGAACGTCCTCACCCAAGGTTATGGGGTGCCTTTGCCAAGGTCTTGGCTCACTATTGCCGAGATGAAAAGTTGTTCAGCTTGCCCCAAGCCATCCACAAGATGACAGGCTTATCTGCAAAGCGGTTTGGCATCAAAGACCGTGGCGTCATCCAAGTGGGCGCTTACGCAGATCTTGTTTTGCTTGACCCGCACAAGATTCAAGACAAAGCGACCTATGAGCACCCACATCAAATGTGCGAAGGCATTCACAAGGTATTGCTCAACGGCGAGTGGGTCTTTGAAAATGGCAAAGTGACAGGTCTCGGCTCAGGCAAGTTCCTCAAACGCAACGGGGCCTGATGAACACATCAACCTCGCGGATGATGTTTGGCATGCAAATTTTTCAATCTTTCTCGGGCCACATGCGTGTAGATGGTGGTGGTTGAGATATCAGCATGCCCTAGCAACACCTGTACCGATCTCAAATCTGCGCCATGGTTAAGCAGGTGCGTGGCAAAAGCGTGCCTTAAGGTGTGTGGCGACAAGGGTGCGGTGATGCCAGACAATACAGCGTATTTTTTGATCAACTGCCAAAACATGATGCGCGACATGGCCGTTCCAGCTTTGGGGCCGCTGGTGGTCACAAACAAATCATCCGTTTGCTTAGCCCCCAATAAGCTACCGCGTGCGTTTTGCATGTAGTCGGTCAAACTGTCTCGGGCCATGTCACCAAAAGGCACCAAACGCTCTTTGCTGCCTTTCCCCATGATGCGCAACACCCCCTCATTCAAAGAGACGTGCAAGGTTTTGAGCTTGACCAACTCGGTCACCCGCAAACCGCTGGCGTACAGCAACTCCAGCATGGCTTTGTCGCGCAAGCCAAGTGCCATATTGACATCAGGCGCAGACAGCAAAGCATCTACCTGATCTTCTGACAAAGTTTTGGGCACTCGCAAGGCTTGCTTGGCTGCCAGCATTCTGAGGGTGGGGTCGACTTCGACAATTCGCTCACGCAATGCCCAGCGGTAGTAGCGCTTGAAAACCGTTAAGCGGCGATTGGCTGATGTGGCTTTGGTCAAACTGTGACGGGCCGCAAAATAGGCTTGCAAGTGCGACTCTTGCACCGCATTGAGGGCGTGGCCTGTCGTTTGACCGAGCCACTTCGCCAAGGCCGCTAAATCCCGTCGGTATGCAGCCAAAGTATTGGCCGACAAACCGTCTTCTAGCCAAACCGCATCAACAAAGCGGTCGATGGCGGCTTGGCTGTCAGGACTCATCAGTCGAGTCGGAGTTTTTGAGTGTCCACCACATTTTTGTAGACATCAAATTCAGCTTTAATTTGAGCAGCAAACTGCTCAGGCGTGTTGGCAATGACAATGGAGCCCGTGTCTTCAATGCGCTTGCGAACAGCAGGATCTTCCAAGGCTTTTTTCACACCACTGCTCACTTTATCGACCACTTCTTTGGGCAAATTCTTAGGGCCCAAAATACCGTAGTACGCCATGCGATTGACGGGCTCCAAGCCGACTTCTTTGAAGGTGGGCACGTTGGGCAACTGCGCCAAACGTTGCGGTGCAGCCACCACAATGGGGATTAATTTGCCGGCTTGAATGAAGGGCAATGCTGAAGGCAAGTTGTCAAAAATGATGAGGACCTGACCCGCCACCGTGTCGTTCAAAGCAGGGCCAGCACCACGGTATGGAATGTGTGTGATGAAAACGCCTGCCAAGCTTTTCCAGAGTTCAGTTTGCAAGTGGCCAATGCCGCCTGTGCCAGAAGATGAATAGGAATATTTACCCGGATTTTTTTTCAACTCAGCTAGAAAATCTTTGTAGTTGCGCGCTGGAAAACTGGGGTGCACCGCGATCACATTGGGGGTGGCCGCAATGTTGATGATGGGCGTAAAGTCTGTAACGGGGTTGTACGGATTCTTAGGATTGATGGCTGGATTGGCTGCAGTTGTAGACACTGTGGCCATCCCCAAAGAATAGCCATCGGGCGCCGAGCGAACGGTTTCTTGGGCCCCCACCACGCCGCCGCCGCCCGCCTTGTTTTCAACAATCACGGACTGCCCCAATGCTTTGCCTAAAGGATCGGCTATGACGCGGGCCACAATGTCAGTGGTGCCGCCCGGTGCAAAAGGCACCTGCAACTTAATGACTTTGCTGGGGTAATTTTGGGCCCAAACTGCGCTGGAAGTGGCACTGAAGACGACACAGACTGCTGCGGTCAACAAACTCAAACGACGGCTCATCGAAACTCCTGTAAATAACTGTTTAGCATCATAAGCAATATCTAGCCCACTTTGAAGGCAGAAAGCGCAAAGACAAGCGTTATGCTAATGGGGTGAACTACGCTCAGCTTTTATTCCCCGATTTTTCCCTGATTTTGTGCGGTTACTTCTTATGCCGGTACACACCCCTGAATCGGCCGCTTTGGCAACAAGTCGAGTTTCTGGTTTATTACTTCTTGTTTCCTATTTTGCTGTTTCACTCCATTGTGAAAAGCCCCTTAGACATCCATGCAACATCTGGCTTTTTGCTAGCCGGGCTTGCCATGGGCTTCTCGGCCATATTGATTAGCAACAGCATGCCTTACTGGCCATGGATTCGCCACAACATAGACCTCAGAGACCACGCGGCCAGCGCTCAAATAGGCTTCAGATTCAACTCCTTCATTGCCTTGGCTTTGGTCGAACGTCTGGCTGGGCCAGAAGGCTTGTTGCTGATTGCCGTGCTCATTGGTTTTTGTGTGCCCATGTTCAATGTGGGGGCCGTTTGGCCCATGGCTCGCCATGGCGAAGCAGGCATGTTGAGCGAACTGATTCGCAACCCCCTCATCTTGGCTACCACCAGTGGATTGGCTTTTAATTTTCTTGGGTTTCGGGTCCCAGAAGTCTTAGACCCAAGCTTATCGCGAATCGGCGCGGCTTCCTTGGCCTTGGGCCTCATGTCGGCGGGCGCAGGCATGGAATTGAAGGCGCTCAACCAAGGTAAATTCTTGGGCAGTTTGGTCCTTGCGATCAAGCACTTGGTCGTGCCTTGTTTGGCTTGGGCCTTGGCGCAGCTTTTTCAACTGCCCCCTTTGCAAACCACGGTTCTGCTTATTTTTTCTGGTTTGCCCACAGCCTCCACCTGCTATGTGCTGGCCTCCAGAATGGGCTACAACGGCGGCTATGTGGCAGGCCTTGTCACTTTGTCTACGCTGCTGGGTGTTTTGAGTTTGCCTTTTGCATTGGGCGTGTTGGGCGGCTTGAAGTTTTAAGTGCGATGGGCCAGTGACCAGGCCACTTGCTCTTGAACCACAGGATCGGGATGCGACAACCAAGGCTCTAAAGCACCCACCAAAGCGGCAGCATCTTGCGCTGAAATTTTCTCAGCTTCATTCAATGCATTGC
>Ga0214919_10005763_pt1 | contig 17351 bp, 20 predicted proteins | sample LL1503_MetaG_FD_177994 | JGI IMG/M metagenome (GOLD analysis project Ga0214919, IMG submission 177994) | Freshwater microbial communities from Lake Lanier, Atlanta, Georgia, United States - LL-1503 | ecosystem: Environmental > Aquatic > Freshwater > Lake | place: USA: Georgia | collected...
CTGTGCGGTTGTCCCGTATGTAATATCTACGGGACAACCGCACAGACCGACTGCAATTAAAACAAAGCAATTCAGAAAGGGCGACATTATATCGGGAGAAATGAAAACTTCTCAAGGTAAACCCGCTTTTGTTTTGTATAAAGGCGTTATGGTTATTCCTTTGACTTGTATTAGACAGGTAATTACCAAAGAAATTAACACTACTAGCGGTGCTGACGGAGATACAAAAACTACTCCTCCAAAAGAAGGAAGTAGCGGAAGCATTAAAGTTGTAGGAGGTAAAACGGCAAATACCGAAGAGAAAAAGAAACGCTACATTGACGGGATAATCGTTGGTGCTTTAGCGGGTTTCGGTGCGACTTATTACGCAGAGAAAAAAGGTTGGATACCAATGCCTAGTCAAAAGAACAAAATAATCGGTGCAGTAGTAGGTGCTCTAGCGGGATTTTATGCGGTTTACCGTTTCGGATTAGACAAAACAACTAAATAAAAAGACAATGGCTAACGATAAAATTGACACATATTATACTTCGGGTGAGTTCAAACGAGATATTAAAGAAGTCGTTTGGGAAAACAGGATACAAACAATAGCAGTATTGTTAGTTTTCTTTTGGGGAGTTGAAACATTAAAGGATTTAAAAAAATAAGAAAATGGATAGTGTAAAAATTTATAAGTTGGCGGAAAGTATGACTGACGCAGAATACGAAAAAAAATACAGTAAATTAACTGAAAAGCAAAAACTATCCGTACAATCTTTGATAAGATTAGGCGATACGCCTAAATTAGCATTAGCCACTACCTTATTAAATAAAGATAATGATAGTGAAAATTCTGACACTTGGAATTTATACAAATACGCTAAAGGCTCTACTGTTGGTGTATCTACCGCAATAGTAAAAGAAGATTATTCGGGCAAAAACTATAAATTAAAAAAAGGTACAAAGGTTTTTGTTGTTCAAAGAGGTAAAGGTGGAAGTCAAAGTTTTGTTAAATTAAATATGGCTGACGGTCAAGAGTACCCTATTGGAGATACATATTTAAAATACGCTAAAGGCTCTACTATTGGAAAAGAAAAAGTTTGGCAAGTAGTGTATTACGGCGAAAAACACCTTAAACAAAGGGGGTCAAGTAAAGGTAGTTACAAGACTTGGGTTGTTGCAAATAGCAGAGAAGAAGCAATAGAGAAAGTAAAAATTGATGATGATGAATTTGCAGAATTAAAAAGTGCAAAACCAACAACATTAGACGTTGAAAGACATAAATACGCTAAAGGCTCTACCGTTAAAGGCTACAATGGTGCTATTCCAAGTGATTTTCACGAAGGAGATAGAGAAATGATGAAAAGTTTTTCTAAAAAAGGAAAATATCAAGTAAAAGGTTGGGAAGATAAAAAACATTTTATTGACGGAAATGCGGTTAATTTTATGAGATTTAATAATTTAGAAGAAGCAGAATATTGGGCAGAAGCATTATTAAACGAAAACACTTTTGAATGGTACGCTACGGAAGTTTACGACACAGAAGACGGAGAAACAATGTTTCATTCAGAACAATACGGCAACGGCGGTAATATGGAAGGTTGGGGCGGAACTTCGGAAAGTAGCCAAGACGGTATGTTAATCGGTGGAACTAATGCTGAATTAACTAGCAATCAATACGGCAAAGGCGGAGGAGTTAAACGCACAAAAACGGCAGAGGAAATATACGAGGAAGAACAACAAAATGCTATGTTTAATAGCGAATACGCTAAAGGTGGTGTTATACCTTACGCTTTAAGAAAAAGAGTAGAGAATGTAAAAAAGAAATTTGGAATTGATATAACAAAAGAAATGTCATTACAAGCCTATCATTGGCATAAAGACGGTATGGGTGGTAGTGGTGTAGGTTGGGAGATTTTTGGGCAGAAATTTAGTATCCGAGAAGTAAGCAGATTTAATAAGAGAGATAGTCAAACATTAGGAGATACTGCAATAGTTTTAGGCGAATATTATAGCAAGTACGGTAACGGCGGTATGACAAGCGGTTGGTGTTATTCAATAGGTGGATTATAAATACAAAAAATAAAAATGAAAAACTTTAAAAAATCTGTTGACTTATATTACAACAAAAACAGGAATAGTTCAACAAGTGGGTTGAGCACAAAATATGACCGTTTTTTATTAGTTTCGGAGGATATATTAAACAATCCCGACAAAGGATTTGTGAATGACGGGTTTTATCAATACCCTAATCCCGAAATAGCACCCGTGCCTATTTTAGTTCTTCAAGTAAACGAAAGAAGCGGTGTAAAATATGCAGTTCCGTTAAGAAACTTTTTAGCGAAAGATACAATGGAGAGTGGTGGAAACTATGTAGGCGAGTATTTTTTAGGTGCTATTCCTCTTCACGATAGAAGAAACGTATCGGGTACAGACGCAGACGACATAGCAAGTTATAATCAAGGTGTTCCAAGATACGCAGAAGGCGGTGTTATGGGAAACTTTAACTATTCAATAGGAGGGTTATAATGACAACGAAAAAAAAGATTATAATAGGTGTAAGTGTAGCGTTAGGTTTAGTGGTTGCACACGCATTAATGAAAGCTAAATTAGGCAAAGACAAAAACGAAGGCAGAAGCAAGTACGGTTTGAAAGTTTACAACTTAATTAAGCACGGTAAGTTCACGGACAAAATGGAAATCAAAGCAATTACAAATAAATAAGAAAATGAAAATACAAACTGCATACCCTATTATCATTAACAAGAAAAGGGTTAATCCGAGAGATTATTATTTAAACGCAAACGACACTCCCGCAACAACCCCTACACAGGCTCTAGTTGACGAGAATAAGAAAAAAGGTCTTACTTGGGACAAAGCAAAAGGCATTTGGGTAAAAGCGAATGAAAGCGGTCTTGTTGATAGCGTTTTAGATATTTTCGGACTAAGTAAAAAAGACACAACACCTCCTCCTGTTGAAGTTACAACAACAACAAAAAAAGAAGAAGGTATGAGTAAAACCACTAAAATAATTATTGTAGTGGGTGCTTTAGCGTTAGTTAGTGGTATTGTTTATTACGCAACAAAAGATAAAAAAGGAAAATGATAGTAAAGACGACATATCCGATAATCGTTAACAGTAAAAGAGTTAGTCCAAAAGACTACTACTTGAACATTGACGGCAATAATGTAGCGGAAGTAAAGGCGTTTCAAGATTGGCTTGACGCTAAATTCCCTAGCGGTTGGGCAACCTCTTCTAGCGGAAGCAAATATATTGTTGGTAAAAAAACGGCTAATGGTTACGGAAGTTACCGTACACAAACTCAAAACGCCTACGCAACGTATGGTGCAGAGTGGGAAAAAAGCAGAGCAACGACACCTACGCCGACACCAACACCAACACCTACACCAACACCTACGCCTACTGCGGACGAAACCAAAAAGGACGAAACCAAAAAGGACGAAACTAAAAAGGACGAAACTAAAAAGGACGAAACTAAAAAGGACGAGGTTAAGGTAACGAAAGACGACAAAGGAAATACTACGACAGAAACTAAAAAGGCTGACGGAACTACAACTACGGTTGTTACCGACAAAAACGGCAAGGTTATCTCTAAAAAAGAGAGTGGAATGTCAAAGAAATTAAAAATGGGACTAATTATAGGTGGCGGAGTATTAGTTCTAGGCATTATTATATTCGCCATAACAAGAGGAAGTAAAAAATAAATAACCAAAAACCCTTGCTACACTATGCACACGATATACGAAAGTGGAAACAGACCAATGACATTAAATATTACAATAACTTGTAATGGAAAGAAGCGTTTTCGTGTTTGGTCGGAAGAGTTAAATAAAAAAAATAGCAAGTACGCAAGTAGAGAGATAGACGTTGAGAACACTAGAGAGATACAATTCTCTTTCCCTGTTTCTCCAAAGAAACTTTTTATCGGGTGTATGAATGTTCAAAATCCTAATGACCAAAGTTTTGACGTTAAAATTGAAGAAACCCCACTAAAGAAATACAATATTTGGATTGACAAAGAAACAGAAGACTTTGTTCAATTGGCTATCAATTTCAGTCAAGTTTGCGGATTTGAAATGCCTAAAGCAAAAGGCACTATTTACCAAACGCCCGACGCTAAATTCAATATTAAATATTTCCCTGTAATTAAAGATTTCGTTTCGGGACAAATATTGAGTACACCCGCTAGAATTGGACATAATTCGGGTATCATTGAAACGAGTGCGATTAAATTTATGCCGTACACTATTCCTATGCGAATGATGATACTTTTGCACGAATTTTCACACAAGTACAAAAATCCTAAAATTGGTTTACAAGTTTCTAACGAATTTGGTGCGGATATTAACGCTTTATATATATATTTGGGACTTGGATTTTCAAAAATTGACGCTATCACAGTTTTTGCCAAAGTGTTCTTAAAAGCACAGACAGACGGCAACATTCAACGTATGCGTAAAATTTTGGATTACATAAACAAGTTTGAAAATAAGGAGTATGCACAATTATTAAGTTAAAATGACAGAGCCAACTAACACATACAATCAAAATAGTTATGAACAAGAGTTAAACAGTTTTGTTAACAACGGTTATGATAACTATGATAGCGAAGAATATTACAACGCAGAAGGCGACGAAGACGACGACTTGTACGAGGACGACGGTGACGGCGAAGAATATCAAGTAGTAAGTAAGTTCGGCGGAGAGGTTGACCAAGAGCAAGAAGATTTGGACAACTACGTTTACGATATTGATTTTAGTCAATTTAACGGTAGCGACTTCAAGAGTTCTCTTAACGGAGTAAACAGAACGGTAAACAGAAAGAGAAGTCAGCGAACACCTGTTAAACGAGTTATTGTGCCTAAAGGCAGAGAAGTAATTGTTGAGGGTAATAAAAGACCAAGTTCACCGAGAGTTGCACCAAGAAGTGCAAGTCCGACTAGAAGAATGGTTAAAAATCCAATTAGAAGCGGAGGAGTGCCGAGTTCAAGACAAGTGCCTGTTCAAGAAAATCAAAGTGCAAGAATTATAGGCAACGGTAGAGGTGGCACAACTAAACGTATTATCGTACCAAGCAGTCAGAAAGTAATTGTTGAGGGCGTAGATAAATTTATTTTAAGTAAGGGCAAACAAGAAGAGAATGTAAAGAATATCGGTTACTATAAGGGTAAGAAGTTACGAGAATTGATTTTGACAATGAATAACAATTCGGCGTTAGATTTCAATGTTGAGTTATTTAACCCGTCAGAGCCGTTGGATTATTTATTCTCAACTTCGGGTAACTTAAACAATAAAATACAGGTTGCGGGTGACATTGTTAGTTACTCTGACGTGTTGTTTAATATCCTAGCAAACCCTACCCACTTAGTTAATGCGAAATTCACATTTTCGGGTGCTACATACCAAAGTCAAATCAATCAGCCGTTAATCTTCAAAAATAAGAGAATAACAGGAGAGCAACTTGTCGAGCCAATGCAATTAGCGTTGAAAGTGGATAATATGCAAGTTATTCAAGAGATTGTATTCTTTGATATTTACAACAGTTTGAACAGACCTTTTATTCCTAATGGAATGGACGTTATTCAGTATAAAGTTTTGGCGGGTAACACGGTTACTTTTGCCTTTTATTACGAACAAAAAGATTTACGAAAATTCTTTTTCAAAGAAGCAAGAGAAAGTAAAAAACTATTATAAAATATGGGACAGTTATTCACACAAAAATATCCAAATAATATCCGCACCGTATCGGGGTTGATAAATATTGTTAAGCAAGACGACGTTGTTTTGCTTTGCGATACTTCTCTAGGTGCGGTAGTAATCGAATTGCTATCTATTCCCGAAAATTATTGGAGTACTCAATACAAATTATATATTATTGACAAAAGCAATAACGCTAGTGTTAATAATATAACAGTTATTTCGCCTTTAGGGAATAAGATAAATGCAAGTTCTAGTGCGGTAATAAACACTAACGGCGGTAATTTATTTATTCGTGTTGGCAGTAATACCGACTATATCGGAGTTTCGGGAGGAAGCGGTGGAGGTGGTGGAGTAGGCACATACAACACCGTTCAAGACGAGGGAATTTCCTTACCTAGTCGTACAACTATGAACTTTGTCGGAAAGGGTGTTACCGCAACTGACGACGGAACAAAAACAGTAGTCACCGTAAATGGTGGTATTATTGCTTTGACTAATGCAAGTATGATTGCTTTGGTTGTAGCGGGTACTGTTATTGAAGGGCAATTATATCAGATTACAGACCCTTTGAACGCTGACGGTGGTGTTATCGTTCAAGGTATTGCAAATAACGGAATAACAACAACTGCGGGTAGTGGTATATTTTTTAACGCAGACTATCAAGGTACGGGAGATTATTCGGGAGTTAGTGGCTATGCGGGTTTCTTGGGTATATGGTCGGCGAATGTTTTACCTGTTGTTGTTGGAAATGTAGTTATTTGGAATAACTTACACTACAAAAACTTAACAGGCGTTTGGGGTACTGACCCTACTTTAGACACAAATTGGCAACTTTTACCAAAAACAGTAACAAACGGCTACAAGCGTGTTTTTGATTTTGTGAGATATGATTTGTATTCAAATAAAGTAGTTTATAGAGCAGACGCAAATGGAAACGAGGTAGATTTTTTTGAAGGGGCAAAAGGCACAAGTGCTTTAAGGGATTTCCAATGGGGAAGAAGTGTGGTAATGTTTAACAAGGTTTTAGGTGGTGGTTTAATGGTCGCAACTAACAGTTCTTGTTCTTATTTTTGGAATGTAGTCACTAGCGGTGGGGAAATTTTGGATACAACTCCTACACCACCTCCTATTGACCCGCATTTTGGTTTAATAAGTAAAAATTCAGTAACCTCAAGTGGTCATATTTTAATGCTTTCTTGTTATGGAACTGTTCAAGGTAACAATGTCGCTTCGGGAGGTACAATTAATTTAGAGTGCTACACAGATTTTAATAGCGGTATTTATAATAATAATTGTTTTAGTAATTCTAAATTTAATTTTAACGGAGATTTAATTAATTGTATTGTAAGTAATTGCACAACAACGCAAGGCGGTCTATTTAGTTTTACTAATCCGCTTACGAATACTATAATCAGTACAACGGAAGTTTCAAATAATAGTATTTTGAACGCAACTATCAGTACGTTTAGTATGGGACAATGCGAAGTGAATGACGAAGGTTTAATTAATTTAACTTCGGGTAGCGTATTTCTTCGCAAAAAATATAGGACAGGTTATAGTAATTGGGAACAGGTTTTAGACTTAACTAACCCTAGTATATTTTCAGCAAATACACTTACGATACCTACGGCATACGCTTACGTTGGAATATTCACAACTAGCGGTAGTGGATTAACTATAAATAAAATATTGAATATGCCGAGTAATCATAAGTGTAAATTCTCGCCTAACGCAACTGAAAACACAAGTTTTTCACACACTTTAGTAGCAAGTGCAGTAGCGGGAAATCTGCTTTGCGACGCACCGTCTAGTACAAATTTGATTACAGGAAGAGTTAATGGCTCTGACTTTATAGAGTATGAATTAAGTGGAAATTTGAATGTAAGAACGAATTTAGTTTTACTAGCGTAATGATAACATATACAGAAACGCCGAGCATAAGTGCCATAATTATAGATAATGCAGTAGCACCACCTACTTTAGACGGTAATGGTGGGCAAATATTGTATAGATTTACTTGCCTTAAAGAGGGTGTTTACGCCCTTGATATGACAATTTATATTAGTGTAGGAGGGTTACTTACAGATTGTACTACATTATTAACTAAAAACGGAGTTTTACAAAACACAAACCCTAACTATAATCATAGATTGACGCTACCAACAACAGAGGAGGCTACATATAGCCACAAGGCAAAAATATCGTTAGTGGTTGGGGATATAGTTTATTTTGGAGGTTACACTTCGTCAGCGTCTTTTAATGCTTTATTAATTAACGGTGCTATGATAGTATTAAAAGTAGGATAAAAAATGATAACATATACAGAAGTACCAAATACTGTTGTTAATAGGTTAGCCGTTAGAAAGGCAAGTGACTTTACTCCCGACGTTAGAATACCCGACATTTCCGTTAGCACGGGGCAGAGTTGGATATTAAATGATTTACCACCACTTATGGTTGTTAGTGCAGTTGATATGACAAATTGGAACGTGGCGATAAATGAAGTTGCGGGTTTTAATCCAACTACGGGTGTTTTCACCCCTACATTAACCGCTTTTTTTAATTTAAGATTACGACTTTATATTGGTGCTTATTGGGACGCAATTTCGGGTATCAATACTGTTGAAAAATTACAAGAAGGAGATTTTGGAAGGGGTAGTTTTATTATTGCATTAATAAACACTACAAATAATTTTGTTATTATGTTTGATGAAGTTTCTTGTTATGGAACTGCACCTGTATATACAGGTTTTGTAAATCCTATAAGAAAATCTGTAATTCTTTCTGACAATGTTATTTTAAGACAACAATTAACGGCGGGACATAATTACGTTGTGAGGGTTTTGAATAAAACAGAGTTGGATTATAAAATGACACCCGACAATACCGTATCTATTAGGCAATCGTTACAATTTTTTGCAGACCAATTAATATAACAATAAATATATAAAAGAAACAAAATGGGATTAATGACAGGAAAAGCAGACGTTATTAGTGGTATGCCACAGTATAACAGTCAAGCGGAAAATTGGATACAATGGCATCAAGATTTGAAGTCCAATTTCGGTAAAAAAATAGCGAATGGCTTATGGTTAAAGGCTTGGAGAATAAGAGGAAATTCAACTGCAAACACAAGCGATTTGCGTAAATATATGACTAAACAAGGCGTTAAGATTGCCGAAAGCACTTGGGATAGTATTGTTGACGTTGGCGTTGATATTACAGACGGAATTGGAACTATATTTCAAGCGACTAAATATGTAGGTATAGCACTAGGCGTTATCGTTGTTGGTGGTCTTGCTATGGTTGTTTATAACTTGGCAAAAGACCCCGCTAAAAATATTGGCGTTGGGGCAAGAGCATTTGTAACTAAAGGAATGTAAAAAAACGAAAATGAAAAAATTAACTAAACCACAGATATACGCAATAGTAGGAGGAGTAATGGCTTTGTCCGTTATTACTTTTGTAATTATTCGTAGAAGAAAAAATAAGAAATTAATCAAAGATATTAATGATATTTTGGACGCAAAGGTGAAAGACCCTAATCAAACAGGCACTCAAACAGTACTCCCTCCTTCGGAAGTAGCAAAATTGCCTGTCGGAAATTTCCCTCTAGCAATTGGAGATAAAAACCAAAAAGTTCACGCCGTTCAAATGGCTTTAAATAGGAAGTTCGGGTCGGGTATTGACGCTGACGGAAAATACGGTGAAAGCACGTTCGTTTCTATGTGTAAAAATCTTTGGAATACTAAAATGTACACTACTTACGAAACACAATGTATTGACCACTCTTTAGGCGGTAGAACACGCAGAAAGATTACTCAAGCGGATTGGCAAGAGTTACAGAAGACTGCAAACTTTGACGGTAGTGGTTTTGACGGAGAAAAAATAGGTATGAGTTTTTAGCGTGGTTGTATCAGTTGACGAAATATCATTAGAAAAACTAGGTAAAATAAATAATTCTACTGTTATTCGTTTTTTGAAAATGCTGAAAGGTGAGTTTCCGAAAGTTGATACAAACTATTACGCCAATACTATTTTCGGGAGTGTAGGAAACTATGAGAAGGAAATGAGTTTCTTTAGCGGTCAGATAAGAAGTGCCTTGTGTGACAATATCGCTAAAACGCCTATGGTATTTATGCGTCAAGGAACTGACGTTATTTTTCCTTCTAGTTACTATCAAGGTGTTGCTTTTGGTGTTCAGTTGTTTGAGTACGAGAACAAAGTCCCTTTCATTACAGTTGTAGTGGATTGTGTTGACAAGACAAATTATAAGTATGAAAGTGCTATTTATGTAAGTGGCAATTATTATAAAACTAGAACTAAATTAAAGTCAGTTTTAAATACGAAAGAACTATTTTTTTTTACTTTAGAAGAGTTGAAAAATGACGTTGGTATTTTTGGCGAAAAAAAATAAACACAATGTACATTAGACAGATAACAGGGAATTACGTTTTGGTGGAAGACCCACAATGGAGGGCGTTGCAACTTCAAGAGGTTTATTTGGAGTGCAATACTACGTCTGCACCCGTTAATATATTCTTGCCATACATAGCGAATATGGGTGGCTTCCTTAACGTGAAAGTTAACGTAAGCGACGTTTCAAATAACGCAAGTTCACACAATATAAATATTTACGCTACTTTGCCGAATACGATTGACGGCGGAGTTAGTGCGGTTATAAGCACGAACAACGGCTCAACAACTTGTCTTATTGTAAGCAAAACAAAGTGGATTTCTTTACAAGGAAGCGGTACGGGTACTGTGGGTGCTTTGAGTTATAAGTTCACGGAACTACCTGTTTCGGGTTACAGTAGGTATATGCCTGTTGAGGATTTGGAAGGTCAAATGTTTGACGAAGGATATGATTATCTGTACCCTTTAGTAAAAATAAATGACGGAACTTTAATGTTTATAAGCGACGCTATTACAACAATGCCTAACGGAACTGTTATATACAACGCTTGGGATTTACAAACAGAGAATAGAGGATACTTTTTGGCTATGCGTCCCTCTAGTGTAAACCCTCAAATTCTTGAGAAGGTTTCCGAAGTGGCTATGTCAAATCAATTTTTAACTTATTGGCATAATTATACGGTCAAGTTTGAAGGCGAAAACAGAGTTAAACTTTTAAATGCCAATTTCCCTTACGACGATAATATCCCTATTCAATCTTGGATAACTGAATTAACGCTTACGGGCGACGTTTTAACGTCAGTTGATACAATGTTTGATTTTGGCGGAAATACCATATTATCTTTATTTAATTCGCTTACAGGACTTGGGTTGCCTAGTAGTGATTATTATTATGGTTTTGTAACGCCCTATTATAATGGCGACGACAAAGATAGTGTTATGATGTCAGAAAGCGATATGGGGTGGGTTTATTACATTATTAACGGATATGGCTACGCATATACAATAGGGTATAACATACTTACAGGACAAACGATTTGGTTAGACTGTGTAGCCTTGTTAGGTAACGTAACTAACTTTCCGAATGAAGGTATCCAAGACATTACGTTTCACGATTGGTGTTCTCACCCAAAAGGGTTATTATTTACGTTGAACGACGGATACGCTACAACAGGCGGTACTTCTTTAGAAGGTGTTACCGCAATTTGGTCGCCACGTTGGGTAAATAATAATACGTTGTGTATAAGAGTTCAAGACAGAGGGGTTTCAAGTCCTAATTATGGAAGCCAAAACGGGCAATTGGGAGGATTTTATGGAACATTTATTTTAAGTCCAAAAAACCTTTTTATATTATATCAAAGCGGTAGTTTTGACTACTCTGTTGTTGAATATAGATTTACTTTAGATAGTATAGTTCCTTATGAATTTAAACAAATGCCTATCCACAATTCTGTAAACAATCTAAGTCTTCAACAATATTTATACTCAACAAATAAAGGACTTATGTTTTTAATTCAAAACCCTTTTGACACGTCTGCAAACGCCTTCTCTAGTTGGCAATCTTGTTATTGGGCAGACAACGAAATAGACCCTGTAATGTTTTCTTTAAACGCTATACCTACCGACACAATAGGAGATAAGGTGTATGGGATTACTTTATTGTATAGTAGCGGAGGTGTGTCAACCACAATGCTAACCGTTGATAATTTTAAGGGTAAAAATTTAGGATTTTAATAATAAACAAAATAAAAAAAATGATAACAATTAACTTATTGAGGAATTACGAAAGCAACCAAACGGTTAAAAACTTTTTAGACATTTATGACGGTAAAAATGCAGACGTACAACCTAATTACTACGAAGGAACTGTATTTGAAAGTCAAGAAAAATACAGGCTTCAAATGAGTATGATAAGCGGTTATGCCTACGGCTCTATGAATATGAAATTAGTCAACAATATATTGCTTTTTTTAAGAGGTAACGAAACTAAAGTTACAGGCTCAAGAAAAGATAAAGGCGACAGTTTTGGTGTTGTTATGTTAGATTACATAAGTTCATTTCCTATGCTTTGCGTGACCGTTACAAATAGCGGAAACAATAACTACACATACAAGTCGGTTACATACGACAAAGCGACAGACACTTTTATCGAAAGCCAAACTTCTTCTAGTTCAGTTAGCGAAGTTCAGTCTTTGCGTGATTTCTTTATGCTTAAACTGAATATTGACGTTGATAAATTCGCAGAAGCGAAGTAATAATTTTTAAAAGTATCGAAAATGTACATAAAAGGAATAACAGGGGATTACACGTTATACGCAGACCCTAATTGGTTACAGTTTGCTCTTCAAGACGTTTACTTGGAGTGTGATACCACATTAGCACCTGTGAACATAAAATTGCCCTCTATTTCTAGTATGGGTGGCTTTTTAAACGTGCGTATTTATGTCAGCGACAGTTCAAACAACGCTAGTTCACATAATATAACAGTAGATAGCATAGACACAATTGACGGTGCAGACAACACAATTATTTCGCAGAACGGTGGCTCTTGCCTTGTTTATCCTGTGAGTAAAGATAAGTGGATAGCGTTGTCAAGTTCGGGTAGTAGCGGAGTTGGTATTTCCGAGTACAAGTTTATGAAAATACCAAACAAAGGAGAGTATCTTACCTATTCACCCGACCAACAATTGATTGGAGAACTGAATGATATATTCGGAAGTATTGGCTTGTCAAGACCTCTAGTAAGTCTTGAAGGAGGACGATTAGGTATTATAGATTACTGTTTAGGTCTTTTTAATGACGGCACATATTTGTTTTCTGTTATGGTAATATCAGAAACTCACATTAGAGAATATTATTGGGTTGCTATGCGACGTTCGTTGACTTTGCCACTTAATTTAGTGAAAGTAGCAGAACTTAAATGTACAGAACAATTTTTGGACTATTGGTATAACTATACCGTTGACACAGGGATAGATAATAAATTTAAGTTTGTTGCTTATACTCCGCCCTATGACGGAGGTAATGATTTAAAAACCTTCTCTACCGAATTAACGCTTGTTGGAAGTGTATTAACGGCGGTAGATACAAATATTCCTTTCGGCGGACAAACCGTTAATGATTTGTATTTAGCGTTGACAGGACATTCAATACACTCTACTTATTATTACGAGCCTTTATACAACGCAAACAATGATTATTGCGGTATGATGTTAGGCAGAGATATGGGTTGGGTATATTATACCGACGCAAATCTTATTAACCCTTTTTCAACTTTTGTAGGTTATAACGTGCTTACAGGAGATACTGTATTGGTTGACGCTTTGGGTGATTTTGCTAGTGTAACTAACTTTAATTTGAATATTTCAATACCGTTTCTTTTAGAACGTATCGTTTCGCACCCAAAAGGGTTATTGTTTGCTTTAAATGACGGGTTTGAATGTGCTAGTGGCACTTCTGTTACGGGCGTTACGGGGTTATGGTCGCCACGTTGGATACATAATACAATTGCGGTTAGGTTAAATTCACGGTATATACAAGACATTGGTTACAGTTTTATATATTCTAATATAGGCGGGGAAATAAATTCACCTGTTTCACCTGTTGAGGTGGGGAATTACGCTTGTGGGCAATTGGATACAAACTATTGTTTTTGTATTCAGTTTTCGGTTGGAAATCAAGGTTATTTATGTGTTTACAGATTTGAGTTAGATACCCCATTGGCTTTGCCTTCTTTTAATTTCAAAGAATTGCCAATTAGGAATGTAAATATTGATAATTTCATTTACCAAATTTCTATTGATTTTACTGATTTCCCTTGCAATAATGGGTACGCCTTTTTATTAAGTGGTAATTACCCTTCTGACTATGGAACTGTTGATTTGTTTTATTGGAACGACGCAAACGAAAACCCTGTATTACTCCAAAACAACGAATGGTGCATAACTAATTTTCTTGGCAACAAAATATACGGGAATGTTTTTAATGCGGACGCTTCCGCAACATATTTAATGGTCACTTGCGACACGCATAGCACCGAAAGTTTTAGTTAAATTACAAAGAAAGAAAAAATGTACAAAACAATATCGGGAAATTATAACCTAATAGAAGACCAACAATGGTATCCGTTTCAATCGCAAGACGTTTACTTGACTTGTGATACAAGTGTAGCACCTGTAAACATAACCGTTCCGCCTATATCTAGTATGAGTGGTTTTTTGAATGTTCGTATATATATTTCTGACGCTTCAAATAACGCTTCAACTAACAATATAACGATAATTTCAACACTTCCCGACACAATAAATGGCGGTGCGAATACTGTAATTTCTGAAAACGGTGGCTCTTTCGTAATGGTTATAGTGAGTACAAATAAGTGGATTGCTATAAGTAGTAGCGTTGTTGCTTCTAGTGGCGTTGAGGATTTAAAGTTTCAGAGAATACCTAGCAAGTCCGACTATTTAAGATATACGCCTGTTGAAAACCTTTGGGGAGAGTGGTTTGATTTAGGTTGGGCGTTGCCTATCGGAAATGTAGTTTTGATACGATTAGATAATGGTGATATAGGCATATTGAATAATTGTATGACGGTTATGTCTGACGGCATATACATATATGAGGTTAGGTCAGCAAATAACGGTTATTTTTATTGGGTGGCTATGCGTCAATCAGTTATAGACCCTCAAGTGCTTGAAAAAGTAGCAGAGTTGCCGTACACAAGACAATTTAATGAATATTACTACGAATATACTGTTAGACAAGAAGACTTAAACGTGACAAAGTTTGTAGCGTATCAAAGTGCGTTAGTGACAACCGCCCCGCTTTATAGTGCCATAACAACCCTTGATTTTAATTCAACAACAAATACGCTTACGGCGGTAGATAGTTATATTGATTTTGGATATAATGCAATAGAACTTTTTGAAAGCCTTTCGGGAACTTTCGTTAGTCCATTGGCAGTCTTATCTGTGTCAACACCTTACTACACGGCTAATGACGAATTTAATAATATGATGTCGGGAATAGATATGGGTTGGGTGTATTACACTATAAATAGCGATTATAGTTCGTTGATAGGGTATAACATATTAAGCGGAAGCACGGTACTTATTGATGTTGACACTCAATTATCTTCTGTTACTAACTTTCAAATTAATCCCTTAATAGATTTGCCTATTTATGTGACTATGATTTCTCACCCACTAGGAGTTTTGTTTTGTTTGAACGACGGATACACTACAACAAACGGCACTTCCGAACAAGGTGTTACGGCAGTTTGGTCGCCACGTTGGGTAAATAATACTTTGTGTGTAAGAATAGGCTCAAGAACACCCGACAACGGTACATACGACAGTCTTAATGGGTTTTTAGGAGGAACGACGATTGACGGACAACCTTTTTTAAGTCCTAAATACCTTTCAATTATTTATACTTCTTTATTTTATAATAATAGTTATAATACCCTTTATATCAGATTTGCTTTGGACGTAAGTTCTCCAAGTCCTTATGAAATATTTTCGCTACCTGTTGGTAACGGAAGTGCTATGTTATTCAGACTTTTGGCGTATCCTACAAACACGGGATTTGCTTACTCGCAAATAATTCAGCAAATAGGTGTTGGTCATAGTTACGTTTATTCAGAACAAAATTATGCTTTTTGGAATGATAGTGAAGTTTACCCTTTAATACTTCAAGGAAACGTGAACTATCCTAGTAATTTTATTGGAGATAAGATTTACGGAACTTTGGTGACAAGAGGACGAAAAGAAGAACAACAAAACTATCAATCTAGGCTAGTTACGTTCGATACATACAAAGGTCAGAATGTTGGTTTTTAAAAAAAAATTTAGTACGTTTTAGTACATTGACATAGTGAATTAGTAGAATAAAATAAACCTATTAGAATTAGTTGTTTTAGGTTTTAAAACATAAATATTTAGGACAGTAAAAAGTCGTACAGGTACTATAAACAAAGGGAAATTGTTATTTATTCATAACAAATAAAAACAATTCATAAGCAAATTATAAGTATTTTTAAACGATTTTTTATTACGAGATTTTAACAAAAAAAAATAAATATAAACAATTAAAAACAAAAAAATGGCATCAATAAACAAAACTCTAAAAGGCGTTGTAAGACTTACGGGCGGTCAAGATTACAACTTTACGTTACCCGATAATCCTTCGGGAATACAAAACGCACTAGCAAATATTGTACTTGAAGAAGTATTTATAGAGTGCGACACTACGCTAGGAAGTATTAACATTTATTTACCTCAAATAGCCTTATTTAACGGTGGTTGGATACCTAAAATTTTCGTAACTTCAACGGTAAGTGCCGAAAACAGTATAGCCATTCTTCCATATCAAGGTAGTGTAAGTCCTTTGGTTGCACCCGACACAATTAACTCTCTTACAGAAATTCTTGTATTAGGTACAAGCACGGCGTATTTACACATTGTCGGTAAGAAAAATTGGGGTGCTTGGTTAACAGAGGTTGCACCATAAATAATTACATAAAAATAATAATAAATTTAAAAAAATAAAAAAATGGCATTACCAATAAACAGAACAATAGAAGGTGCAATTACATTGGTTGGTGGATTTACCTACCAATTAAATCTTCCTAGTAATTCAGCACCAAAACAAAATGCTTTAGCAGAATACAACCTAGAGGAAGTTTTCGTTAACTGCGTTACATCAATAAGTTCACTAAACCTTTACTTACCTAGCGTAGCAACATTCGGCGGTGATAGAAGCGTGAAAATTTATATTAAGTGTACGGGAATAAACGGGGTTACGGTTATTCCTTTTGCAAACGCATTAGCAGTTCCTCCAATTCAAGATACTATCAATGGTCTTGCGGGTGGTTGGACTTTAGCAAATGGTCAAACGGGATATTTCCAAATCGTATCTAACGGTAATTGGGCGTTCTTCTTAACAGGTGGATTATAAAAAATTAACAATTTAAAATAAAAAAAATGCCAACAATAACAAACAAAGTATTACAAGGGGCGAGTACCCAAGTTTTATCGGGAATATATATTTACTCCCTACCGAACTCAATTGCACCAACGCAAAATGCAATTGCAAATTACAATGAAGAAGAAATCTTCATTAATTGCGACACAACAACAGGTAATCAAACTTTGAGATTACCTTTAATATCTCTTTTCGGAGGTGGTTGGTGTCCTAAAATTTACATTAGCAATATCGGTGGCGGTACTGTTGACGTT
>Ga0214919_10005764_pt1 | contig 17349 bp, 16 predicted proteins | sample LL1503_MetaG_FD_177994 | JGI IMG/M metagenome (GOLD analysis project Ga0214919, IMG submission 177994) | Freshwater microbial communities from Lake Lanier, Atlanta, Georgia, United States - LL-1503 | ecosystem: Environmental > Aquatic > Freshwater > Lake | place: USA: Georgia | collected...
AGTGTTTCATGGGGTGGTTTTCAATCAATGGCAGCATCAGGCCGCCAGAAACGCGCGAATCAGCGGGCACAAAATCGCCACGATCTCGTCAGCCTCTTGGGTCGTCAAAATCAGCGAGGGCACCAGACGCACCACCGAATCGGCGGTCACGCTGATCAAAAGGCCATGGTCGGCGCATTGTTGCGTCAGGGCTCCGCAGGGTTTGGCCAGATCAATACCCAGCATCAGGCCCAATCCCCGTATTTCTTTGACCGATCCGCTGGCCAGTTCAGCGCTCAGTGCTGCGGTCAGCCCGGTTTTCAGGTGCTCGCCCACGGTGGCTGCCTTGGCCAGTAAGCCGTCACGCTCCATCACGCGGATGGTCTCCACCCCGGCGCGCATGGCCAGCGGGTTGCCGCCAAAGGTGCTGCCGTGGTTGCCCACCGCAAAAATATGCGCGGCCCGGGGGCCAGCCACCACGGCCCCAACCGGCACGCCCGAGCCCAGGCCCTTGGCCAGCGGCATCACGTCGGGCACTATGCCCGCCCACTGGTGCGCAAACCACTTGCCGGTGCGCCCCATGCCGCATTGCACTTCGTCAATCATTAGCAGCCAGTCGTGCTGATCGCACAGCGCGCGCAGATCGCGCAGGTAGTCCATATGAAGCGGGTTGACGCCGCCTTCGCCCTGGATGGCTTCCACAAACACCGCCACCACATTGGCGTTCCCCTGCGTGGCGGTCTTGAGCGCTGCCATGTCGTTCAGGGGTACGCGGATAAAGCCCTCCACCAGAGGCCCGAACCCGGCTTGAACCTTGGGGTTTCCGGTGGCGCTGAGCGTGGCGATGCTGCGGCCATGGAAGGCCTTGTCAAACACCACAATCTCGGGCCGCTCGATACCCTTGTCGTGCCCAAACTTGCGGGCCAATTTGAGCGCGGCTTCGTTGGCCTCCAGGCCGGTGGAGCAGAAAAACACATTCGTCATGCCAGAGAGCTCCACCAGCTTGGCTGCCAGCGCCTCTTGCAGGGGTATGTGGTAGTAGTTGGAGGTGTGGATGAGCTGCGTCACCTGGTGCTGCAAGGCGGCCACCAATTCCGGATGGTTGTGGCCCAGCGTGTTGACGGCAATGCCTCCCAGCGCGTCCAGGTATTCCTTGCCCTCGGTGTCCCAAACCCGGCAGCCCTGGCCGTGGGACAGCGCGATCGGCAGACGGCCGTAAGTGGGCATCACGTGGGGCGATGCGGCGGCGGGGGACGCTGGCGTGTTCATGGGGAAACTCCGAAAAGCAGGCTCAAAATAAATCAGCCCAACGCAAGTTGGGCCGTAATTGCGGATTTTAGGGGCTTGGGTGCCCGCAGCGAAACGGGCGACGCTGGGCGTTTCAGCGAGCAGGTAAAATGATGGTGCGGCGCAGCATAACCGGTCGCGAACCGGGTGCAGCGGCGCCCAGATCACCCCCCCGATGGCATCCACCTCCTCCTCAGAAATCTATATTCTTGGCCTTACACGCCAGGGCAAGGCGTTTCGACCCAGCGACTGGACCGAGCGCTTGGCCGGGGTGATGGCCCAATTTCGCCCCGGTGGAACGCAGCCGGGCAGCCACCTGGCCTATTCGCCCTGGTGCGTGCCCTCATCGGTAGGGGATGTGAAATGCGTCATCGTTCACCCCGATCTGCGCGAATACGACGTGATGGCCTGGGACTTTTGCCTCAACTTTGCCCGCGACAACGACCTCCAGACCAGCGAAGGCCTGCCCAAGCTTTCGGAGTAAGCGCCAAGCTGCAATACCCACCCGCCCCTATTAGTGCATTGGGGTGTCAGAGTATTTACCTACCGTTGTGCAACGCCGCAAGCGGCCCTGCCTCCATGAATGTCTCCTTGTAATGGCTCGCTTGCGATATTGCAACCAAAGAGTGAACAGGGGCCGCGCTGTAGCGAAGGTCCTCAATGCCCATGGTGCAAGTTTGAGTGGGGCTTTGAGCGGCATAGCTCTGCATCGCTTTCGTAAGGCTGTTTGCTAAACCCGTGCCCTCTGTCGCACCTTTCCCAAGAGGCAAATCGGCAAAGTCGCTGATGGCCTGGGTCATTGCGCTGACCTTGGCACCAAACGAACCCGCTGACGGAGCGACCGCAAACCAAACGTCCGCAGCCGCGTGGCTGGCCCCATCGGCGGTCTGATAGCTGGAATTTAAGCCCAGTACGTTGCCTTCGTTTTTCGTGTCATTTGCGTCGGTTTTGAGGGACAGTGACGTGATTCCTAAGGAATCCAGGCGTTTGATTTCTTGCGACGCGCTAACACCGTCGGAGTTTGCATCGACCCATACCGCCAACGAGGCGAAAGCTGCGTCCGTCTTGTCAATTGCGCCGTCGCCGTTTGTGTCGAGTTCATTTAACGCTTGGTATCCGTCGCGTGCAGTAGACCCATCAGTCAGTTGGGTGCTTGATCCAAAGAGCTCTGACCCGTCATTGATCCGCCCATCCTGGTTGCGATCCATCACCAGCAGGCCGTCCGATGCACTTACCCAGCCCGTTTTCATAAGCTGGCCGTTGGCCTTAAGGTCAAACGCCACGCCTTGGCTCAGGTTCAGGGTTTGCACCCCATCCCCATTGAGGTCCAACACGATGGGGGTTTCATAAGCGGCTTGTTGCTCGGTCGTAAAGGCGCTCACCTGACTGGTCGTCAGGAATTTAAGGGCACCCACCTGGCTTGTTGTAAGCGCCTTTAGCTGGCTGGTTGACAGAGCCTGCACTTGCCAAGGGGTGAGGTTGCTGATTTGTAACGTTGTGAGCGCGCTGACTTGTTGTGTCGAAAGTGCCTGAACCCCCAGGTTCAAATACCTCAAGGTGTTAGCAGTCAGTGAGGTAATTTGGTTGGTGCTGAGTGCCGCGACTTGAGCCGTGGTGAGCGCCATTACTTGAGCGCTAGCCCACGCGTTGATCTTGTACCCCAGCGCCGCCAAGCCGTTTGTGCTTAAGCTTTGCACTGCTGCAGTGCTCATGGCTCCTACATTCGCAGTGCTCAGCGATGCCAGCCCCGCCCCCATGGCACCAAACTGGACGCCGCTTAGAGCGGCCACATCGCCAGCCGTCAGCGCCGCGATTTGGGTGCTTGTCAGTGCGGCAACCTGTGCGGTGCTGAGGGCCGCAAACTGCGCCCCCGTTAGCGCATTCAGGTTGCCGGTACTTAGCCCTGCAATCTGGGTGGTGGTCAGTACTCCTAAGGCCGCCGTGTTGATCGCTGCCAAGCCGCCGGTGGCGCTCATCGCACTGATTCCTGCGGTGCCAAGAGCCGCCAGTTGCGCCGCGCTCAACGCTGCAACATCGGCCGACTCCAGAGCGGCAATTTGAATGCTTGTGAGCGCCTTAATTTGTCCGGTGCTCAGCGCGGCAAACTGCGTCGTTGTAAACGCGTTGAGGCGCGCTGTGTCCATAGCGGCAATTTGCGAAGCGGTCAGGGCCGAAAGGGCGTTGGTATTGAGGGCGGCTAGGCTGCTTGTGGATAAGGAACTGATCTTTGCGGTACCCAAGGCGGTAATCTGGGCGGCGTTGAACCCTGCGACGTCGGCCGACTCCATTGCTGCCAACTGCGCAGTGGTAAGCGCCGCCACTTGTCGGGTATTCAGGGCAGCAAATTGTGCGCTAGTGAGGGCGTTGATGCGGTCAGTGGTCAAGCCTACCATCTGGGATGTGCCGAGTGACTGCAATACCGATGCACTGACGCCGGCAAGGCTGTTCGTTGAAATCGCAGAAATCACGCGGTTCGTGCCTAGGGCGTTGACCTGAGCCGTACTGAGCCCGCTGATTCCGTTGGCCGAAAGAGCGCCTAAGTTTGCAGTCCCCAGCGCTACTATCTGCGCCGTGCTCAATCCCGAGACCGCAGCAGAGCCCAGCGAAGCCAATGTTGAAATGCTGAGCGCGACCAGTTGTTGTGTAGTCAAAGCCCTGGTCTGGGCGCTGGTTAATGCGCTCCCTTGCGCGGAACTCAAGGCATTGATACGCGACGATCCCAAGCTGCCAATCGCCGACGCGCTCAAACTCGCAATGGCCTGCGTACTAAGTGCTGCCAGTCCGACCGTGCCCAATGCCGCAAGGCCGCCTGTGCCCATTGCTGCAACTTGGCCTACGGACATTGCCGAGATGCTTGAGGTCGACAGCGCGGCAACTTGCCTGGTGCTCAGGTTTTGGATTTGTTTGGTGCTCAGCGCCATGACGCCGCCGGTGCTGAGGGCTGCTATTTGGCGGGTCTGCAAGGCGCCGACTTGCGTGCTGGTCAGCCCACTAACCTCGCTGGTGGTCAAGGCCGCGACTTGGGCCGTCGTTAGAACCGCAATGGCCGCTGTGGCTAGCACGGCGACTTTTTCGGCCCCTAGCGACCGCACCTGCAGGGTCGTCATGGTGCTAACCTGAGCGGTCGTAAGCGCCGCGATTTGTTGGGTCGTGTAGTTCCAAAAGTCGGCCGTGGCGCTGCCATAGTCGCTGACCAGAACCGAACCCGTACCGTCACCAAAGCTCAAAATCTCGACACCGCTGAGCGTAGCCACCTCAGACCGGCCGTCGGTGACGATGGTGGTGGTGCCTGCGGTAGTCACTGTGTAACTGGCGCGGCCTTTGGCGAAGTAGGCCGTGTCGATGTCGTCGCCGCCTACCAAGAAGTCAGCGCCACCGGCGCCAACCAGGGTGTCCTTGCCAGCGCCACCCTCCAGGGTTTCATTGTTCGAGGTGCCCGACAGCGAGTCGTTCCCGCTGCCACCTTTAAGTACTTCAAAAGAATCAAGGCTCACGTAGCCGAAGCCTGTGGTGTAGACATAACCGGCCTTGAGTTTTAAAGTTAAATCGCTCGCGACAAGCGAAAAGTCTGCCGTGTCAGAGCCGCTTCCGCCTTGGGCGGCAAAAGAGCCTTCGCCTAGGATCCCCGCAGTGCCCGTTTGAAGGGCTTGCGCTTGAATCACCAGAAAATCATTGCCTTGGCCCAGTGCAATTTGATTGGCCCCGCCACTGCCCAAATTGACCGTATCGACGCCCCCGTAGGTTTGAATGGCGCCAACCCAACCGCTGGTCGTAATAGTGTTATTGCCTGAACCCAAATTGATAGAGTCGACCGCCCAGCCGCTGTTAGCGCTTCCACTGCCGACAACTAGGACATCGTTACCGCTGCTTGCTTTTATGTTTCCTACCCCCCGGTGGTGGTGGTAATTGAATTGTTGCCATCTCCCGCATCAATGTCGCTCACTGCCCAGCCATCGTTGTTACTTCCACTGCCAATCGTTAAGACATCATCTCCGCCATACGTCAAAATTGATCCTACCCAACCCTCGCTGGTGGTAATGGTATTGTTACCATTTCCAAGGTTGACCATATCAACAGCTGTGCCCCATTGGTTCGCCGCGCCGCTACCGGTGATTAATACATCGTTTCCGCTATAAGTAGTAATACTACTAACGCCTCCTCCTGTGGTAGTAATAAAATTATTACCACCGCCCGCGTTTATGTTGGCGGCGGCCCAGCCACTATTACCGCTTCCGCTGCCAGTATTTATGACATCGTTCCCGTTACAAGTCGTAATTGAACCGACGCCCCCGGTGCTGGTGGTAATCATGTTATTACCTTCGCCGAGATGTATGTCGTCGACTGCCCAGCCGTTGTTCCCGTTTCCGACAATTAAGGTGTCATTGCCGTTATAAGTCGCTATATGCCCAACCCAACCAGTTCCGGTGACAATTTTGTTGTTGGAATTTCCAAGCCGTATGCTTGATACTCCCCCTGATCCAAGTAATACGAGATTTGCGCTTTGCCAACCCGCGATAATGTCCCCCACACCTCCACTACCAGTCCGAATCATGTTGGCGCCATCGCCCAAATTTACGGTTCCTGCTCCGCCTGCCCCCAGATTAATAGTGTCATCACCTAATGATGTATTGATATATTGTGCATACGTGGCGAAGTTCAAAATATCACTGCCTGACCCCCCGATGTAGTAATTTACTTGTGAGTATGTAAGCGATATGGTATTGGTGCCGTCGCCTGTTTTTAAGAAACCAAAGGTTCCATAACTATCAGAAGTTGTTCCAGTATCATCAATATAGACTTTCCCTGAGCTGGATATAGTTGCAATACCTATATTCCAGTTGGCTGTAGTCGCTGACAATTTAATGTAGCGGCTTCCAGAGCTCGAATATAAAAAATACCCCATATACCTACTGCTCCAGCCCGATGATGTGCTATCACTAGGAAGGCCGTCTACTCCGTTAAGGGTGAAGTTGTAAGTTGTCATGGTTGAATTTATTAATAAAAAATAATTACTTGAAATTTGAGTATGTGAAAAGACTGTTACGAATTTAAATTAATTCATATTTAAAATCGATCCACTTTTCGCTGAATGCATCTATTTGCATTGGTCTTTTTGGAACGCATTTTTCTGCATCTGCGATTTTTTCTGAAAAGACTTCGCGTTCGTCCACTTTGCGCTCGCCAGCACACTGGCTTATTGATCTCCCTAGTGTGCCGCGCGAGACTTCTCAGTTGAAATGAGAAATGCGTTTGTACCAGATTTTTTGGTAACTTTGCTTAATTCGATGTATTTTTCGTAGATGGGGCAGCAGGGTGCCACGCCATAAGTTAGCGCTGCCTTGGCGCTAGGATTGCAGCATGACTCCCAACTCCATCCATTCCTACCAACCGCGCCAAGGCCACGGCCTGCCGCACGACCCGTTTAACGCCATCGTCGGCCCCCGGCCGATTGGCTGGATATCCACCCGCAGCGCCAGCGGTGTGAACAACCTGGCGCCCTACAGCTTTTTCAACGCATTCAACTACGTTCCGCCCCTCATCGGCTTTGCCAGCATTGGCCACAAAGACACGCTGCGCAATATCGAGGAAACCGGCGAATTCGTCTGGAACCTGACCTCCCGCGCCCTGGCAGAGGCCATGAACCAAAGCTGCGCTGCCGTGGCGCCGCAGGTGAGCGAGTTTGATTTGGCGGGCCTCACGCCCCTGGCGTCTACGGTTGTTGTTCCGCCCCGCGTGGCCGAGAGCCCGGTCACTTTCGAGTGCAAGCGCACGCAAATTTTGCAACTCCAAGGCGCAGATGGCGCGCAGGTGGATACCTGGCTGGTGCTGGGCGAGGTGGTTGCGGTGCATATTGACCTGGCCTTGCTTAAAGACGGCTTGTACGACACCGCAGCAGCGGGCCACGTGCTGCGCGGTGGCGGCCCGGCGGATTACTTCACGGTGGGGCCAGAGCAGCTGTTTCGCATGTATCGGCCGCGTTAGCCTGGGCCGCCGCCCGCACGAGGGGTAGGCCCCGGACGCAAAAAAGCCGTCTTTCGACGGCTTTTTGCTTTGCTGGTAGCGCACCCGTTTCAAACGGCGAATCCTGCATGCAGGATTCGTGCGAGTTGCCTAACTAGTTAGGCTGCGAGTGCCAAGGTTTTCACCTTGGTGGCCAAACGGCTCTTGTCGCGTGCTGCTTTGTTTTTGTGGAAGATGCCTTTGTCGGCAATGGTGTCCACCACGGCCTGCATCTTGCCAAACAGTTCGCTGGCTTTGGTTTTGTCACCGGCCAACACTGCTTTTTCGACGTTTTTCACCGCAGTGCGGTACTTGGAACGCAGCGAGGTGTTCGCCGCGTTGATTTTGACGTCCTGGCGGACGCGTTTACGGCCCGACGCCAGGCGCGGGTTCTTTTTCTTGGGTTTTCCAGATGCCATGATTGAGTTTCCTTGTGTCTGTGGATGTTGCCAGCAAAGCCTACCATTATAGCGGTGCCTAGCCTGGCGCTAAACTCCGCTGCGTGAGCCTCCTCAAATCCGTCTCCACCGTGTCCCTTTGGACGCTGGCCTCGCGCGTAACGGGCTTGGTGCGTGAGTCGCTCCTGGCGGCCCTGTTTGGCGCCAGCGCCATGACCGATGCATTTAATGTCGCTTTTCGCATCCCCAACTTGTTTCGACGCCTGTTTGCCGAAGGCGCTTTCAGCCAGGCCTTTGTTCCGGTGCTGGCCAATAGCAAGGCGCAACATGGGGACGCGGCGACCAAACACGTAATCGACCAGGTGGCTACTTTGTTGGCCTGGGTGCTGGTGCTGGTTTGTGTGGTCGGTGTGGCCTCGGCGCCGCTCCTGGTCTGGGCCATGGCCAGCGGCATGCAAAAAGACCCACGCGGCTACGACGCTGCGGTGGTGATGACGCGCTTTATGTTTCCCTACATCGGCTTTATGTCCATGGTGGCGCTGTCGTCCGGCATTTTGAACACCTACCGCCGCTTCGCTGTGCCCGCGGCCACCCCCGTTTTGCTCAATATCGCGACTATTGCGTGCGCCTGGGGCTTGGGGCCCTGGTTCGCGCAGCGTGGTTTAGAGCCCATTTTTTCGATGGCGGTGGGAGTGATGTTGGGCGGCGTTTTGCAATTGCTGGTGCAGGTGCCCGCGCTGCGCAGCCTGGGCTTGTTGCCGCGCCTGGGTTTTGGCTGGGGCGCTATCCGCGCCGCTTGGGCCGACCCGGCCAGCAAAAACATCGCGCGCCTGATGGGCCCGGCACTGCTGGGCGTGAGCGTGGCTCAAATATCTTTGCTCATCAACACCCAAATCGCGTCACACCTGGCTACGGGCAGCGTGAGTTGGCTGAGTTACGCCGACCGGCTGATGGAGTTTCCCACCGCCATGCTGGGCGTTGCGCTGGGGGTGGTGCTGATGCCCCGGCTGGCCTCGGCACGGGCCTCGGGCAACACGCAGGATTATTCAGACTCGCTGGACTGGGGACTGCGCATCGTGGTGCTTCTTGCCGTGCCCTGCGCGGTGGCTTTGCTGATGTTTGCCCAGCCTTTGGTGGCGGTGCTGTTTCACTACAAGGCATTTACCGCAGGGGATGTGGTCCAAACTGCCTGGGCTTTGCAGGGCTGGGGCGTGGGTTTGGTGGGTATTGTGGCGATCAAGGTGCTGGCGCCGGGCTATTACGCCAGCCAGGATATCAAGACCCCGGTGCGCATTGCCATCGCAGTTTTGGTTCTCACCCAGCTGCTGAACCTGGCACTGGTGCCGGTTTTCAGGCACGCGGCGCTGTCCCTTTCCATCGGCCTGGGCGCGTTGGTCAACGCGCTGTGGCTCTTGCGTGGGCTGCTGCAGCGTGGCAGCTATCGCCCCGGTCCGGGCTGGGGCGGGTTTTTGCTGCAGGTGCTGGTGGGCGCCGCCGTGTTGGCCGCGTATTTGGGCTGGGCCGCTCAGGCCTGGCATTGGCTCGACGTGGCGGGTGCTTATGGTCAGCGTATCGGCTTGGTGGCCCTGGCGCTGGCAGGCGCTGTGCTGCTGTATGGCGGCGCTGTGCTGGCCATGGGCTTGAATCTGCGCCAGTTTTTGCGGCGCAGTTAGGCGCCCCGGTGGGTTGCCCTACGCTCTTGCACGGGTGGCATGGGGGTCTTTGCGTTTGCTACAGTGTGAGCTATGAACGTCTCCTTTGATATTCCCAACCCGCTGGACTATTTTGGCTCCCTAGTGGACAGCGACGCGCAGTTTCCCTTGCTGGAAGCTGCCGTTGCGCTGGGCCATCTGCGCGAACCTGGGCTGGATGTGCAATCTGTGCTGTCGCAGGTGGACGAGTGGCAAGCCCGTTTGCGCCAGCGCGTCGCCGCCGATGCCGCACCGCTGGCCAAACTCTTGGCCTTGAACCAGTTCTTCTACAAAGACCTGGGCTTTGCCGGCAATGTCAACGACTACTACGCCAGCGACAACAGCTTTATCCACCGGCTGGTGGAAACCCGTCGCGGCATTCCTATCTCCTTGGCTGTGCTGTGGCTTGAATTGGCGCAGGGCATGGGGCTGGAGGCGAAGGGGGTTAATTTCCCGGGCCACTTTTTAATCAAAATTAGCCTGCCGGTGGGCCAAGCGGTAATGGACCCGATGACTGGCCAGTCTTTTAGCCGCGAAGATTTGGTCGAAATGCTCGAACCCTACCGCCTCGCGGGTGATGTAGGCGCAGATTTTGAAATTCCGCTGGGCTTGTACCTACAAGCCGCCCCGAGCCGGGACGTGCTAGTGCGCATGCTGCGCAACCTCAAAGAGATTTACAAAAGCCAAAAACACGGTGATCTGTGGCTGGCGGTGCAGGAGCGGCTGGTGGTCTTGATGCCCGATGCCTGGTCTGAATACCGCGACCGGGGCCTGGCCCACGCGCTCCTGGGCCAAAACGTGCAAGCTCTGGCCGACTTGGAATGCTATGTGGTTCACGCATCGGACGTGGTTGATGTGGACGCCATTTCCCAGCAGGTGAATTTGCTGCGCCAGCAGCTGGGTAAACGCAGCGAGTCCAATTAAGCCGGTCGGTCGGCGGCAGGGCGGCGCTGCTCACTCCAGCTTGAAGTTGAAATCCTGGGTAGCGATCACCTCGGGCCCATCAGCCACGCATTTGTAGCGCAGGATGGCGGCTTTGACTGCCGCATGAAAGACCTTGGGTCCGGACAAGATGGTGACCTCTTGAACCACGCCGTTCTTGACCAGAATCTGCGCCTTGACGACGCCTTCGGTGCCGTCTTGCACGGCGCGCCTGGGCATCTCTGGGGCCACCTGGGTCGGGCAAACCAGGCCAATGGCGGCTTGTTTAGGGCCCGCTGCCACCGGCGCAGCCGCTGCGGCCACCGTGGCCACCGGCGCCGCAGGGGCTGTGGGCGGTGGCGGCGCGATCACTGCGGGCGTAGTCGGCGGTGTGGGGGTGGCGGCTATCACCGGCGCGGCGCTGGCCACTGGCGGTGGCGCATCTGGTGGCGGCACATAGGGCGGAGGGGGCGCCTGCACCTTGGGTATTTCTTTGGGCGCCTCCACTTTTTTGGGCGGTGGAGGTGGTGGGGGGGGCGGGGGAGGAATGATCGCCTCCTGAATCAGGACCGCTTCGAGCGGTTTTTTGACCAGATCCAGGCCCTTGCGCGCCATACCCGAAACCAGTGCGTAGCCAATCAGCCCATGTACCGCCACCACAATGAAGATGCCCTTGACGCGCCCGGCCGGATCGCGTTTGCCGTAGGCAGACTGCGTAAGCGTCGCGTTCATCTGACAAACTGTTCCGCGCCGATGACGGCAATCTTGGTCAAGCCCACCCGCTTGCTACTGGACAGCACATTGGCAAATACCGCGTAGCGCGCGTCCTTGTCAGGGCGGACGTGCACCTCGGGCTGGGTGTTTTGTTGGCTGATCGCCTTCATCTTCTCGTCCAACTCCTGGGCGTTCACTGCTACGCCCTGCCAATAGACCACGCTGGCTGCGTCAATTTCTATCAGAATTTTCTCGGGTTTGACCTGGTTGGTCGGCGGTGCGCCCACCGGCATTTCCAAATTTACCGAGTGCAGCTGAATCGGGATGGTGATGATGAGCATGACCAAGAGCACCAGCATCACGTCGATCAGCGGCGTGGTGTTGATGTCCATCATCAGCTCAGGCTCGTCGGAGCCGCTGCTGTTACTGTTACCTAGGTTAATGGCCATGGATGCGTTGGTGCTTGGTGAGGGAGGCCGGAGCGCTCAGTTCAACGCCGGGGGCTCGGTGATGAAGGCCACCTTGGCAATGCCCGCACGCTGGCAGGCCAGCAGCACTTTGCCTACGCCTTCGTAGCGTGCAGCCAGGTCGCCGCGCACCTGCACCTCCGGCTGGGGCTTCATGGCCGCTACTTTTTTGAGCTTGGCAACCAGGGCGTCAACGCTGTCGACGCGGCTGTCGTACCAATAGACCTTGCTGTCTTTGTCTACCGAGATGATGATGTTCTCGGGCTTGGACTCGCGCACTTCCACCCGCTCTTTGGGCAAGGCGACGGGAATCGAGGTGGTGACAACGGGAATGGTGATCAGGAAGATGATCAAGAGCACCAGCATCACATCCACCAGAGGCGTGGTGTTGATGGTCGACATGACCGCGTCTTCGCCCTCGGTGCGGGGGCCCATGTGCATGGCCATGGCAGCTTCAGGCTTTGATGGTGCCCAGCACCACGGCGTGCAGGTCGCTGCCAAAGGCGCGTACCTCGTCCATCACTGCTTTGTTGCGCCGCACCAGCCAGTTGTAGGCCAGCACCGCTGGGACCGCCACGGCCAAGCCAATGGCGGTCATGATCAGCGCCTCACCGACGGGGCCGGCCACCTTGTCGATCGACGCCTGGCCCGAGATGCCAATGGCGGTGAGCGCGTGGTAGATGCCCCACACGGTGCCAAAAAGGCCCACAAAGGGCGAAATAGAACCCACGGTGGCCAAAAATGCGAGACCACCCTGGGCGTTGCTGTTGATGCGGTCTACCGCGCGCTGGATGCCCATGGCCAGCCAGTCGTTGACCGGAATATGGCCCATCAGGCCATCGTGCTTTTGGATAGCGTTGTGGGCGGCGTCGGCCATGAAGCGAAAAGCACTGCCAGCCTCCAATGCCTGGGTGCCCTCGGCCACTGTCTTGGCGCTCCAAAATGCCTGGGCCGCACGCGCTTGGCGGAGCATTTTGGACTGCTCTAGCACCTTGACCACCGTGATGTACCAGCTGCCCGTGCTCATGATGAGCAACAAAATGAGCACGGCCTTGGCCACCAGGTCAGAGCCGCTCCAAAGGGCTTCTAGCCCATAGGGGTTGGAGGCGGCTTCAACGCTGGCCGTGGCGCTGGCTTCTGCCAGGGCGCTTTTCAGCGGCAGAAGCAGTGTCACGCCCAGTGCGCAGGCGGCAAGCAAGGGGTGCAATTTCTTGTTCATAAGGGGTTCCGGTTGATGTCAAACCACCACCACCGTGGCGGTGGTGGTGTCACGCGCGGCGATGACGCCGATCTCAAACACCTGCTCCCCAGTTTCGCGCAGGGTGGCGGCGCAGGCAGCGGCGGCGCTGGCGTCTACCACCACCACCATGCCGATGCCGTTGTTAAAGGTGCGGTTCATCTCGGTGTCGTCAATGCCGGCCGTGGCTTGCAACCAGGCGAACAGCTCAGATTGCGGCCAGCTGCCTTTGGTCAGCACGGCGGCGCAGCCCTCGGGCAGCACACGGGGAATGTTCTCCAGCAATCCGCCGCCGGTGATGTGGGCCAGGGCCTTGATGCCACCCGCTGCGTCCGTGTGGGGGTGGGCGGCAAGGGCAGCGAGCACGTTTTTAACGTACAAACGGGTCGGCTCCATCAGCGCCTGTTTGAAGGGCTTGCCGTCCAGCATGGTGGGCAGTTGGTCGCCCGCACGCTCAATGCATTTGCGCACCAGGCTAAAGCCGTTGGAATGCACGCCGTGTGAGGCCAGGCCCAGCACCACGTCGCCCGGGCGCACGCTTTGGCCGGTCAATATTTTGGATTTTTCGACCGCGCCCACGGCAAAACCGGCCAAGTCGTATTCCCCGGCCGGGTACATGCCGGGCATCTCTGCCGTTTCGCCGCCAATCAGCGCGCAGCCTGAGAGCTCGCAGCCCTTGGCGATGCCGCCGATCACGGCCGCCGCCGTATCCACATCGAGCTTGCCGCAGGCAAAGTAGTCCAGAAAGAACAGCGGCTCGGCCCCTTGCACCAGCACGTCATTGACGCTCATGGCCACGAGGTCAATGCCCACGGTGTCGTGCATATTCCACTCAAAAGCGAGTTTGAGCTTGGTGCCCACGCCGTCGGTGCCGCTGACCAGCACCGGCTCTTGGTAGCGCTTGGGCACCTCAAACAGGGCGCCAAAGCCGCCAATACCGGCCAGCACGCCTTCGCGCATGGTTTTTTTGGCCAGCGGCTTGATGCGCTCGACCAGGGCGTCGCCCGCGTCAATGTCCACGCCCGCCGCTTTGTAAGAAAGGGCGGTGGTGGAAGGGGGAAGGGAGGAGGTCATGGAAATGGGCACGCGGCGGCGGCGGGGTGGGGCAAAAAGGGGCTGGGCAGGCACCGGCCTGCTGCGCAGGACCGGCCCGATAGAATCAACCCTCGATTTTACGGGTTCACCCCGAAGTACTTTGGAGGCCCCGTGACAGATTCCCAGAAAAGTTTTGCCGCTTGGGCTGCCATCGCCAGTATCTTTCTGCTGATGCTGTGGTTTTTGGCCCCGGTCATGGCGCCTTTTATCGTGGCTGCCGTGCTGGCTTATGCGCTCACCCCATTAGTGGACTGGTTAGACGCTGCGGCCCAGGGTCGGGTGCCACGGGTGCTGGCGGTTTTAGTGGTGGAGCTGCTGTTTGTGCTACTGGCGCTGGGTTTGGTGCTGCTGATCGTGCCCATTTTGGTCAAAGAGCTGCCGCTCATGCGCGACCAGTTGCCGGTTTTTTTGGACAAGGTCAATACGGCGCTGCAGCCCTTGCTGCGCAAACTGGGCGTCAAGCTCAGCCTGGATTTGCCCAGCATCAAAGCCTTTGTCATGACCTATTTGAATGCCAATTTTGAGGACACCTTGGGTTCGGTGCTGGCCTCGGTCAAGCTCGGTGGCAGCGCGGCTCTGGCGGTGGCGGGCAATGTGGTTCTGATTCCCGTGGCCCTGTTTTACCTGTTGATGGACTGGGAGCGCTTTATCCGCCACCTGCGTGAACTCATCCCGCCGCGCTTGCGCAAGGGCAGCGACAGTTTCTTACAGGAGTCAGACCAGGTGCTGGGCGAATACCTGCGCGGGCAACTGGTGGTGATGGGCGTGCTGGCGGTTTACTACAGCGTGGGCTTGGCGCTGTTTGGCCTGGACCTGGCCTTGCCCATTGGCACCTTTACCGGCTTGGCCGTGTTTGTGCCTTACCTGGGCTTTGGCCTGGGGCTGGTGCTGGCGCTGCTGGCTGGGCTGCTGGAGTTTTCTACCGCGGGCGGGGCCACGCAGGCGGTGCTGATGGTGGCCGTGGTGTATGGCTTTGGCCAATTGCTAGAGAGCTTTTTTCTGACTCCGCGCTTGGTGGGCGAGCGCATTGGTCTGCATCCGCTGGCCGTGATTTTTGCCTTGCTGGCCTTTGGGCAGCTATTTGGTTTTGTGGGTATTTTGGTGGCCCTACCGGTCAGCGCGGTGCTGCTGGTGGCGGTGCGCCGCGTACGCTCGGGCTACCTGGCCAGCGATTTGTACCAGGGTCGGGGCTAAAGCCGCGCCATGCAGCAAATTGCCCTGGACATCGGCCTGAGCCCGGCGCCCACGCTGGACAATTTTTTCCCCGGCCCCAATGCAACGGCGCTGGCGCACATGCGGCAATGGAGCCCAATCGGCGCGGCGCCCACCTACCTTTGGGGCCCTGAGGGCAGCGGCAAAACCCATTTGCTGCAAGGCCTGCGCTCGCGGCTGCACCAGCAAGGCCACGCTACGGGTTACCTGGGTGCGCAAGACGCCCCACCCAGGGGAGCCGCCCCAGACCTGCTCTTTGACGATTCCTGGTCGGCCGTGTTTATGGACGACGTGCACGCCTACCCGCCAGCGCTCCAACAAACGGCCTTTAGCTGGTTTGTCCAGGCCCAGGCGTTGGGCCTGCCGGTGCTTGCCGCTGGGCGATTGGCCCCGGTGGCGCTGCCCCTGCGCGAAGACCTGCGCACCCGCCTGGGCTGGGGCCATGTGCTGGGCTTGGACTTGCTCAGCGAAGCGCAAACCCGCGACGTGCTGCGCCAAGCGGCCGACGCACGCGGTCTGGTGATCAGCGACGAGGTGATGGACTTCACCCTGCGCCGCTTCAGCCGCGACCTGGGCAGCCTGATGCAACTGCTCGACGCCATGGACCGCTACGCTCTGCAAACCCAGCGCGCACTGACCATTCCCCTTGTGAAATCCATGCTGGAGAACGCATGACCCTGCCCAAGCTGGCCCTGTTTGACCTGGACCACACCCTCTTGCCCATTGACTCCGACTACACCTGGGGCCAGTTCACCGCCGCGCGTGGCTGGACTGACCCGGTGGAGTTCATCCGCCAAAACGATCGCTTTTACGCCCAGTACAAGGCCGGCACCCTGGATATTTATGCCTACGCACGCTTTGCCACCGCGGCCTTTGTGCGCCAGGGCGAGGCGCTGAGCCTGGCTGCGCACGCCGACTACATGCGCACGGTGGTGGAGCCCGCGCTGACACCCCAGGCCATGCAATTGGTGCAGCAGCACAAGGACGAAGGCGCGACGGTGATTGTGGTCACCGCCACCAACGAGTTTGTCACCCGACCGATTGCCCAGGCCTTTGGCGCCGACGAGCTGATGGCGGTGGACCTGGAGCGTGACATGGCGCCCGGTGGAAGCGGATGGTTTACCGGCGAGGTGCGCGGTATTCCCAGCTTTCGCGAAGGCAAGGTGCTGCGGGTCGAGGCGTGGCTGGCCGCGCGCGGCTTGGGTTGGGCCGATGTGCACAGCACCTTTTATTCGGACTCCATCAACGACCTGCCGCTCTTGGAAAAGGCCAATGTGCCGGTGGCCACCAACCCCGACGAGCCGCTGCGTGCCATTGCCCAGGCGCGCGGATGGCGCATACTCGAACTATTCAACTAGGCGCCACACCGATGGCCCCGACGGGCCAGCACTGCCAAGGCAGCGCAAGCGCCACAAGGAAATATGATCAAAAAATTCATCAGCAAGCTTCTGGGCCTGCCAGGCAGCGGCGCTGCAGCGCCAGGAAAACCCAACTTCGGCAAACGCGTCGAAGTGCCTGTGAGCAGCCACGGCATTGACGTCAGCCTGGTCGATGAGCGGGCAGCGAACGTGGTGCGCACCTTGCAGCAAGCCGGATTTGTGGCCTATATCGTAGGCGGTGCAGTGCGCGACCTGCTGCTGGGCCTGCGCCCCAAAGACTTTGACGTGGCCACCGACGCCACGCCCGAGCAGGTCAAGGGCTTGTTTCGCCGCGCCTTCATCATCGGACGGCGGTTTCGCATCGTGCACGTGGTGCACGGCCGGGGCCGCGAGCACGAGGTGATTGAGGTGTCCACCTTCCGCGCCTACCTGGACAACGCCGCCGCCGAACAGGTGGCGGGTAACGAGAAAACCAGCAAAAGCGAACTGGCCGGTATGAAGCACGCCGTCGACTCCACTGGGCGCGTGCTGCGCGACAACGTCTGGGGCCCGCAAGAAGAAGACGCGGTGCGCCGCGACTTCACCATCAACGCCATGTACTACGACCCGGCCACGCAAATTGTGGTCGACTACCACAACGGCCTCAAAGACGCCAAGAACCACACCCTGCGCATGATTGGCGACGCGGCTATACGCTACCGGGAAGACCCGGTGCGCATCATCCGCGCGGTGCGCTTTGGCGCCAAGCTCAGCGCCCTGGGTTTTAAGTTCGACCCCAAAACCGCCGCGCCCATCGTTAAATGCCTGCCGCTGCTGGCCGACGTGCCGCAAAGCCGTTTGTTTGATGAAATGCTCAAGCTCTTGCAAACGGGGCATGCGCTGGCGTCCATTGCCCAGTTGCGCAAGCTGGGCCTGGCGCGTGGCATTTACCCGCTGCTTGACGTGGTGGTGGAGCGGGCGGACACGCCT
>Ga0214919_10005767_pt1 | contig 17338 bp, 14 predicted proteins | sample LL1503_MetaG_FD_177994 | JGI IMG/M metagenome (GOLD analysis project Ga0214919, IMG submission 177994) | Freshwater microbial communities from Lake Lanier, Atlanta, Georgia, United States - LL-1503 | ecosystem: Environmental > Aquatic > Freshwater > Lake | place: USA: Georgia | collected...
ATATAAATATCTTAAATACAAATATCTTAAATATAAATATCTTAAATACAAATATCTTAAATATAAATATCTTAAATACAAATATCTTAAATATAAATATAACAATAACTATTTTATCTAGTATTATTATAACATGAGTTGGGGTACTTGTTATTCTGCATCGAATAATACACATTTTAATTTTCCTCCTATTATGGCTGATGGTAGAAATTATGCCTCATGGCAACCAGAAGCGGTTATCAATAAGAGAATACAACAACAAGAGAATATTCATAGTAATTGGGCTTATCGTCAATTTTTACAACATAATAGTAATAAAATTAGAGAATATAATAATAAAGAAGCTTGTTATGATTTAGGACTAAACCCACATATAAATACTGAAAAAACACCATCTAATAATGTTCCTTTCCGTTTTAAATCTGTTTATGATACAGCTAGACCTGGTTATGGTTATTCTAATAGTGATTTGAAAAATCCTTATTTGACTAGTGAACAATTAAATGCACAATTATCAACAAGTGATGTTACTATTCCGTATAATGTTCCACTCCCAAGTAATCACGCTAATAGTAGTAATTCATATACGAATAAATATGCAAAATAATTTTTTGTAATTTAATTTAACTAAAATTAATCAAATGTATACCCAAAATATTCAATGTCTTCTTTAAAATTTTCTGCTACTAATTTTTTACTTTCTTCGTTATAATATTTATGTCTTTCTTCATGATTTGTATTGTTATTTTTACAAAAAGATTCAAAATAACCAACTTCTTTAAATAGGCTTGTTAGCTCATTTTCCAAATTCTCAAATTTAATAATTTTATCAGCAATTATATTATTATTATCATCTTTAACCCATCTTAAAGAACTGCCAAAATGATATTTTACATTTTCCAATGTATCGCCGTGTTTTAAATTTAAACTAATGTATTCATCAGAATATATGTATTTAATCCAATCATTAAAATTCAAATTCCACTGTTCAATTGGTCCAAAATCTGTTTCACAATTTTGTTTTCTAAAAAAATAAGTAGATACCATTCTATCCCATGGGTTTCTTATTACACAAAATTTTATACACTCATTAAATAAATTATCATCATTTATTAATTTTTTTAATTGTAACATACTATAATGTTTATCATGAAATTCTAGCTTATCCATTTTTTCCATTGTAATATGAATAGTTTGTCCTGCATTTTTTGCGATATGACAAAACAATAATTTTTTATTTCTTAGTAATCCCATTTAATATATAAATAAATTATTATCTAAATATTTATTCTATAAAATATAAAATCATGAAAGTTTTAAGTATAGATGTTGGTATTAAAAATTTAGCCTTTTGTCTTTTTATTAAAAAACCTGATAACATACATTTTGAAATTTCCAAATGGGATGTGGTTAATATTTCTCAACCAGATGTTATGAATTGTTGTGTTCTAGATAAAAATCAGTTATGTAATAAACCTGCAAAATATAAAAAAGATTTGCAATACTTTTGTGTAAAACATGCCAAAAAGCAAACGCTACAAATTTTACCATCTGACTTAAAATCTAGTGAAATTCAGAAAAAAACCATACAAAAACTCTACGAAGTTGCAGATAAATATAATATTTTATATGAAAAACCAATAAAAAAAATAGATTTAGTTTTACTCATAAATAAATATATTTACGAGAATTTCTTTCAAGATGTTACTATTACAAATGCTTCCAAAGTGGATTTAATAAGTATCGGTTCTAATATTAAAAATAAATTCAATGAAATATTTTCAGAAGAAACTATTGATTATGTTATTATTGAAAATCAAATAAGTCCTATTGCAAATCGCATGAAAACAATTCAAGGTATGATTGTCCAATATTTTATTATGAGTAATATATTAGTTGATAAATTAGAGTTTGTATCTGCATCTAATAAATTAAAAGACTGTGATGTAAAAGATAAACAAAATTATAGTAGTAGGAAAAAACTAGGTATTCAAAAATGTTTTGAAACTATTTCTAATGATCATAGATTTGTTAATAAAGTAGATTTTTTCAAATCGCATAAAAAAAAAGATGACTTGGCTGATTCTTTTTTACAAGGATTATGGTATATAAACAATTTATCATTATAAAAAAACTAACAAATATTATTATAATAAAATAAAAACAAATACAATTTTTATTTATCACTCATAATAAAATAAATAATATTTATGTTCGTAATACTTAAAATTAAATGTTCTAGTTAATAAATAATAATGTCTGACATAATTGAGTTATCTGATATGGATTTTAACGGCGATGAATCAATGAAATCATCTAATTTTGGCGGTGGTCTTGAATTATTAATGAACGAAAATTTATCCACTGGTGGATCAAAACCAAAAAGTGATATTGATTTAGAAGATCTAAATAATTTAGAAAATGAATTAAATGAACTTGCAGATGATTCACAATTTACTAGTAGTTTTAAACCAAAATCATTCATGTTTGGTGGTTCTAGTAGTTTAAATGATTTGGACCCAAAAGAAGATACACATTCCGTCAAATTTGCTGATTTACCATCACTTGGTAAATCTACTTCTAATATTGAAAATAATAATTCAACTACCTGGGATGGATATGGAAAATTTAATAATATTCCTTTAAATCCTGATAAAGCTATGCCTACACAACCACAATTATCAAAAGAAGAATTGTTACGTGAAAAATTTAAATATTTAAGAAAACTAGAAGCATTAGAAAAAAAGGGTGTTGAATTATCCAAAAAATATAACATGGAATCATCTTTACAAGAAATGCAAGGTGAATACGAAACCATTATGGAAGAAAAAGAAAAATCTAATTCTATCAAATTCCAAGGTAATATGCTTATGGCATGTATTAATGGTATTGAATTTTTAAACGGACGTTTTGACCCATTTGATATTAAATTAGATGGATGGAGTGAACAAGTAAATGAAAATATTAATGACTATGATGACATTTTTGGTGAATTACATGAAAAATATAAATCAAAAGCATCTATGGCTCCTGAACTTAAATTATTATTCCAACTTGGTGGAAGTGCTATGATGGTTCATATGACGAATACTATGTTCAAAAGTGCTATGCCTGGTATGGATGATATATTAAGACAAAATCCTGATCTTATGAGATCTTTTCAATCGGCAGCAGTAAATAGTATGTCTCAATCTAGTCCTGGATTTTCTGGTTTTATGTCTAATATGATGGACCCTATATCAAATTCAAATAATGGCCCACCACCACCTATGGCAACGCAAGGTCCAAATGCTATACCACCTCCTATGGGAAGACCAGGAAATAATAATTACGCAAATCGCCCTGATTTAAATATGAGTCGTAGTAATTTTGTAGATGATGGAATCAATATTCGTGAAAATGCAGAACGAGTATCTAATATGGATAAGTCTACCCGAAAACGCCCTGAAATGAAAGGACCTTCTGATATTTCGGATATTTTATCAGGACTAAAAACGAAAACGATTAATATTCAAGAACAAAATATGAATCAAAATATGAATTCAAATATGAATACAAATGAGTCTAATCCAATGGATAATAGTACTATTAGTATTAGTGACTTGAAGTCTTTACAAAGCGAAGGTAATATGCCAAAGAAAAGTCGTAGACGTCAAAAGTCGTCTAGTAACACTATTAGTTTGGATATTTAATACGATTATAAAATATAGCCTTTCAATATGGTGTTGTAATATTATTTATTACAAAATCATAACATCATAGAGTTGTTTATAAAAATTATTCATAAAACTTATTCATAACACTTATTCATAAAATACTATATTCAAATCTAATAAAGATTTGTAGTTTTCATTTATTATTTTTTCTAACATTTCAGCAGATAAAAATTTCTCCTTCTTTAATATTTCTGATGTTTCTTTTACCAACTTTTTTGATTTTTTCAAAATATATTCTGCATAATGATAAGCTTTATTTATTAATTCGGTTACATCATTATCTATTAATTCCTTATACTTATCACTCAATTGTGGATATATCACATTAGAACCCATACCATAATACACGACCATTTTTTCCGCCAATTTTAAAGCTTCCTCAAAATCATTTAATGCACCCGTTGTGACTGATACACCATAAAATATTTCTTCGGCTATTCTACCTGATAATAAAATCATCAAATGTTCAAATAATGCTTCTCTCGTGTAAATATTGGACTTTGATGTTTCAAATACAGTATATCCTGGACTAGTTGGTGAATAAAAATTGATAACTACTTTTGTTATTTTGGAATGATGTTTAGAAAACATACCAACTATTGCATGACCCATCTCGTGTATAGCTATATGATCAATAATATCAGATGCAAATTCATGCTCATTGGGTTGCCATCCAACCATCATTTTATTTAAAACTAGATTAAAATCGTCATTATTAAATTCGTTTCTGTTATTACGTAATGCATTTAACATTGCTTCATTTAATAAATTTTCTATTTGAGCACCTGTAAAACTTTCCGTAGTTTCTACCAAATTAGATGTTTGTACACTTGTGTCATATGGCTTTCCTTTTATATGCATATCTATAATAGCTTTTCTTGTTGCTGTATCAGGAAGTCCAATAAATATTTTTTTATCAATTCTTCCTGGTCTTGTTAATGCACTATCTAATAAATCAATTCTATTTGTAGCTGATATTAAAAAAATACCAGTATTATTTTTAAATCCATCTAATTCCACTAATAACGCATTTAAAGTAGAGTCGCGTTCATTTGATGACGTTTCACCATCCGTAGATCTTTTACGCCCAACCGCGTCAATTTCGTCTATAAATACAATACATGGAACGTTTTCTTTTGCCAATTGAAATAATTCTTTAATTCTTGTGGAACCTACTCCGACGTATTTCTCTTGAAAATCTGATCCAGATACAGCAATAAATGCACATTCTGCCTCACCAGCTAATGCTTTTGATAATAATGTTTTACCCGTTCCTGGTGGTCCCTCCAAAACTAGCCCCTTGGGAATTCTCACATTATATTTACTATATTTTTGATAATTTTTTAACATATCCACACATTGATTTAGCTCTTCTTTTACGTTTTCATAACCACCCACATCCTTGAATTTTATATTATAATTTTGTACAACTTCAAAATTTTTTGATTTTGAATTTTTTTTTATTTTTAAATTATTTTTTACAGGTCTCATATTATCATATTCATTATTATCAAATGCATTATTATCAAATGCATTATTAACAAATGCATTATTATCCATTCGTATTCCAAATGCTTCTAAGAAACTATTTTTATTTATTCTAACTTGTATTCTAGGCACGTAATTATCATCATCAGGGTCATCAGGGTGATCAAGGTCATCATCAGGGTCATCAAAATCATTATCATCACTATTTTCGTTATAATTTAAACCATTCAAATTTAATATACCATTATCGCGAATAGTATTATTTTTTGAATTTAAACGTTTTATTTGTTCTTCGTAATAAGATTTGGAAATAGGATATTTCCTTTTGAATGATTTATCCATTTTATTCATCAATTCGCCTTGTTTTCGTTTCATTAATTCTTCATAATATTTTTTACCATATGGATTATATATTTTTTTACTAAATATTTCATTGGAAAATATATTTTCTTTTACATATTTCATATATCTATTTTTCAAATGAACTTCATAGCTACTAAAAACACAACTATATGATAAAAATATTAGAAAAAGCATCCCTTGAACCATAGATTTATATAATTATATATTTTAATTTTATACTTTTATCGGATATATTTATAAAACAAATATTATTTATTTTTATGAGTTATGAAATATGGAAAAGTTAAAAGGTGTAAAAAACTGAAAAAGTTACGACATAAAATAAGAGGAAGTGATGTTTCTCCACTACCAATTTTCTAACAACTCATCCAAATCCGTAACAACTCATCCAAATCCGTTTCTTCGTGTAAATGTTCAACCAAATAATCATGCGAGTATTTTATTCTAATTTTGGGTTCTCTTATCTTTACCCATAATATATCTCTTAATCGTTTCTTGAATTTCAAACAATAATACAAAGAAGTCAACTGGTTATCACGACAATATAATTCTTTTAAATTTTCATTCAAATGTAAACAAGTCAAGTAGTTATTATCACAAACTATTGTTTGTAATTTTTCATTGAAATGTAAACAAGTCAATTGATTATAAGAACAAGAAATTTGTTCAAATTTGATGATTGGTGGTTACAATTTGAAGAATTAAAAATTTTGGTAAACCAGCATTTAAAATGTTAAATGTAATACTATCTACGTTGTTTTACAAGAATCAATTATTGAAAATTTTTATTGAAAAATTTTATCTATTATATTATAAATGTCAGAAATATTTCAGATAGTAAAATGGGATAATTTACTAGTAAATAATCTTTATACGATAAAAAACATACAAGACGATTCAGTATTTACAGGCGAATTTATTATAAATAATTTAGATTTTATAAAAGGTTTTGAAGATGAAATTCAAAGCACAAAATACGTTAATTTTGATGAATCACCGTTTAATAATGATATTGACAACTGGAAAGAATATGTGGATGATTGGTTAATTAGTAAAGATTTAGATGCGAATAATCCACATATTTCCGAACCTTTATATAACTTATTTGGTCAAGGAACTGCTACTCCTAACGATATTGCTGAAACAATTCATCATGTTATTTCTTTTGACGGAGGAGAAGCTTTTTTTGATTTTTTAAATGATCCAGAATTTATTATTGATGCTGCGCATATTAATAATAATATAAGTTATAATTATGATATAATTGGTGTTTTATTTAAAAATATAAATGAAAATAATGAAATTATAGATTATAAATGGTTTCAAATTATTCGTTATGAATTTTCGAAATTATCTAGCATAAATTCTAATATCACAAATACAAACAAAAAAACAGCTTCTAGTAATTTTCTTGAAAAGACAAAGTATTTTAATATTCCTAAAAAAACTAGCTTTTATGCATTACCTGTCTCCAAAATACGACAAGGGGGTAAACAAAGTAATAAAAAAAATAAATCTAAAAATAAAACTAAAAATAAAACTAAAACTAAAAATAAAAAAACTAAAAATAAAAAAAATAGAAGTAGAAAAATAAAGTATTAATTTGGAATAAAATTCTTCAAACGTTTTTGGTCTAAAAGATTTATAAAATATTTTAATTATTTATAATGTCTATTATAGCGGCTTTATAACTAAATTTGCTAATGCTTTACCAAGTTCAGGAACAGATTTAACGACTATTGGTTCATAGTGAAATTATACCATGTCAGATAGTTTTACATGGGTTGCATATGGATCAACCTAGCAATCGTAAAAGTTTGAAAATAAAAATCTATTTCTTAATTATGAAGTGTAAAACGTACAAAGTATGTCCAAAAGGCGGAGTTAAAATCCATGAAAGTAATGATATAAAAAGTGGTTTTAATGATTCACAATACAATGATTCACAATATAATTCCTCAGAATATAGCGCACAAGAAGATTTTTATAATAAAATTAAGAATCAAAATAAATATACAGGTGTTAGAATAGAAAATGGTAAAAATGAATATAATATTGACCCTTTTGATGGTATTAATCCATTTAATAATCCAGAAGGTGATAAAAAAGTATATGTACTTGAATATGATAAAAAAGATTATAGTAAATTAGATTTAAATATAGATAATTATGATAAAAAAGATTTATATAATTTATTCGGCATTGAAACACAAATGTTGTCAGATGATATTATGCGAATAAGTAAAAAAACTGTTTTAAAAACCCATCCAGATAAATCTGGCTTAGAACCAAAATATTTTTTATTTTTTTCAAAAGCTTACAAACGTTTGTATGCCATGTATGAATTTCAAAATAAAAATATGAAAAAAATAGAAGACAATAGTGATTACGATAATAAAACACACGGTGTTATTTTAAATAATCTTTTTGAAAAAAATACAGCATTAAAAGATCCAAAAAATTTTAATAAATGGTTTAATGAAGAATTTGATAAACATAAATTGGAAGATGAAAGTGACAAAGGTTATTCTGAATGGTTAAAATCAAATGAAGATATTATAGATATGGGAAATGTATCAAAAGCTAATATGGCTAGTGAAATTGAAAAACATAAAAAACAAGTGCAAACACTCACACCATATAAAGGCGTAGATATACAATATGCGTCAACATTCGGCGGGACAACACTTATGCAAAGTAATAATTTTACATCTGGATCACTTTTTAATGATGGAATGAGTTATACTGATTTAAAGCAAGCGTATATAGAATCAGTGATACCTATTACAGAAGAAGATTATGCTAAGATGCCAAAATTTAAAAATATAGAAGAATACAAAACACATAGGGAATCTGTAAATACTACCCCATTGGATAAAGAAACATCATTAAAACAGTTATTTACAGAAAATAAACGTCAAGATGAGGAAAGTGTAGCAATGGCTTATTTTTACGCAAAACAAAATGAACAAGTCAAGCAAAAGAGTCAATCTTTTTGGTCAAACATTAAACAAATATTGAATTAAGAAAATGATAATATGTTAAATTTTATATGTTTAACTACTTTATATTATAAGTATGTATTATTATATAAAGTATACAAAATGAATAAACAAATGGACAAACAAATGGACAAACAAATGGACAAACAAACGGACAAACAAACGGACAAACAAATGGACAAGGAATTATTCAATAAAGAAGGATTTATTTTCAAAAAAAAAGACAAAAATCAATATCAATTGACGTTTGACATTGAAAATCATAGCATTTTTATTGAGAAAATATTGACTATTCATTTTTTTAAAGTTATTTATGATTTAAATCCAGATGTTTATGAAAAAACGGATATTAAAATGATTAATCCTGAGGAAGCAGAAATTACTATATTAATTAAACATTTATTTAAAGATATTGGACTACCACAACGTTATTCATTTGTTCATATAAAAAAAACAAGAGAGAATAAAAAAATTATATTCACAACAAAAAGTATTTTCACACATAAACCTGATACAATAATACCTGAGGATGCCACATTGTTACCTTTAAATAATTTAACATGTTATTTTGATGTAATAACACCAAATAAAGTTGACTGTACATTTGATGTATTATTTGCAAATTATTTAAATATCCCTTTATTTGCAGAAAAAATAATAGGATTATTATTATTCAAAGTATTTAAACGTACAAAACAATTTATAGAAAACATTACAATATATAATTAAACCAATGTATTCTTTGAAGAAAAATATAAATCAAATTTTATTTTTAATTAATAGTATATCGATTTTTCTGAGCGAATATTTTTTGTATTATATTTTTAATGATCACAATTCTTTTGTTAATAGATTGACACAAAAATTAGCTTCTATAAATATTTTATACGTAAAAGCATTTCAAGCTATTGCGTTAAATAATAATTTCATTACTGATGAAATAAATAACCAATTATCTCAATTTACAGATAATGCACCATGGAATTATAATGATATTGACTTTGATTTACTTATAAATATAAGTAATGATTATGATTTAATTTTTAAAGATGGGTTTGAGTCACCTATAAATTCTGGAATGATTTCATTAGTTTTTAAAGCGTACATGAGAGAATCTGATCAGCCAGTAATCATTAAAATAAAAAGAGTAAATATTGAAACAAAATTACATGAAGCCATAGATAATCTATTATATTGTACTGATATGTTATCATTTATTCCATTATTTAAAAAATATAATATATCACATACTATTCATAAAAACATTGATATAATTGAAGAACAAACATGTTTCCATTTGGAAGTTGAAAATATGAAACGAATGAAAGAAAATTGTAAGAATTTAAAATATATAAAAATTCCAACTGTTTATGAAAATGTTACGAATAAATATAATAATGCTATCTTAATGGAATATGTTGAAGGTATTACTATTCATAAAGTGAAAGTAGAAGATTATGAAGAATTTGCAAAACAAGTTATGAAATTTGGTTTTGTCACTAGTATTATACATGGTTTTACACACGGTGATTTACATAGCGGAAATATTTTATTTATAAAAGATAATGATAACGATTATCCGTATAAAGTAGGAATACTTGATTTTGGAATTACATATGATATTGATAATGAATACAGGGATACATTATTCCAAATATTTTCTGATTTATTTACTCTATCTTCGGAAAAAATTGCAGAAAAAATACTTTTATCAGGTATTATAGAACCCATCAATGTTATCAAAGATCTTCCGAAAAATCATTATGATAATATTATTAAGTTTACATCAGAAATAATAGAAAATACTATTCATTCCTCAAAACAAGCAAACCAAAAGCAGATATATCGTTTTTTATGTGAATTATATAATTATTTAAATAATAATGATATTTCTAACTTAGGTTTACAACCTAGTGAAGGTTTTATTAAAACACAAATGTGCTTAGCAATGGCTCATGGTGTAACATTGAAACTATGTAAAGAGGATTCTATTTTTATTGCGGATAAAGTATTAAATGAGTTATTTCATATGAATATGTTTTCTGAATAAGTTTTTTTCTATTTTTCATTATAATATTTTTCATTATAATATTTTTCTATTTTTTCATTATAATATATAAAAAATAGTAAACCAATGTGAGTTATTTTATTTGTAAAAACAAATATATTTACGTACTTTATAATGAGTAAGTGTAATTGTAAAATGAGTAACTGTAACTGTAAAATAAAACGTGTTTATAATGTTATTATTGAGAGATTACCACATGAAAAATTGGATTTTTTAAAATTACCAAAAATTAAAAAACCAACTGCTTCACCAATAGTGGATTTACGAAATAAAATGCCTCCTGTTTATGACCAGGGTAATTTAGGTTCATGTACAGCAAATGCTTTATGTGGATTAGTAAGTTATTCACAAAATGGTTTATTAGGTTCTAGATTATTTCTTTATTATAACGAAAGAATGGTAGAAAACAGCATACCATATGATGCAGGCGCGACATTATATGACGGCATTAAATGTTTACAAAATTATGGTATATGTCAAGAAACACAATGGCCTTATATTATATCCAAATATGCTGTTAAACCACCTCCGAATTGTTATAAAAATGCATTAAAACATAATGCGTTACAAGTAAAAAATATACCTAATGATATCAATTCTATGAAAGCTTGTTTAGATAGCGGATTTCCATTTGTTTTTGGATTTCTAGTATATAGTTCTTTTGAAAGTTCTTTTGTAGCAAAAACAGGTATAGTTCCTATGCCAAATACTAAAACAGAACAATTACAGGGTGGACATGCAGTTGTATGTTGTGGATATGATGATACAAAACAAGTATGGATTGTAAGAAATTCTTGGGGTACATCATGGGGTGATAATGGTTACTGTTATTTTCCATATAATTATTTAACTTCAAATCTATGTAGTGATTTATGGAATATTACAAAAATGGAATAACTTTTTTATAAATATTATTTTTATTACAAAAATATTTATCTACTTTTTATCTATTAATACTTCTTTGGCTATATTTTTAATAATTTTATCTTCTTTTTCATCATCATTATCTCCATGACCTCCCATTGCTTCTATTATAATTTTATTATATTGATCTGATTTTTTTGAATCACTATATATACAATCTGGGTATTTTGCTTTAAATTCTTGAAGCATCTTACTATTTTTATGTGCAATATGTTTAATCGCTTTCTTCAATTTTTTTCTCTCTTCATTCTCTTTTTCCCATTTGTCTTCATCTTTAATATACATAATTTCTCTTTTTGCATCACTACAATGTACAGGTCTTTTATGAACATCCATCGCTTTTAAATTTTTTATAATAATGTTTGAAATCCCATTTATAAATCCCATTTTTCCAACATTTTCCAAATCAGAAATTTGTAATTTGAGTGAATCAACAAAATCCATTATATTCATCGCGTCTTTACATTCTTCGTTCAAAAATACATTCAAGTTAAATGTTTTATTGTTATTATTACTTACTGTATTATTAATTAATATATTGGACCCATTTTTACAAACATCTATGACTGATTTTTGAAGTTCCGCATTACTTTTAACTAATTCTGTTATTAAACTAGTCAATTGTGTAAAATGAACTTCTTGATATAATTCCGTTTCTTTATATAATTCTGTTTCTTGATATAATTCAGATTCTTCACATAATTCGTTTTTATTACATTTTTTTTTATGTCGCGATAATCCAGAATTATGTTTATATAAATTTCCACACTGACAAGCATAGCATTTTTCGGCGTTTTTTGGCGTTTTTTGCACTGACTCTGTTACCATTTGATACCCTTTTTCGTTATTTTGGTGTTTCAGTCTCAAAATATGTCGCTCCCAGTCACTATTTTTAAAGCATGTAAAGTCACAAAATTTACAAAACATAATTTCGGCGTTTTTTGGCGTTTTTTTGTTACCCATTATTACCATTATAGGATAATAAAAAAACGCCTAAATTGTTTTTCAAATAAATTAATTTTTTTTTATCGTAACAAAATGAAAATTATTTTTTTGAAGACCAGACGCTAAATTTCAATTATGCAGTAAATCTTCGTTTTTTCAAAGACTTTTTTTCATTTTCCGATTTTGGACATTTTTTTTGTCCATTTTTCAAAAATCAAAAAAAGTCTTGGAAAAAAAAATTATGTTTCTTCTTTAAGTTACTTTGGAAATATATATTTTTTTTAAGTTACTTTGTTTCTTTAAGTTATTTGAATATATATTTTGTATTTGATTTGGATTCTTTTTATTTTATTTGTCTAGGTATTTACCACAATATATGGATACTTAGATTATTAGCTGAATATGGATTTGTTTTCCAGTTACCGCGCATTTTACTACTTCTTGATAAATAAGATTTACGTCTCTTTTTATCTTTATGTTTGGTATAATCTTCGTATCCAATTTGTCCGAAATTCACCCATTTTTCATTTTTTGGATCATATATTTTATATTTTTTATCAGGATTATTTGATGGATAAATTTTTGCAGTTTTTCCCAAATACTTATATGCCTTTTTCTGTACTATTATTGGATTTGAATATTTTGATAATTTTTTTGAAAATGTACGTTTCATTGTTTTCGTATTAGATGTCATTAAAATAAACAAATATTATTATATTTTAATAATATAATAATACAATGTCAAATGTTATACCTAATGAAATAAAAATAACTATCAATACAAATCTTCCAAATTTTTCAAAAATTAAATATTTGCCAAGCATGACTATACCTGAAACAAAAGGGAAAAATGTAAGATTTAATCCTTTGGTAAAATTAAATCAATCAATAATTAATAAACTTCCTAGCAATACACGTGTAAAAGAATTTTTTGATAAACAATTATTTTTATCACTTATTAATAGTCATGGAATGCAACGTGTATTTAATTTAGAACAAGCAACAAATAGAAAATATATTGATAATAATATTAGAATAACACTAAACAACTTATTTCCAGAAAAAGGATACATTTATTTAAATAATGAACCTTATGTAATTGGTGATTTAAATTGGCGTGAAGGCGACTGGAAGTTAGATGTGAAAGATGACATACCTCAAAATAATTATAATTTAAGTACTTTATTAAATTATCCAAATTATTCCAGATACCAAAACAATCCAAGGTATCCCAATAATCCCTATCGGATGAACTCAATTTTAAATGCTATAAGACAATTAGATGTATTGCCTAAAAATGTAGTTCAAGGAGAAAATTATATTCCGATGGCTACAACAATAAGGCCTAGTGTAACACCAAGTACGCCATCTATAACGCCTTTACCTACTGCACCGCCTATTGCGCCTATTGCACCGCCTACTGCACCACCTACTGCGCCTATTGCACCGCCTAGACGTGTAACTCCAACGCCTTCGCGCCCAGCATTACCTCCTACACCTACGGTGTATCCAGCATTACCTCCTACACCTACGGTGTATCCAGCAATAATGCCACCACCTACTCCTCCTGTAACCCCATCAATAACACCTGTACCTACGGTGTATCCAGCAATAATGCCAGCACCTGCTACACCAGTGTCACCAAGACCAAGACAAATTACAAATATTGATTCAAATAATGCTGAATCAGATAGTGTAACTTTATCTCCATCAAGAGGAAACACACGAATACTACGTAATTTTTTTAAATCAGATAAATTTTATAAATTATTAAATTCTATATATGTAAACTTAGATGATTTTGATAAAGAAAATGTAAGGTATATATTTAATACACAAACAACTACACAGGTTGAAAAATCAAAAAATTTAAGCAAAACTGCATACACAAATATAGTAGAGTGTTTAAGTGTAAAAAGTAATCCAGGACAAGGAGATTTTTTTATGGCTGTTGCAGATGCTATTAATTTTCATAATAATAAAAATCAAGATAATAAAATTATGTATAATGGTTATGGTGTTGGGTCTAACTTGTTTACAGTAGCCGTTTTGAGAAATATTGTATATCAATATGTAACATCATCACCAGTAAATGAACAAGTTTTTATTGATCAAATTAATGCAAATAATCCAGGTGAAGTTATTACACAAGAGAATATGAAAGAATATATTGAAAGTAATAATTATCGGGGAGACCATTTATCTATTGTTTCTATGGCTTCAATATTAAAACTAAATATAATTTCATTAAATGAAGAAACACGAAATGGAAGTAATTTATTAAAAACTTTATTTGGCGTTGATGATAAATCAAATCAAGCGTTAGACGAATGGAATAAATATTTATTTTTATATAATAAAGGCAAATATTTTGAATTACTTACTTTTAATTTTGAGTCAACACCAAAATATAATTCTATTAAAAAAACAGTAACTATATTTGAGAGAGAACCGCCTGTTAGGAATTCATCCAGAAATATAACATATTTACCACCATACTATTTATTATTTATTATCTATGGTAGTTATTATTACAATAAACCAATACAGAATAGAGATTTTACATTCTTAGACTATACTAGAATATTTGAGGTTATTAATAATGTGGTAAATAAAATTATTATAAGTACTAATAATTGTTTAAAGTCTGCAAATAGTTACGACCGTAAAGATTTTATAAATAATTTTAACTTTTATTTTCCAAATGCAAATATTCCCCAAGTACCAAATGGTGCAACTTGTAATAATTTGCAAAATCCACAAAATAATAGAATTACTAATAATCCAATCCGTCGTAGTACGCGTAGAAATATAAATAACCAATTAGGCGGTAAACTAACAAAGAAACGTGGAGGATATGCTTCGCCTAGACAAACATTTAACTTACCAGACCCTGATTTATGCTATTATATAACAATTGAGTTGATGTTACAAAAAGGGAAAGAAATTACCAACCGCGAATTGAGAAAATTAAAATGTCGGGCATCTGTGAACAGAATTAAAAAGCCATTTTCTATATTAACTAATAGAAGGTATTCCATTTTACCAGATTATTCTAGTACTTTAAATAATAACAACAAAACAAATAAATATAGAAATATCTCAGGTGGCCGAATGAAGAGAACTAGACGTAGATAATTATAACAAATGCTTAATTAACCTTGCTTAGATCCTTTTATTAACCATGAACTAGATTGTATTTTATTTCCTAATCCATCTACTAATTCAATTCCCAATTGATTACATATTTCTGCTTCTGGAATACTATTATTATTTTGGTCACCACCATTACAAAAATAGCTGGGTCTTGGGGAAACCGTTTCTAATGTTTTACATACAGTTCTATCTATGTCCACTGATTTTACAACATAATCTACACATTTTAGCTCTTGAATAATTTTTATTCTTTCATCCGCAGACATAAATGGTCTTCCTTTTTTTAATATAGCTTGGTCATCATTATTCACAATGACCATTAATTTATCCGCACATTGTTTTGCTAATTTGAAATACTCAATGTGACCTATATGAATAGGATCAAAATAACCACTCACGCATGCAATTGACATATATTATATATTATATAAAAAATATATAATAGTTATACTTTTTCTACTTTTTATACTTTTTCTAAATTTGCAATTTTTCCAATTCAGAAACTTTTTGGGTTAATTCCTGAATTGCTTTTATCATTGGGGCAATTAATTCAACATAACCAATTGTTAATACATCTTCTCCACCTTTCACTGAATGATCTTGAAATCCACCAAAATCAATGTTTAATTCTGAAAGTATACTTTGCACTTCTTGTGCTATTAATCCATGATGATATCTATTACGTTTTTTAGATCCATCCTTAGGATGTTCTTTTATTTCAAATGTTTGTTTGGGTGATTCATATATTTTTTTTTTATGAGTTTCATTTTCACTTTTAATTTCACTTTCATTTTTAATTTCACTTTCATTTTCACTTTCATTTTTAATTTCACTTTCATTTTCAATTTCATTTTCACTTTCATTATCAATTATTTTATCTTTTTGAATAATTTCTCTATAATCTTCACGATAATCCCATTTAAAATCAACAGGATGAAGTTTATTAATAAATTCAAGACCTAATTGTGTATCTCTAATATCTGCTTTATCACGCATATCAGATCTACTTTGAACTGAACCGTAAGCAAACGTAGTAGTAGATGAATCACCCAATTGTACTTGATCGTTTCCTGATACATTCGTATTCGCACCTAAACATGTTGTATTAACAAAAGCTCCAGCACCTGCAACAGTTTTTGGACCAGCATTGTATCCAATAGCTGTATTATTACTTCCTGTTGTATTATAAAATAAACTACTCAATCCATTAGCTGTATTAAAACTTCCTGTTGTATTGGAAAATAAACTACTCAATCCATTAGCTGTATTAAAACTTCCTGTTGTATTTGAAAATAAACTATTAATTCCATTAGCTGTATTCAGACTTCCTGTTGTATTTGAATATAAACTATTAAGTCCATTAGCTGTATTCTCATTTCCTGTTGTATTTGAATATAAACTATCTTTTCCATTAGCTGTATTCAGACTTCCTGTTGTATTTGAATATAAACTACCATTTCCATTAGCTGTATTATAACTTCCTGTTGTATTGGAAAGTAAACTATTAAGTCCATTAGCTGTATTATAACTTCCTGTTGTATTGGAAAATAAACTACTATTTCCATTAGCTGTATTATAACTTCCTGTTGTATTGGAAAATAAACTATCCTTTCCATTAGCTGTATTATAACTTCCTGTTGTATTTGAACGTAAACTAGTGTGTCCATTAGCTGTAT
>Ga0214919_10005768_pt1 | contig 17336 bp, 13 predicted proteins | sample LL1503_MetaG_FD_177994 | JGI IMG/M metagenome (GOLD analysis project Ga0214919, IMG submission 177994) | Freshwater microbial communities from Lake Lanier, Atlanta, Georgia, United States - LL-1503 | ecosystem: Environmental > Aquatic > Freshwater > Lake | place: USA: Georgia | collected...
GTCTTTGTGAAAACCGTCAGCACATCGCCCGTGAATACCGGCGCTTTAAATTCAACTTTGTCAAAAAGAATTGTGACCCAGCGATGTAGGCCATGCTTGCGGGCTTCCAAGTATGCAGCTTCGTCAATCAGGCTTAAAATCTTTCCACCAAAAATAGTTCCTTGATGATTGGCGTCCTCGGGATGGGTGACATGCCGGAGCGTGAGTGTGACGTCGCTTGTGCTCATGCGTCGGAGTGTATCCGCGCGGCTATAAGGATTTTGTTTGCGCGCGTTTTGAAATTTTTTTGGTCACGGATTGAGCTGGTGGACTTTGGCTTGATTTCGCCTTTGATTTCCCAGTTTTTCTGATTGTTTTTTTCTCAGGCAACTTCGAGTCCATCACCGAGTGATTCTGATCCAGCATTCGTCGCAAATATATTCCTGTGGCGCTGGCGGAATTTTGGGCGACTGTTTCGGGCGTGCCAGTTGCTAGAACTTCTCCGCCGCGATCGCCGCCCTCCGGTCCCAAGTCAATGATCCAGTCGGCGCACTTGATCACATCCAGATTGTGCTCGATCACAATCAGCGTGTGTCCGGCGTCGGCAAGGCGGTTGAGCACCTCCAGCAATTTACGCACGTCGTCAAAGTGCAATCCAGTTGTGGGCTCGTCCAGCACATACAACGCTGAATTTGTGGAGCGATTTCCAAGCTCGGTGGCCAATTTAATTCGCTGCGCCTCGCCGCCAGAAAGCGTGGTGCTGGCTTGCCCAAGTTGCATGTAGCCCAAACCCACGTCGCGAACGCACATCAGCATGGCGTGAATGCGCGAGTGCGCTTCAAAGAACACGACCGCGTCGTCAATGGTCATGTCCAATACTTCGGCGATAGTCTTGTTCTTGAAACGAATATCAAGCGTTTCCTTGGCGTAGCGCGTTCCGTTGCAGGCTTCGCAAGACACAAAAATATCCGGCAAGAAATGCATCTCAATCTTGCGCACGCCTTGGCCTTGGCAAACTTCGCAGCGGCCGCCTTTCACGTTGAAAGAAAATCGGCCCGGTTCGTAGCCGCGAACGCGGCTCTCGGCAACGGCGGCGAACAACTTGCGAATATCGTCAAAAATCCCGGTGTAAGTGGCGGGATTTGAGCGCGGCGTTCGACCAATCGGGCTTTGGTCCACTTCAACCACGCGTTCAATTCCCGCGAGTCCAGTCACGCGATCATGCGCGCCCGCGGCGACTTTGGATCCATGCACTGTCTTTTGCGCCACCTTTAAAAGCACTTCATTCACCAAAGAACTTTTGCCACTGCCAGAGACACCGCTGACGCAAATCAGGCCGCCCAGTGGAAATGCAACATCAATATTTTTAAGGTTGTTCTCACGGGCGCCTTTGACCACGATCGATTTCGCCTCGCTCACTTTGCGCCGCGCGCGGGGAACCTCCACGCAACGAGCGCCGCGCAGATACATGCCGGTCAAACTCGTGGCATGCGCCGCGACTTCCGCGGGAGTTCCATGCGCCACAATTTTTCCGCCATGTCGGCCCGGGCCTGGACCAATGTCCACCACAAAATCGGCGGCTCGAATTGTGTCCTCGTCGTGCTCCACCACGATCACGGAGTTGCCAATATCAGTAAGTTTACGCAGGGTTTTTACCAATCGGTCATTGTCGCGTTGGTGCAGACCAATGGTTGGCTCATCCAGCACATAGCAAACACCAACCAAGCCGCTGCCGACTTGAGTGGCCAAGCGAATGCGCTGCGCCTCGCCACCGGAAAGGGTTCCACTTGCTCGGTCCAGGGTGAGATAGTCCAAGCCAACGCTGTAAAGAAATCCCAGACGTGATTCAATTTCTTTCAGAATGGGTTGCGCAATTTGCTTTTGATTGGTGGACAAGGTGAGATTTTTAAAATACTCAATGGCACGGCCCACGTTTAAATTGCTCGCGTCGGCGATGCTCATTTGTTTTTTGCCGCCAAGAACTTTCACAGCCAAACTTTCTGGGCGAAGACGCTGTCCTTGACACGCGGGACACGCCGCGCCGCGCATGTAATGAACCAGCCGCTCCTTCACAAATTCACTTTCGGATTCCAAATATCGACGGCGCAAGTTTGGCAGCACGCCCTCAAACTTCACGCCAAGTTTTTCGGCGTCTTCCTCGGGAATTCCATCCATGAGATAGCGGCGAATTCGTGGCGGCAATTTGGAATAAGGCAGCTCGCGTTCAATCTTGAAAAATGTGCAGAAAGCCCGCAAAATTCTGCCGTAATAAATGTTCATGCGACGACCATTGCGCCGCCAAGGTTCAATGGCGCCATCGGCAACTCCAGCGTCGGGATTGGCCACCACAAGTTCGGCGTCAAATTCCTGAATTTGACCAAGCCCACTGCACGCCGCGCACGCGCCTTGCGGCGAGTTGAATGAAAATAATCTTGGCTCAAGTTCCGCAAGCGAGCACTCGGGATGTTCCGGGCACGCCAACTTCTCGCTAAAACGATGCTCTTTCCAATTCGCGCCGTCCTCAACCAAGGCAAGGGCGCTTCCGGCGCCAAGTTTCAACACGGTCTCCACGCTTTCAGCCAATCGTTGTCGATCACTTTGAGCGGGAACAATGCGATCCAAGATCGCTTCAATGGTGTGCAATTCGTAGCGGCCAATGGCAAGTGGATTTTCGCCGCCAGCTTTAAGCGCCTCGCGGATGTCGATCAATTTTCCATCCACGCGCGCGCGCACCAAGCCTTGTTTCTGCAAAGCTTCAAGCACATCTTTGTGAAATCCTTTGCGCGCGCGAATCACGGTGGCCGCCAACATGACGCGTTTGCCGGCAAACGCATCAAGAATGGAGTCCGTAATTTGCGTGGCGCTCATGGCGGTGATTTCACGGCCGCAAATTTTTCCGTCGCCGTCGCGGTGCCAACATGTTGGCGTGCCGCAACGCGCCCACAGCAAGCGCATCGCGTCGTAGATTTCCGTGGTGGTGGCCACCGTGCTGCGGGGCGTGTGTCCACCACCGCGTTGTTGAATCGCGATTGTGGGCGGAAGACCATCAATCCGTTCCACATTCGGTTTCTGCATTTGGTTTAGAAATTGGCGCGCATACGCGGAGAGACTCTCCATGTATTTGCGTTGACCCTCGGCAAAGATGGTGTCAAAAGCCAAACTACTTTTACCACTGCCTGACACGCCGGTGAACACCACCAGTTGATCGCGCGGAATCGACAGCGAGAGCGATTTCAAATTGTGCTCGCACGCATTTACAATTTGGATTTCGCGTTTGGGTTCAGTCATTCAATTTCCATATGAATTTAGGCATGCGTCTTAGTAAAGGGGGATTACTTATAGGATCAATAAACATGCCAAGGCGCTCTGCAATTTGATAAATTTACGATAACGTATGTTTCTTTCGGTCTTTATGGTGGAAATATGTGTAGGAAGAAGCATGGTAGGAGTGGATAGGAATTTCTTGCGGCGCAACTCGTAGTTTCAGCCGATATACCAAAAAGTCACTTGCCTGCCTAAGGTACAAATATGGAAAATCGAAACGCGACACCATCCATTGCCAAGCCGAGCGTCTTCAAAGATGACTTTGAAGTTGTTCGTCGCCCTGGCGTGGATGAAATTCTAGACGCCACGGAGTTGGCGGCGTTGCGAGAAGCGTGCCGGCGAACCCGGCTAGGGCGCTCGATGATTGCGGAGAGCATCATCAGCAAGGATTGATCCGCGCCTGAAAACTTTGTTTGAGATTGTGTTGTTTCGCAACGACTTGAATTTAAAATCAACCCCATGGAAACAGCCTCGCAAAAGCGGGGCTTATTTGTTTTTGGCGTGTTGCAAGCGCGCGCGAGATTGCGTGGTCAGGGTCGAATCCGTTTTCCACTGGCGCGTGTGCCAGGCATGCCGGCGTTGGTGGAGCGCTTTTGCGCGGGTTCCTCTTCGGGCAACACCATTCCCTCCACAAGTGGCGCCGCCTTCAATCGCTTGATGCGATCCCGCAACTTCGCCGCTGTCTCAAATTCCATTTCCTCCGCGGCGTTCAACATGTCCGCGTGCATGGCTTCCAGCATTTCCTCGCGGTCCATTTCCTTGTCATCTTTACGGCCGGCGGCGGCGCGCACACTGCGGGAAGCCGCCAATTCCTGCTCAATTCCTCGGCGAATCGCCTTGTGAATTGTTTCGGGCGTGATGTTGTTGGCGGTGTTGTGGGCGATTTGCTTTTCTCTGCGCCGCGAAACTTCATCAATAGCCGCCTGCATTTCCTTGGTCACCTTGTCGGCGTACAAAATGGCCTGCGAGTTTGCGTTGCGCGCGGCGCGGCCCATGGTCTGAATCAAACTGGAAGTGCTGCGCAAAAAACCTTGGCGATCGGCGTCTAAAATGCAAACCAAACTCACCTCTGGAAGATCCAGTCCCTCGCGCAGCAAGTTCACGCCGATCAGAACGTCGTACACGCCTTCGCGAAGTTCCCGCAGCAATTCCAATCGATCAAGCGTTTCAATTTCGCTGTGCAAGTAACGCACGCGAAGGCCTTGCTTGTCCAAGTGCGTGCACAAATCTTCACATAATCTTTTTGTAAGCGCGGTGACCAACGTGCGCTCGCCGCGCGCTGCGCGTTCACGGGCGCGCTCGATCAAATCCGCCACTTGGGTGAGCGCGGGCAAGATGGTGATTGGTGGATCAACAAGACCAGTGGGACGGATCACTTGCTCGGTGACCACGCCACCGCAACGCTCCAATTCCCACGCGCTTGGCGTGGCGCTCACTAAAATAGTTTGCGGCACCAATGATTCAAATTCTGGAAATGTGAGCGGGCGATTGTCCAGCGCGGCGGGCAGCCGAAATCCATGTTCCACCAGGGTTTCCTTGCGTTTGCGATCTCCAAAGTACATGCCGCGCATCTGGGAAACAGTGACGTGCGACTCGTCGATCACGCACAGCCAATCATTCTTCTCGCGCCCGGGAATGCTGCGAAAGTAATCCAACAAGCAATAAGCGCGCTCACCCGCGGCGCGGCCATCGAAGTAGCGGCTGTAATTTTCAATGCCGCTACAAAATCCAGTTTCTTGGATCATCTCCAAGTCGTATTGCACGCGGCCTTGCAGGCGCTGTGCCTCGACCAGTTTTCCAGCGGAGCGCAATTCAAGAACGCGCGCGGTGAGATCCTTGCGCATTTCGCCCATGGCTTTTTGTATTTGATCCTCAGGCATCATGTAATGCTTGGCTGGAAATATAAACGCGGCAACTTCCTCCGCTAAAATTTCGCCGCTCACCGGATCCACAATTTCAATGCGCTCAACCTCGTCTCCAAACATTCCAATGCGAATCGCATGTTGCTCATAGGCGGGATACACCTCGATCAAATCGCCGCGCACGCGGAAGGTTCCACGCTCCGGCGCCACCTCGTTGCGCGTGTACTGCATGGTGGTTAAACCAAGGAAAAATGCGCGCCGATCCAGCTTTTCTCCGCGGCGAACCGCAAGCATTCGGTTCATGTATTCGGCGGGACTTCCCAATCCATACAAGCAACTCACGCTGGCCACCACGATCACATCTTGGCGCGAAAGTAGGGCGCTGGTTGTGGCCAATCGCAAGCGATCAAGATCGTCGTTGCGCGACGCGTCCTTCTCAATGTAGATGTCGCGCTGGGGAATGTACGCCTCAGGTTGGTAGTAGTCATAGAAGCTCACGAAATAATTCACGGAGTTGTCGGGAAATAATTCGCGCAACTCCTCATACAGTTGCGCGGCCAACGTTTTGTTGTGGCTAATCACAAGCGTGGGCTTGCGCACTCGCTCAATCACATTGGCAATGGTGAAAGTTTTTCCGGTGCCCGTGGCGCCAAGCAGTGTTTGCCATGGACGACCTTCCCTCAGGCCTTGAACAAGCGATTCGATCGCCTCGGGCTGATCGCCAGTGGGTGCAAATGGAGCCTTCAGTTTGAATTCACGATCGCTCACCCACGCACTGTAGGAAGTGGGGCGATTGCATGCGAATTGAAAGTCATGCGTTTCCAGTGAGAAGTTCACGCGGAGATTTTTTGAGCAGCCTTGCCACGGCGGGCAACGCCGCTAAAAGCGTGAATACAAGCACCGCCGCGGCGCCAATCATCCATGGAATCACAGGGAAAATAAGCGACAAATTGAGTCCGATTAAGTCGCGATACAAAATACATCCCGCCCACGCCAGTTCAAATCCCAAAGCTGTTCCTCCCAAGATCGCTGTCACCGCCAGCATCGCGGCTTCCGCAAGCACCAAGCCCGCGATGGAGTTTCGACTGGCGCCAGTGGCGCGTAAAACTCCAAACTCATATCCGCGCCCAGACACTTGCGCCGCGATCACATTGCCCACGCCAAAGCATCCAAGCAATAATGCGGCGAACGCAACCGCGCCGCCCATGCCCAGGATCACCTTGCCAACCTCATCCACTTGCTCGCGAATGCCACGGCCGCTTGCAAACATCGCGCCAGGAACGGCGTTGGCAACGGCCGCGGCCAGATCTTCATCCTGCGCGGAACTGCCGATCGGACCCAAATCCATTTGCATGATCACCGCGTCGCGCACTCCAAAATTTTTCGCCACGGCCGACAAGTCCATGAACACGCAACTCATGGCGTGCTCCATATAGACGCTGCGAATTCCAAACACTTGCGTTGCCATGTCCAAGCCCGCGCTTGAAACAACCCCAACCACTTTCATGGTCACGCGATTTTTAGGGCCGATCAGATCAATGGAGTCGCCCACATCAATTCCCCGCGCCGTTAGAAATTGCTCCGCCACTAAAACGCCTTCGCCACTTTTTAAAAGCGGCAGGGCCGTGTCAGGGGAGCCGCGAATCCAATCCAGACGATTCATTTTTAGGAATGAATCTGGCTCAAATCCAACACAAATCACGTTGGGCGGCGCTATGGATTGCACGCCCAAGGCCATCTTTGAATCTGTTTTCAGCGGCAAATATCCAACCGCCGCCGCGTTGCGCACGCCGGGAAGTTTTCGAAGCACCTCTTGATCGCGCGGACTCAAACCGCTGACGCGAAACGCAAACGCGTCTCCAAATTTAACTTTGGAACGAATTTCGTTCAGCACACTTTCGCCATTGCTCCATGAGCTCACCAGAATGCTCATGCCCATCATCAGCGCGCCCGCGGTGAGCCCCAGCCGATATGGCGCGCGCGACACTCCGCCGCGCAACAGACCTGGAGCTAGTGAAAGCATTCGTGTCAACACTCCGGAAAGCGCCGCGCCAACAAGTTGCATGATGGGCACGCACAATAAAAACCAACCGATGTGAATGATGGGTAATCCAGCCAGGGCGTGCAGCCAAAATTTTTGTTGCGTATCTGTTGGCAGAGTGAGCACGAGCACTTCAAAACTGGCGCAGGCAATTCCAACTACAAGACAAATCCAAATGCCAGCGCGCCGCACAGGCGTCGCTCTACGTCGCAATGCTTCCAGCGGAGACGTGCGCGACGCGATCCGCGCGGGGTTTAAAGCGCCAAGAAATCCGGACATAACTGAGCCGCCAAGCGCCAGTCCGGCACCCAGCCATGATGGCGAAAATCCTTCGGGCAAACTGTCGCGGAACCACCACGTCACCAGCCAAGCCCCCGCAAAACCTAGGGGAATTCCCACTATTCCAGCGGTTGCGCTGAGCACCACGCCGGCAACACATTGGCCCGCGAACAGTTGCCCACGCGACGCGCCCAAGCATCGCATGGTCGCCAATTCGCGTTCCAATTCCGCCACCGCCGTGGTCATGCCAACGCCAACAATAAATGAGCACGCCAGAAACGCGATCACCGTGGCCAGCGTGAATCCAAGTTGCCCCGCGACGACCTGTTTGTCCATACCCGATGTCGCCATCTCCGCGGGCTCGAGCAGCATGTCAGGTTCGACATCTTGCGCATGGGCTTTGCACCACGCGCCAACATCCGTTGCCGGTGCGAGCAAGATCGCAATCTGCGTTGCTTCGTCCTCGCGGCCCATCGCACTGTTCAACGTGGATCGATACAACACCACCGCTGGTTTTTGCAGCGCGCCAAGCATTGGTCGTTGCACGATTCCGCAAACGGTTAGTCGCACGGGTTCGCCAAGACGCAGCACCAAAAGCGCGTCTCCAATTTGCGCGTTCAGATCTTTCGCAGTCACTGGATCAAGCGCGATGTGATTGGGAGCGCTTGGTCTTTGACCCAGCTGCATTGGCATTGGATCAAATCGTGGATCTGAAACGGGATCGATGCCGCGGGCTTGCGCCGTGGTGCGCCGCAATTTTCCAGCTGAATCAAGCGCTCCATCGGCGCGACTCAGCGTGAGCGAGCCCAAACGTCTCGCGGAAACAGCCTCAACCTGCGGCCAAGATTTGATTTGATCCATAATCCCCGCAGAAAATGGCGCCGCTGATTGTTGCACCAATCGCGCGTCAACTTCGCCAAGCAAACTAGTCAACTTTCCCCGCACATTTTTTTGCACCGAGTGCATGCCGCTTCCAACCGCTGTCACCAGCGTGCTTGCCATTGCGATCGCCACAAACAGCAGCGCGCTTCTACCTGGGCGAGCGAACAATGTCCGCCGCGCGAAGCGCCAACTGGGAAGCATCCATCCCTTGAACATCAAAGCTCCCGGCCAATAGGCCATCTCGAAGAACATGAACTCGTTCGCAATGCGCCGCCGCGGCGGGCTCGTGCGTGACCATCACCACCAACATATTTCGCCGCGCCGCAAGACCCGCAAGCAACCGCCACAAGCGATCGCTGGTGTCGCTATCAAGATTTCCAGTTGGCTCATCCGCCAAAAGAACTGGCGGTTCATTCAGCAGCGCGCGCGCGATCGCCACGCGTTGTTGCTCGCCACCAGAAAGCGAATCCGGCCGGTGATCCATTCGATCGCCCAAGCCCAACTCGCGCAGCAATTCTTGCGCGCGCGGCGCAACCGTGGCGTGCGAAATGCCATCAAGCGTGGATGGAAGCGTGACATTTTCCAAAGCGGTGAACGTGGGCAGCAGGTTAAATCCCTGAAAAACCACGCCACTTCGGCGGCGTCGATGCATTGTCAATTCACTTTCAGAGAGTCCATCAAGCCGCGACTGGCCCACTTCAAGTTCTCCAGAATCCGCCGCGTCTAGTCCCGCAAGCAAATGCAGCAGCGTGCTCTTGCCACTTCCCGATGGACCCATGATCGCATGAAAGCCCGGACCGAGAAGTTCAAGATCGATTCCGCGCAGAGCATCCACGCGGCGTGAGCCCATGGCATAACTTTTGCGAACTCCCCGAAGTCGAATTCGGCACGCGCTGATATTTGGATCAGTGGACGACATGCTTGGAGTCATACGTCGCCGCGTCCATCAATTTAGAAAGCGGGGAAACATCGCTCACTTTCAGTTTCACCAACCAGCCTTTGCCGAATGGATCACTATTGAGCAAAGATGGATCCTTCACGGCGGCGTCATTCACCGCGGTGATCGTTCCAGCCACGGCGCAATAAATTTCGCTGGTGGTCTTCACGCTCTCCACTTCGCCAACCACATCGCCAATGGCGATCACGGTTCCAACTGGCTTGGTCTGCACATAGGTGACGTCGGTCAATTCATTGGCGGCGAATTGGGTGATGCCCATGGTGACATCCCCCGCGTGATTGACAAACCATTCATGGCTCTGGGAAATACGACTTTGTTCTGGACTCTTCATTGTGTTCTCCATTGGGGTGGGGGATCATAGTGTCCCCGAGGCTTGCTATCCTCTTTGAATCAATAGGGAGACCCGCAGATGTTAGCTCAAATGGTTTTAACGCTTTCGGTCGGCGCGCTCCGGCCTTTAATGAAGCGGGCGAAAAAGCCGTTGGATATTTTTGAGCTTCCAACCTTTGTCAACGAGGAAATGGGGCTGCGCGGTCTGAATATTCCCACTGATTTATTGATTGGGCGCACGCCAAAAGATTTTGAACTGCTTCGTGATCTTTCTGACAAGGCGCATTGTCCATTTCTGGTTTTAATCGAAACTCCCGCTTTGGATTTATGGAGCCCCGGCAATCACATCGCTGTGATTGAGCGCATTCGTCGATTGGCCAGCGCGGCCAACCGTCTTGGTTGCTCCAGTGTCGCCATCAACCTCGCCGATGTCACAACGCAAGAGCGCGTGGATGCGGTGGCGAAAACGCTTAAATTAGCCATGGTTGAAATGGACAAGTTTGAGACGACTTTGTTGTTGCAAAGCGTGCCCGGACTTTTATCCGACGGCAAAGCGTTGATCGATCTGGTGAAGAAAGTTGGAGGCTTCCGCATTGGCAGCATGCCTTCGTTTCACCACGCCGCGGCGCATGGTGGCGTAAGCCAAGAACTGCGCAGGCTCGCGCCTTACGCGCAATCGATCACCGCAAGCGTGATGGGTTTTTCCAGCTCTGGTGAGCACACGGATTGGAGTTTGGACGAGTGCATTGAAACACTACGATCGGTTGGCTACGTCAATTCCATCTCGCTGGATTTTTTGGGAAAGGGTGATCCAATCAAACCGCTCAGCATGGCGCGCGACATGTTGTCGGCGGCGATGGAGGCAGCGGAACCCGCATGAATTCCCCCACGCATCCATTGATCATCACCATTGATGGGCCCGCGGGCACGGGCAAAAGTTCCGTGGCGCACATGTTGGCTGTGCGGTTGGGCTTGGAATTTTTGGACACGGGCGCCATGTACCGCGCCGCCGCATTGTTGGCGATTGAAAATTCAATTCCCATAGACGATGGGGAGTCGATCGCCGCCGCGCTTGCCGCCACAACTTTGGTGTTCGATTGGAAATCAAGTCCACCTAAACTTCTTCTTGGTCGCCGTGATGTCACTCCATTCATTCGATCAGCGGAAGTCACCGAAGCCGTGTCGCCGGTTTCCGCGTGCTCCGATGTGCGCCGCGAAATGGTGCGCCGTCAAAGGGAAATCGCCAACGCTCATCCGCGCCTTGTCACAGAGGGACGCGATCAAGGATCGGTGGTGTTTCCTGACGCGCCGCTTCGCATTTATCTTGAAGCCGATCCACGCGTGCGCGCGCAGCGACGCGTGGCTCAATTGCGCGCCGCCGGACATGTCGCCGATGAGGCCAGCATTCTTCGCGCGATCCAGCATCGCGATCACGTGGATTCAACGCGCGCGGTCGGTCCACTTCGCATTCCAGAGGGCGCGACGCGGGTGGACACCAGCAATCTTGATCTTGAGGCGGTGGTGAACACGTTAGAAATTCTTGCCAGGGAGCAGCTTGGTCCTTGGCTTCCAATCGCAACAACCGCGTCGGTGCATCGCTAATGTTCCACGATTTTTCTCGGCGCGCGCCGGGACGAAAATTTATCCAAGCCATGTGGTGGGATTTCATCGCGCTGTTTTGTGGAATATTGGCCAGGATCTTTTATGGAATGAAAGTGGTTGGCGCACACAATATTCCGCGCACGGGCGGCGTGTTGTTGGTGGGAAATCATCAATCATTTCTTGATCCAATTCCGCACGCGGCCGTGGCCTATGACCGTCAGACCGCCTACATCGCGCGCAGCACGCTGTTCAACAACAAATGGTTTGGCGCGCTGATCAGTTCCTTCAACGCGATTGCGTTGAAAGAAAAATCCGACTCCGCGGCAATCAAGGCCGCGCTTCAAGTTCTGGCGCAGGGGCGTTGCTTGTTGATTTATCCAGAGGGTGGCCGCTGCGACGACGGCGCCATTGCGCCATTTCAACGTGGCGTTGCGCTTTTGATTCGCCGCGCCAAAGTTCCAGTGGTTCCAATCGGGCTCGAAGGTGGATTTGATATCTGGCCCAGTTCGCAAAAGTTGCCGCGTTTGGCGGGGCGGCTTGAAGTGGAAGCGGGCGAGCCAATCGATCCAGAAGTTTTGATCAACGATCCCGATGGCGGCATTGAACGGTTGCGCCTGGCGGTTGATCGTTTGCGCATGAATCGCCGCGAATCCATTCGGCGCTCAACACAAGGAAGATTTCCCGCGGTTGGTCCAGGCGATCAAGCGCTTTTGCCAACGCAGGTCAATGCGCAAGACAGCGCGCCGCAGCATCGCCATCCAAGCCCGCAGAACATTTCTACTAGCAACGCTCATGGCTGACGCGAATCATTCAAGTGGTTCAAGCATCAGCGCGCGCGAAGCCGCCGCGGAAATTGCCGCGAAATTTTCCGCGGCCGGATTCACAGCGTATTTCGCGGGCGGTTGTGTGCGCGATGAATTGCTCAATCTTTCGCCCACCGATTACGACATTGCCACCAGTGCCACTACCGAGCAAATCCGCGCCATATTTCCCAAGGCGCGCGGCGTGGGTGAAAGTTTTGGCGTGATCCTTGTGCATCACAAGGGTCGAGTTGTTGAAGTGGCCAGTTTCCGCGCCGACGGCCGCTATGTTGATGGCCGTCGCCCCGAGGACATTCAAGTGGGCGATGAAATCACCGACGCCAATCGGCGCGATTTCACCATCAATGGAATCTTCATGGATCCCGCCACGGGAAAACTAATTGATCACGTGCGCGGCAAGCAAGATCTTGAAACTAAAACATTGCGCGCCATCAATGATCCAGACGCGCGTCTGAGCGAGGACCGATTGCGCTTGCTGCGCGCGGTGCGTTTTGCGGCGCGCTTTGAATTGACCATCGAACCCAAAACCATGGCCGCCATCCGCGCGCATGCCAATGAACTTCGTGGCGTGAGCCGCGAACGCGTGGGGCAAGAATTGCGCCGCATGATCGCGCATGCAAGCCGCGTGAAAGCCATTGAACTGATCGAATCTTTGGGACTCGCGTCAAGCGCGCTGCTTGAAATTGCGCCGCCAACTTCGCTGCGACGAGTGCGCGCGCTTGAGCAAGCGTGGTTGCCTTCGCCAATTCTTGCGCACAATGCGCATGAGATTTCCACGCAACTGCTGGCCACATTTTTAAGCGCATGGCTTCTTGACCGGGAGTCCACGCTGCCTTGGCAAGAACGCGTTTCTCAATGGACCAACGCGCTGGTTCTTTCCAACAAGGAACGCGATGCGCTTACAAGCACATTGTTTTTGTTGACGCGCGTGCCCGAATGGCCAGCCTTTTCAAAGGCCCAAAGAAAAAGAACGGCGGCGAACCCATCATTCCACGCGGCACTGCGCGTTCACTCCACCGATGCGCCTGAATTGGTGCAACGCATTCTGCGCGACTATGCGCAACTTGAATTGGAGGGAATTGCTCCAACCCCGTTCTTGTGCGGCGACGACTTGCTCGCCATGGGATTGCGCGCTGGTCCAGAATTTCGCGTGATCTTGGACGCCGTGTACGACGCCCAGCTGGAAGGATCGATTGAATCCAAGAAGGCTGCGACCGATTTGGCAAGGCAACTTTCCCGCATTTGATCCGTATACTTAAAGACCATGAAACGCATCTCTCTTCTTGTTGGAATGCTGTTGGCGGCAACGTTGGCTTTCGCCGCCGACGCTCCATCGCCCTTGCAAATGAATCAGAAGGATCCATCCAAGGCACCAAAAATCTACGTGATTCCCATGGGGCTTGATGGAAATGGACAAATCGGCAGCGACATTCGCCTGAGCATTTATGAAAAAGTCGCCAAGGATGTCAAGGAAAAAAAACCCGATCTGATTATTTTTCAAATGGAGAGCGCCGACGGAAAAACTGGAAAAACTTATTTGGGAAATGATGATCGATCCGAGAAAGGCCGGATTGATTTTGAAGACGCTAGAAAAATGGTTGACTTGTTGAAGTTGGACTTGGGCGACATCGCGCAAGTGATGTGGGTGAAGGATTCGGTTGGATTCAGCACGGCGATCGCGTTGGCGTGGCCCGATCTTTACATGACCACCAACGCGCGTTTGTGGGGAATGTCGCGTGTGATGGAATTTGTGCGGCATCCGGATCCTGAAGTGGTGCGTAAATTTCTCGCCGCATGGACCGGCATCGCCAATGGTTTCTTGCGCCGCGGCGGTTATCCGCCCGAACTTGGGCTCGCCATGATGCGTCCAGAAAAAACGCTCAGTGTTTCTTGGAACGGCCGCAATTTAGTGTGGCGCGATGACACCAAAGGAACATTTTTGGTGGACGGCGATGAACTCACGGTCGCTAATTTTGACGCCAAGACCGCGGAGGATTTGGGTTTGTGCGACGGAATCGCCGACAGCGTAGAGGATCTCATGTTCTTGCTTGGATACCGCGAATGGGATGATTCGTTATGCAAAAACAACCAGGATGGAACCAAGATTGTTGGCGACTACATCCTTGAGTGGCGCAAGGCGTTCGCAAAATCAACGGAATCATTCGCTGAATACGAGAAATTTTCCGCGGATCCAAAAAAAATGAACTCCGCCAAGCAAGCCCTCGAACGGGTTCGTGACGCCATGAAAAAATATCCCGCCGTGGAATTCCGTTGGAAATCAGAGCGAGGTTTAAGCCTGGATGTCGTGGAAAAGTTGCTGCTTGAATTGAAGGAAAAAAGTAAATCAGGTTCTGGCGGCGGCGGTGGTGGTTTGGGCGGCAGGTAATCGAAACACAGTTTGAAGGAATTGAATCATGAAATATTTTTTCACAACATTGTTCGCGGTCACGGTTCTGTCAAGCATTGCGTTGGCCCAGACCAAGCCCGCAACGCCTGTTGGTTCAGATCCCAGCAAGGCGCCAGCTACTCCGGCCGCCAAGCCAGCGACTGATGCCGCCGCAAATTCCAAGACCGACGCAACCAAAGTTGGCGCTGGAGAAAAAGATACGCGTCGACAAGTGTTCATACTTCCTCTTGGCGGCATGGTGGGGGTTGGTTTGCGCCATCAAGAAATGGAAAAAATTGAGAAGGAGGCCGATAAATTCGGTCCTGGTCAAATCATTGTGATCCGAATCAATTCAGGTGGAGGTTTAGTGACCGAGGGCGACGAAATCGCCGTCACGTTAAGCCGCATGCGCGACAAGCACCGAGTGGTGGCTTGGATTGAGGAGGCGATTTCCGGCGCGGCTTTCACCGCCATGCACTGCCGCGAAATTTATTTTATGAAGACGGGTTCGCTTGGTTCAATCACCATGTTCGCGGGCGACAAAAGCGCGCAAGGCAAGGAATTGGAGGCTTGGATTGAGCGTGTTGGAGATGTTGCGGCCGATGCCGGCCGCAATCGTCAAGTGGGTCGTTGCATGGTGTATTCACCGCTCGTTGTGAGTTACACCAAGGATCCTAAATCTGGCAAAGTAACTTTCTTTGACAACGACAGCGGCGAAGTGATGTTGAGCGATGACAAGGACAATCTCACTTTCACCGAGGACGTGGCGCTTGCTTGCGGTTTCTCGCAAGGTACCGCCGACACGGAGGAGGAACTATTTCAGATCATGCAGTTGAAACCAAACTCATATGAGGTTAATTCCAACGGCAAGAAAGTGGGAGATGCTTGGGCAAAGACAATCGTTGACGCGAAAAAAGCCTCATCCAAACTCATGGCTGAATGGGAAATCAAAGGCACAAGCCAAGGACAAGTGGCTCAAATTCAAGCCCGCAAAAAATTGTTGGATGAAATGTTGCGCGTCTGGGAAAAATGCGAGCCCGTGGCCATGGGCTACGAGGGTGGCGGCATGATGATTCCTCCAGAAGCGCAGCAATATGAAGACCTTTTTGTTGGCTTTCAAAAAGCAAAAGTGAAAGCCCCAATTGTTCGCCAAGCCTTTGAGCGGTTGAAGAAGGATTACGACCAGCAGTTGGCCGCGTTGAAAAAGAAAAACTGACAAAGAAAAACTGAAATAGAAATCTAGGCGAAACGCTTCGCAAGATCACGGCGCGAATGAGGCGCTCGTTGTTATGCTCTTGTCATGACACAAATATTCACCGAAGCTGAAGATCCATTTTTGCCACAAGCGCCCACAAAGTGGCCAAGCATTCTTGGTTGGATCATGCTGATTTGGGGCGTGTTGGGTGTGATTCTTGCCGCCGTGGGATTCGCCAATAAATCATTGGCGCTAGAGACTTATCAAGGGTTGCCTGACTGGGTGGTTGCCTCGCTTCGAGCGATTTTGATTTGCGGAACCGCGGTCACAATTCTTGGCGCGGTCAGTGGTTGGTACCTACGCAAAAGAATGCGCCGGGGCTATTCCATGACCATGATTTGGGTGGTTCTTTCGTTTCTATTGAATGTGGGCGGACTCGCAATTCAAATCACCAAACGTGATGAGATGCAGGCGTGGATGAAACGAAACATGCTTGTGGAATTGGAAAAACAAAATCAGCCCGCTGCGCAATTAACCTCCCAAATGATCAAGGGAATTTGGTTCGCTCAAGTGGGGTGCGCCGGGCTCATGGGCATACTTCCACCGATTGTCATTGGAGTTATTTTGTCCAGCGCAAAGCGCAAGTCAGAAGTCGCTTCATGGTCTCATTGAATTGAGTATCTTGAAACTCAGCGGATTGATGTGAAAATTTCTTGAGATTGCAAGCCTGGCTCAATTTTATGGCCAAACTTTCAGCCTCAACTTTCAACCCACTTCGCGCCGCTGAAACAAGAATGTTCCAAGCGCCAACGCCATCACAATCAACAAGCATCCGTAAGGCACGGCCGAGGCGATGTAATCAATTCCAATTGTTTTTTTCTGGGTCAACGCGTCGGTGAGCCAAAACAATTGAAAGTTTGGAAATATCGATTGAAGCACCTTGTAAAAACCCCACTCCAAATGCATGGAATCATGCCACGATTGATCGGCGGCCGGCAGTTTGGACATCAGGTCTGACAACTGCTGCAACTTGCGGGCGAACAACCAATCGCTGAGCAAGCCCACAAAGAATGTCGCCAAAACAGTCGCCAACGTGAGCACTTGGCCAAGTCGAGTGCTCACCGCGACAGCGATTGCCCCAAGAATAAGTTCAGCCATCATCAGCATGCCAATGGCTTTCCAAAGATTTGGTTTGAATGTGGTTCTGATATCCGCCGTGGCCCAGTCTGGCTTGAAGATCAAACACACGCAGTACGCGGCTAGCAATAGCGGCAAGCCAACGGCGATCACTGTTGATCCAAAATTCCACTCATATAAAAAATTGCACCACACGCCCGCCGCGAACATCAACACAATGGCGGTCAAACCAAATGTAAGAACTGGTTGGTTGTAAGGAGTCGCGGCGGTGGGCATGGTTCCATGCAACTCGGTCAACATAAAAATCAATCCCAGCCATAATGTGACCAACATCAGGACACAGGCGACTCCCAAGAATTTGCCAACCACAAATAAAGGTCGCGGCACTGGTTTGCTCACCACAGTCAGCACGGTTCGATTTTCAATTTCTCTACTCACCACGCCGGTTGCAAGAAAGGCCGACAGGATCACCCCGCACATAAAAATAGTCGATAGTCCAATATCAATGAACATCCGCTGATCGTCCTCCATGGTGAAGCC
>Ga0214919_10005769_pt1 | contig 17336 bp, 11 predicted proteins | sample LL1503_MetaG_FD_177994 | JGI IMG/M metagenome (GOLD analysis project Ga0214919, IMG submission 177994) | Freshwater microbial communities from Lake Lanier, Atlanta, Georgia, United States - LL-1503 | ecosystem: Environmental > Aquatic > Freshwater > Lake | place: USA: Georgia | collected...
TTCAGTGGCAGATTATCGAGGAAAATAAGTAATTGTCTGCTTTCCAACACCCGTTGCTGGAGCACCAACTGGCATTGAAAGAGCCGGATGACTTGTTGACAAAGCCGAAACATATCCCCATTTTTGGGCCAAATATCCTTCTACTTCTCTATATTGTGCCAAGCTCAACGTGCTATTATAAATAAGAATTTCATGAATATATCCGTTTAGAACACCGACGTTCCACGAACCCATATAAAATCGCTGATTAACAGGACTCAAATAATTTACTGTTGTAGTATTACTTGTAGTCTGCGTTCCATTTCCAAAGGCCGTAAAGTATCCAGCAGTATCAATAAAGCCACGGATGCCATTTACATTATTATTTGTATCCTGCCGTAGAACTGTAGTCGTATTTCCAACATTGCTATTAATTGTATAACAGGTCGCATTTATATTACAGTTAAAACGAATGGATTTTTCCGGATTATTAGTCGCAATGACTAGAGAAGCATCAACCGGGGCTGAGCCTGTAACTGGCGTTAAATTTACAGCCGATGCTATCCATGTTGAACCGGTTCCCGATAATGATAAGGTATTTGTTTGTATGTAGGTTGAAAGTCCATCAAACCCTAGTGCTGGACGATTACTATAGGTTGTATACAATGGAGGTTTCCATCCACCTCCCGTAACAACAGATGTGCTAACAACAGCCGACCCCTTGCTTAACCAAGAAGTTACTAAACCACTTGAAATGTTCATCGTATTACAATCTGCTGCATCAAACCACAAGGTCAAATTAGGAATTGTTCGCGGGTCGTAGACTTTATAATAAGGCAGACGAGCAAGCGGCACTTTCCAGCGATACAAAGTTGGTCCTAAGCCAGGATGACCTGCTGGAAGTGACGCAGTAAACCCCCATTTTTGGGCCAAATATCCTTCAACCTGCCGGTATTCTGCCAACGTTAAAGTACGATTATACACGAGTGATTCATAGATATATCCATTCAAGAATCCAGAAGCCCATTTGCCCATTAAAAATGGCTGATTTGCTGTTGCTACATAATTCACGGCGGTCGTATTACTAACTGTCTGTGTGCCATTTGTAAATCCTGTAAAATAAGAAGCCGTATCCATATATCCACGAATACCATTCGCGTTTTCATTAAATACACCACGGAGAATACCGGCTGTATTTGTAAGATTGCTATTAATCGCATAATAAGTTATCCCTGTAGTTTCACAATAACGAATTGAGCGTTCACTGGGCGATTCGGTTGCTAAAACGACAGAAGAGTCTACGGGCGTTGAAGCTGTGACGGGTGTTAAATTTACAGAGCATGTTATCCATGTTGTTCCAGTACCGGGAACTGACGCATTTCCTGTTCGTATATAAGTTGAAGTTCCATTGAATCCAAGTGCTGGAAGACTATTGTATGATGTATAGGTGGGATTTGTGAAGCTACCAACAGCAACATTTGTGCTAACAGCAGAAGACCCTTTGCTAGTCCATGAAGTAACGGTAGTACCGGAAAATGTCATCGTATTTGTATCTGCAGCATCAAACCAAAGAACACAGCCGGATACGTTAAGCGGACTAAAATATGGTGTTCGGAAGATTGGCATTCCCTACTTTTCCCACTATCAAATTAAACCGAGACCGTACCGTGCTGCCAATACATTGTAGTTTTGTTTTACTTCATCTGCTGACAAAACAGAATTGTAGACCTTTAAAGCACCAATACGTCCAGTAAAATTAGTGTCGGGATTGGATGCTCCACCGGTATTTACAAACCATGTTGTTGGCCACTGTTTAGTTGCCGTACCTGTTGAAACATAAACACCGTTTACATATCCAATAACAGCATTTGTGCTAGAATTATAAGAATAGGATACATGTGTCCATGTATTAGCAGTGTATGAACCCACACTTAATTTATACACGGAACCAATCCAAAAACCAATACTAATTGTATTTGAATTAACGCTAATTAGTGTTATATTCCATCCTCCAAGATTTGCTTGGCCTCCTTCACCAATTATGCTTCCACTAGCATTTGCTGCTGCATAAAACCAGACATCCACTGTATATGAATACATGGTTGTTGATGTTATACCGCTTGAATCTTGAGCATATGACAAACCATTATAAGATAGTGCTGTTCCACCAGGTGTTGCTACCGATGATAAAGTACCTGTAACATTAAATACATTTCCAACTGCTGGAGTCCAAGTAGAGCCCGATGTATATGATGTAGTATCTAGATTTATTATTAATGATCCTGTAACAATTGTTAGAGGCACCTTATTCGTAAAAGTAATAGTTGATGTAACTCCTCCAAGCGATCTAGCAAGAGGTGAAGCAGAATAAAGAGTTTGAGTTAAACCAGGATGACCAGCAGGAAGTCCGGCAGTCAAGCCCCATTTTTGGGCCAAATATCCTTCAATGTTTCGTCTATCAGTTGTGCCTAAAGGTGAATTAAAATACATGATTTCAAAGATAACACCGTTTAGAGCAAGCGATGCTGAAATCCCAGAAGGACCTTGCCATCTTGACCCAACACCATATCCAGAACATGTTCCAGCAGTGTATCCAGCAGTCACTGTATTAATACTTGTTCCATTCAAAAAAGTGGACCCAGCAGTAGTATTCATATTATCATTGTAAATTGCTTTCACAAGCAAAGTGGCGTTACCAATATCAGATTGATATGAACCACTATTTCCGTAAAATCGCAAACCGTTTGATGTTTCAACTGATAATCCAGTCGTTGTCTGATAATCTGTTCCAGATGATGGATTAGGAATTAAAGGAAAAACACCGTAGACTGAGCTGTGTACAGTTTCTTGCATAACAATAAAAATGGAGCGTTGTGACAGATTTTGAGCAAATGACACATTTGAAAACCAAGAAGAGCCATTAAAATTAATGCCACCACCGGAAACATATGTAGGCGTTCCTCCAGCAGTCGCATTTTTTGCTGACGTTGATTTATCAGTCCAAGTTGAAACTGTTGCTCCAGCAGAAGGAGCTGTTCCAGTTCCTGCCGGGTCTTTACCATCTAGCCATAAAGCAATGCTTCCAACACTCAAGGGACTAAAAGCCGTTAAAAATGGAACTAAAGTAAATGGTATACGAGTTGTTGTTCCACTAAGTAATTGTGCTGAGGGGATACATGATATAGGTATGTTTGGCATTTGTCTCTATTGTTCGTTTATGAAGAAATACCTGATATTGTACCAGTATTTAGTTGCCCAGCTGCTCGTATAAATGTTATTACATCAGGTGCTACACCCCCAGATGATACTAAATAATTAGACGTCAAGCCAGGATGACCTGCTGGAAGCGATGAAGTTAATCCCCATTTTTGGGCCAAATATCCTTCTACGTTTCGGCGGTCTGTATCACCCAGATATTGATTAAATATTAGGATTTCAAAAGGATAATATGTTCCATCAGCATCAAAACCAGAAGCTCCATTTGCTCCAATACCCATACGAACTGTTGCTGATGGAACACCATTTGCTGTATTATTTGAATCCACAAGGGTTCCATCGCGATAATATGTATATGCCCCAGTTCCATTCGTATTTTCAGCAGACGTATATTCAATATGACTACCGGTTACATCATTTCCGCCTCCTAACATTCCACTAAAAACTTTGTTATTTCCATGGCCCATACCCATTAATACAATATTCGCGTCCGAATAGGGAGAAATATACCAACGAGCACCAAGCGTAACATTACACATACATGAGAAGACTGACCATGCTGTATTATATGAAAAACCGGGAACATGTAGTGCTTGACTTGGCAGCATTGAAACGTATTTTATAGCACCCGTGGATACATATGTTGGCAGAGCCCATCCAGCAACACTATTAGAAACAGCATTCAGCCCATTTCCCGATTTATCACTCCATTGTGAAATATTAGAAGTTGCATTTTGTGTTATTGTCGCAGTGTCACTAGCATCTAACCAGAGTCTACAACTAGCAACTGTTGTAGGTACAAAAGCAACCGATACTGGAGCAGTTGCTGCTGCTGGAATTTTCGTTAGAATAGGCATAATCCTATCGTATCCTTAGTATTTTTACTTCTATCTGCCCGTTCATGTGCCTGTTCCTGTTCCTGTGCCTGTACCCGTTCCACCACCACCGCTACCTGTTATAAAAATGTCTACCACAGGCCAAGCGATTCCGTAACGAGTTCCTGCTGGAGCAGCATATGGGGCTGCATTTACTGGAGTGCTTTCTGTTATCCCACCAGAAGTACACCAATAATATGTATCTAAATCGGTATCATGAGTCACATATGTATATCCTGCTTGAATGAAATCGGCTGTTCGCACTGTACCACCTAGTACAGAATAACGTGTGCCACTCCGTAAAGCACTTAGAATTGTAGCACCACTTATTATAAGACTTGTTGCTTCAACTGGACCCGATTCTGGTGTTCCGCCTGCACTAGACCAATAATATAGACTTGTTTGCCCCCTTAGCAAATAACTATATGAACCATTCTCTGGATATACAGGTGGTCCCGCACTATATCCAACAGCACCCGATAAAGCTCCAGCACTATAAGTTAAACCAATAATATCTGCTGCTGGTTTTTGTGAATATGATAGACCCCATTTTCGGGACAGATAGAGTTCAATCTGCTGTCTATCAGATGTAGACAATGCAGAATAGAACATGATAATTTCACTTAGAACACCTTCAAGACAATCATTGGGATATGAACCTGTAGCAATATTAACACCTAGACCAAGTGAAATAAATCCAAAGTTTCCAGAACTGCCGACTGACCCTAAACTTGTTCCATTCAAATAACCATAGACATTAGTACCATCCCATACTAAAGATATTAAAAATGGAATTCCATATGTGATTGAATGATTAAAAATATTGCTTCCATTTCTATAAAGTGAAACAGCTTCCGATGCACCAGATTGGCAAATTGTAAATGTATCCGCACCGTAATCAGATGAAGTTCCATCACCAAATGAAACAATACGACCAAATTGCCATGAGCTTACTGTGCTAGAATTTATGGTTGCGACAACAAGAATTGTCAATAAGGCACCACTAGGAGGATTATTAAGAGTATCAAACTGAAAGTTATCACCGGGTGATGAAGAAATAGATAAAGCAATTCCGCCCGAAGTTAATTGCGGTGACCCTCCATGAGAACTTGTTACATTTGAATTTCCACTTTTATCATTCCATGCTGTGACTGTAGACCCAGAAAGAGTCATACTGCTAGAGTCTTTTCCATCCATCCATAATTGGCATCCCGTATAATGAGTTGGCAAATATGGAGTTTTTGTTAGTGTGGGCATCCTTAGTTTTATTCAAGAGTTTAACCAGCATTAGGCGGGTAATCAAAACTTAACGATGTTGCTAGAGCACCTTGCCCCGTTCCATTTGTGGCATAGACCGTAAATCTAAGAGTTTTTCCAGAAAGAAAATGAGCATCAGGAACAGTTGTATTAGTAGGCATAATAACAGTAGAAAATGTAGAGGAACTAAAAGAAGTCGTATAGATTGACGTGTATGTACCACTATTTTTTACATTTGTATAAATATAAAATAATTCAATATAATAATTGAGTGGAGTTCCTCCAGTTGAAGGTGCTGACCATGATAAATTTACAAACGAAACACCGTTTTGTGTTGGTGTATTTGCAGTTGGAGCACCAGGTACCCCGTTAAAGACTGAAGCAGATATTGTTGTATTAGAACCACCAGGATTAACTGCTTGAATAGTAAACCGATAGTATTTATTATCAATTGTAATAGAATTATAGATATAATTAGTTGCTGTAATGATAGGAAGTGAAAGAACAGGAGACCATGTAGTATTATCTGTAGAATTTGAAATACTGACATTATAATAATAAGGAGCTCCACCTGTTCCAGCAGACCATTCTCCATAAAGCAATGTACCCGTGTTGGAAATTTGTGGAGTAATACTATTTGGAGTATTAGGTCCTAAAACATATACTAAATTGCCTGTTACCTTTTTATCATATCCGCGTATCCCATCAACTGTATCTAATGAATATCCTATTAATGATGGAAAATTACCCAAATGTCCCGGATGAGTGACTGGAATATTTCTCTGCAAGCCCCACTTTGATGATAGGTATGATTCTACCAAAGTACGATTTGATACGTTTAATAGATTTGAAAAAGATAAGATTTCGCAAATAGAACCATTAAAATTACTATCTGTAGCAGAATAGTCTATTCCACCAATATAATATCTAAATGCCGTATTTGAAGCCGCATAGGTTGCCCAAGAACTATATGTAGTTGTAGCTGCTAAACTTGTTGTGTAGCGATTAATATGATAATCTGAGTTTGAAATACCCCAATTTATCATAATAAATCCCATTGATGTTTCTTGTACACTGGGAACCACGTTACAAGTACGTGAATAATTGGATGAATTAATTACCCATTTTTGTGAATAGTTTATACCTCTTGGGTTGTTCATTAAACCATATGCCAAACTATTCCAATCCTTATTTGAACCAAATGAACCTCCAGGATACTTAATACAGCAAACATTCATATTAGCATTTGTAAGAGCAGAAATACCAGTATTATTATAATTACACAATGATAAAACCATGTACATATCAACAGGATAAGGAGCCTGTACTAAATTAGTTAAGACACTGTTGGAAAATGTAAGTCCACCCTTATAATTAGTCAGGTTTTCATAGTACTGTGGTTGTGATAAAGATCCGCCTGTTGTAGTATAAACGTGATTTCCATTACCAGATTTATCCTCCCATCTCCAAACAAATCCATTATTTGTTACATTAGCACCGCCGTTTGAGGCGTTATACATTGTAGTTGGGTCATTTCCATCTAGCCATAAGTCAAGTCCTGTCATACCCAGCGGTGAAAAACCGGTGATATTATATGGTTCCATCCTTTTTGTAATTGCCGGCATTACTATCTTTTCTATCTTAAGTATTCTTAAATATTCAGGCAAAATCGGGGTTCCAACTCTTTTCACCATCAAGCACTTCCTGCAGAAACCAATTAATGGCTTTCTTATCTGGGGCTAGAGGCGTTGTAGAATAATAAGCATGTCCAAAATCAATAATCCATACTTTCTGCGTCTCGGTTTCAAGCATAAAGTTATATGAAGTGATATCCACATATTCAATACCTTCGCATTCAAACAGCACTGCTAGAATCCTGTGAATCTCGGCCCAAATCCAATCGGGAACCTTGGCGGGGTCATCCGTATAGATGTCTGCCAAGCACGAACCCTTAATTTCATCCATTTGAACTACGTTTCCATCGATACGATGAATACGCGGAGCAAATCCATGCTTTGAAGCAACATCCTGTAACTCAATTTCTAACTTGTCGGGAATTACTTTGGTAAACATTAAGACCTATGGTCTTATGCTGCTAGAATCCTGCGGGTCAATTTTAATTAATTACAACTAGTCCATTTCCACCAGATGCTCCACTTACTCCTGCTGCTCCAACACCACTTACATAATAAGGATTTGTGTTACCCGGAGCAACTGTGGAACCCGAACCAGTTGTACTTTGTGCGCCTGACACAGAAGATAGATATGTAGAATTTGAATATGAACTACCACCGCCTCCTCCATTAGCACCATTGTTATACGTTCCACCTCCGCCACCCCAATATCCTCCTCCACCCGCACCGCCGTAGTTTTGACATCCATTTCCTCCAGCCAGTGCTGTTCCGGGATATGTCGTTCCATTAACTCCTTGTGTTTGTGGAGTTCCTGCAGCTCCCCCCGCTGAAGTTGTGGCACCCTGTCCAGCCGAGCCCGCAACACCACCACCTCCACCGGCTTGTGCTGTTCCAGACCATGCTGCTGAACCACCGTATCCGCCCGGACCAGCTCCACCTCCTCCACCCGCAAGTAGTAGAGTATTTCCTTGTGTAGGAGTTAACCCGCTAAAAATTCCAGAATATCCGCCTCCACCAGCAGCATAATAACCTGTACCGCCTCCACCATATCCACCGGGATTTACATAGAGTGCGGGATAATCATAGAGGCCGCGGCCACCTCCACCAACAACTATGTAATAAGTTGTCCCGGGTATTACAGGCATAATTCCTGTAATGAACGCACCTGCTCCACCGGAATTTCCATAAGGATCTCCTCCACCGGCTGCTCCCCAGATATAAATAGTGGCACTTGTCTTTCCAGCAGGAACTGTATATGTTTGAATTGAACCTGTATATGAGAATACAGCTAAACGAATTATATTTGTCAAAGCGGGTCTAATACTTGCCACGTAGGGCTGAATCGCAGTAGGGGAACCTGCTGGAAAAGTATTGTGTATGTGCCCTACAGTTGGAAGGGATGAAACCAAGCCCCATTTTTGGGCTAAATAGGATTCAACTTGCTGGCGTTGATTTGTTGTAAGGACATTATCAAAAATAATAAATTCACATATGTGACCAACAACTGACTCGGCACTTTGATTAAATCGCTGACCAATAATAATACCTGTATACGAAGAAATAGCAGCACCTAGTGTGGATGGCGATTGTACAAGCTGAGTTCCATTAACATACTGCAAAGTTGAACTTATAGTTGTTGATGTATCAAACGCAACTGACCAGAAGAATGGGGATGTCATTTGAGCAGTTGTGACCGCACCACTAACTTGTCCGGATGAACTGCCATTTGTTCCGTATACATAGTTATTTAAATAGTTCGGTGATGAGAATAAAAAGAAACGACTGGATGATGTATATCCATCAATAAAATCAAAAAACTGATTTCCGACAGATGGCGAGGTCAATTGTCCTACAATAAATACTGTATTCTGCGAACCTAAGCTATATGTGGTGTTATACCCTAATCTTCCACCACTTGCACTTGTGTTGTAGAATGAAGGATATGCTCCGTTAAATGTATTGTTTGGATATGTGAATCCAGCTGGGCTTGTTAAGACAGTTGCCCTTGTAGACTTATCTCGTATCGCAGTGACTGTTGTACCCGATGTAGTCACACTGCTTGCATCCGCAGCATCTAACCATAACGCACAACCCGCAATCTGTTTCGGCGAAAAAGCAGTATAATACTGTGTCTTTGTAAATGTTGTTTGTAGATTTCTATATAGAAGAGATGTTAAACCGGGATGGCCCGTTGGCAAAGAAGTAGTCAAGTTCCATTTTTGGGCTAAATAGGCTTCAACTTGCTGGCGTTGAGTATCAGATACTTTTTGATTATAATAAATAATTTCACAAATATATCCGTTATATACTTCACCGCTATCTGAGCGACCTATCCAAAAAGGAGCAACAGTTCCTCCAGCAATAGTCATTGCACCTTCAGTATATGTGGCTGAAGCTGTTGAGCCGGAATAGGAATTCTGTAAAAACATATTTACACCATTTGACATTGTACACGAATACAATGTTTTAGTTCCAACTGTTGGAATAGCAAGATAATTATTATTGTTATTATTTGTGTGCCAACTTACATATCCATTTGTAAGACTTTCTTGACGAAATTGAATATCAGCATCATGACCACCAGATCTAAAATGTCCCCACAGTGTTCCCCATGTACCCCATCCTGTTCCTGGTGATATCATGACAGTGAAGAAACTTACATTTGATGATAATGCGTATCCTACACTATTCCATAAACCACCTCCTCCAGCAAAATTAAGAGCATTTGAAGCAAGTGTAAATGTGGGGCACGTAGAAGAAGCATTTTGATAAACATGATTTCCAGCACCAGACTTATCATTCCATTGTGTGACAGTAGAACTATTTCCTGCTAGTGTTCCGGGATATGATGAATAAATTGTTGTGTTATCTGCGGCATCTAACCACTGAATACAGCCACTGATCTGCGTTGGTTGAAAATATGTTTGACGCGTTATTGGCATCTCTACAAATGCTCTTCAAATAGGCTCTGTGCGTTCCGCAGTGCTCCTTCTATCCATGTCTGGCAGCATGACCATGACTCCCCGCAGACATATACATTCGGTGCTGTAGCCTTAAAAGGATAATGAACATCATGCTGGGCTTTCCGAGCATCCAGTGGCCCCACCGGATAAGGCAACCAATATGAGCAGCCATCCTTCCATGAATGAAAAGACCAGTGCTCGGGCTCGGGAATCTCCTTCTCAGGAAACAACTTTCGAATCTCGGTCATAATTTCCCGTTGTCGCTCCTCTTTTGGCATTCCAATCCAGTGTAAAGCATCCCCAGCATCCGTGTAGGAAATCATGATTAACCCCTCAGCAGGATTTACAGGTATGACATACCGAACTACATTATTTGTTGTAGTATGCCCTACATCATGAAACCACGGTTTTCCATTTGGGGCCGGAAAGCGTGCGTACACACGTAACAGAGGCTCCATCCGAACACCCTCAACCATCCACTTCCCAGCAAATATCGGTATCTGAGCCAAAGCATTTCGCGTAACAGCAAAGATAACCCGACGGCTCATACAGGACCAAGGCTTTTCCATACAGACACCCCGTACTTTCCAGCAGTCTCCCTCTTTAGTCAAGTCCCGAACCGTGACATTCGTTACAAGACGAACACCCACTTCAAGATTGTCTTTTGCTAGACGCCGCGGTATCTCAGATAATCCCTCTGCAACAACATAATAGTTGCCCCGCTCCCCCATAAACCCCTTGAACGTATCAAAGGCGATATCTGCTCGTAACACCTCGGTCTCGGCCTTGTATCCAAATTCCGAGAATACCCGCTCCACGATGGCAGAACCGTAGGCCGCTGAGCAGGCCTCTTTTATGGTCATTGTATGAAGCCGCTCTTTCACAGCCGCCGGTAAATCCGCCAGCATTTGGCCAATAATTTCAGTAAAGCCATTTTCTCCAACTGTAAGAGACCCATCCGCCTCAACATGGCGATGCGTCACATGCGGCCTTATGTACGCCTTTGTTAAACCGAATTCCTTCACATAGGCTCCAACCATTTTGTGATGATCCGCAATACGTCCCGCCCCCGCTTCATAGTGGAGAGCCGGTTTATCCCGAGGTACATAAGTGTCTACGCGACCACCGAAAGCCCCATATTTTTCCACAATACAGATGCTTCGGTCAGGATATTTCTTTGCTAGAAGCCGAGCAATATGTAAGCCAGCCATACCGCCACCGACGATAACATAATCGTACATGACCCTACTTTTCAGACACATAATCTATCCACGTGACAACAGCCTCAGTCGAATTACTTGCCAGACGATTCTTCTCTTTACCCAGCCTGTAAGCAACAAATGTTGGAAATGAGTTTACCATACAATAGCCAACAGTGTACTCATTTGTAACATAGTCGCAGATGTAAATGGGAATGTCCTTCTCTTTGGCTGCTGCCACAATTAAATCCTTATCTAGTTTCTTGCAGGGACCACACCAGGCAGCCGTAAAATAAACAATAAAAAGAGTATCAGAGACGCGCCGGCCTTCTGCCTTCGGGTCTCGATAGAGTGTCTCAAAATGTGCTTGATCCACAATGGGTTCCATTCTGCTTTCCCAAGTGTTTTAAGTTTTAAGTGATTTGAATAAACTATAACCGCCAATGCTGGAAAGACCGAGGATAACAGCAGCAAAGGCGGCTTGTGTGACACTGCTTCCACCTTCCCCTTCATCCGAGGACCCACCGCCCCGCTGCTTCGGTAAACCTGCTGCTTTAGTAGCAAGTCTAGCAGCCATTCCCGCCGGCCCCGGTAACTTTCCTGCTAGACTAGTCAGTTTTCCCAAGCCAGGTAATTTAGCCGCACCTGCTCCCGTGGCTAGACTCATCATAGACGGCCCCGCCTCAGCCTTCTCCTTATCTGCTAGAATTCCCTTCTCCTGCCGAGTTAATGTAACTTGGAATAAATCGCCAACATACGATGCCTTAGGAAAATCCCAGTCTTCATACATCGCTGTAAAAGGAAGCGGCACTAGATATCCATCTGCTAGAACAGTACCAGGCTGGAATAAGATTTGATACCAGTCAAAGAAGACCCAAATTAAACCAATTAAAATAAAGCATGACAAGAATTTAGCCCAGCCTTGAAAGATAAAATCACCGCCCAAATACATACGGTCAAGACCGAACATACCAAAGAAAATGGCCAAAAGCATAAATGTCATGAAATCTTTTTTAGGAACAAATTCAGGTTTAGTGTCTGTCATTACTCCACGACCAATACCCCGCTCATAATCCAGCAGATAATTTAGACCATAGTTCAATACGTGTTCTTTTTCAAACCAGAATTGATTAGCATCCCAAATCCACCAGAGTCCAAAGGTTAAGCAATTGACTACAATTTTTGCAAAAGCGGTTGTGGGACTTCGTAGATAGAAGTGGTCTAATGCTAGAAGGCCACCCCACGTTGAAAGCATTTTAGCAGTTTCAAAATCCCGGTCGGGATTAATATAGGTACAGATATCACTGTAGTGAACCTTGAAATCTTCGTAATAGACTCCCTGTGTTCTAGGAATCTTTGGAGGAGTAGGACAAGGAATTGCTGGTTCAGGTTTTAAAGTATCATGTCGTGGATGTGTATTTGAGATAGGCACAGAAGGTTTAGCTGGTGGAGAAGGTGGAGAAGGTGGAGAAGGAGCAGCAGGAGAAGGAGCAGCAGGAGAAGGAGCAGGAGTTGATGATGGTGAGACTGTTTCGCTCATACCCTATTTACTACGCGATAAATAAGCAAGCACCCATACCCGCAACAATACGCAAGACATTGTAGTTTACAGCATATACAACACATGTCGCATCTTTCTGTGCAATAGGAGCAATAAACATAGAAGCATTTGTGTTATTTAGGTAATTGTTCATGGTAAGTGTAAGAACAAGAGAATCTAAGCGACTGGCATTAAAAGAACCCGAAGGCTGACTATCTTCAGGATTAATGCTAAAAGAATAGAGATATATAAAATCATCTGGTACAGTTGTATGGTACTGCCACGGTTGAACTAAACGGAAATATGAAATATCACGCTTCTTAAAACGGTCAAAACCATCAAACTTGATAACAGCATCTAATATCAAATCATAGGGGCGTCCAGCTTCATTCAACTGTAAACTGCTGTAATTAAATGTCTCATTTGTATCACCCATACGAGTCTGCTGGACAACCCAAATGAGTTCTTTTATAGGATGATTGAAGTTCAGGGGTATATTCGCAACAGATGCATTAGCAGGAATACTATTAAGAGGAGAAAACTGTACTTGTTCAATTAAATACTCATGTTTTACGCTGGCAAATTTACGACGTTCCTCAATATCCAGATAGATATAATCACCATACAATGTTACATCTGTTATATTAACTTGGTCAATTGTTTGAGTACAGTGGGATTGAAGAGAATTACGATAGAAAAGTTGCTGAAGATCGCGGAATTTTACTGTAAGACGAACCGGGTGGGTTTGAAGAGCAATTAGCGGTAATGCCATTCCAATATTATTACAAAACCAGAATCGTAAAGGAATATATAATTTTATGGGCCCAGGTTGTGCGTCTTGTGTATAAGCAGTTTGTCTCCCTATCATGTTATAATAAGCCGTTTGCTTAGAAGTGGTAGTTGTTAAACTACTCCATATATGTAACCATTCACCTGTCTGTTTATCAATTTCCTTTTCACCAATTTCAATTGTAACTTCTTCAATGAGTGCGTGTCCAATGGCATTTACCCATGATGTGTCCGGGTCACCGACAACAACCATTGGTAAACTGATTTCAAGCATCATTCGATGAAGTAAGTCACCTTTGCGTGGGATGATAGCACTAATTCGTCGGCCAAAATTTGCAGTTCCATCAAAATAAATCGGCTGACTTTCCATTGAAAAATTAGTATACCGCCGATAGACTTGCTTAAAGAAGGTAATTTGAGGATTTCCTACAAGATAAATGTCTTGACGACCACGAGCAATTAATTGTAAAGCGGCACCTCCACTTGACATTCCTATAATTAAGGCGACTTATTTAGTTTACAGAGCCAACGCATTCTTTCAAAAAACATTTCTTATTTTATTTATGTTAGAGTAGGAAATGTCTTTACGGACAACACAGCAGATTGAAAAGTTAATTGTGGGGCAGATACTCCCCCGAGATTCAAATGGTTCATATATATCAACGGGTCTAATCCTCATAACGGATAATCAAGGAAGAGCTAATTGGACTACACTAAGTACAATAACGCAGCCTTTTATTCAATTTACTTCTATATCGACATCAGAAGGAATTATTAGGGCAACAACAAATGATACCACCTTAAATTTTCGTGAAGGAGCTGGTGTAAACTTACAAATTGTAAATAATTCACTTTATGTTGCTACACATGCATTCACAGCAATTGATATAAGTGGAGGCAATTCACTTTTGAGTTCCAATAGTAGTAATAATATTATAAATCCTCGTGTAAAATTTGTAAATGGGAATTATACAAAAATACGGGGTGACCCTGGTACTAATACTATTTTTATTGACGTTGATTATTTGAGTACAACTCAAGGTGCTCGAGCAACATACACTCAGTTTATTATAAAAAATAATAGCACATTTATTGAGCCTCCAGCAAGAGATTCTATTGTTCTAGATGCTATTACAAGTAGTTCGTCGCTAACACTTATTGGCATAGACGATCTTCAAATTAGTGTGCCCAATTTAAGTCCGAATAATAATGTTATCTATATCGGATTATCGACTATTACAGCAGCAAAATTTTCAACTGCTTATACACGTGCTACAACAGATCTTGCTAATCTGGCTGTACTTGTCGATACACTAAATGCTCGACAGATTAACACTGCGGGTGTTCCTTTTGGCCTATTTAATCCTGTTAGTACTGCTGTTGCTGGATTTAGTACTATGTTTAGTCAATCCTTTATTTCAAATAATTACAATCCATTAGTTACAACTGTAAATGCGAATACGGCTAATATTGCATTACAAAGTACTAATATTGGAGGTATAAGTAATCTTTTAGTATTGGATACAAATAATCTTACAACAGTTAGTAATACTGTTAACACAAATATAACTAATATAAATACAAATGCTATTAATATTACGACAGTAAGTAACACTACAAATACGAATATAACCAATCTTACAACAGTTAGTAATACTGTTAACACGAATACAACTAATATAAATACGAATGCTACCAATATTACAACAGTTAGTAATACTACAAATACAAATACAACCAATCTTACAACAGTTAGTAATACTGTTAACACGAATACAACTAATATAAATACGAATGCTACTAATATTACAACAGTTAGTAATACTACATTCACTACATCAAATAATCTAACAACAGTTAGCAATCTAACAATTACAAATAGCACAAATATTAATTCGGCTTATTCCACACTATTTGCATTAAATTCAAAAGCAACCGGCACTTTATCAACCCTAACTTTAAGCACGCTTTTGGTTAGTTCGCTGATTACGGTGAGTTCAATCAATACAACGGGTAATCTTACAGTTGCTGGGCAAACAACTTTAGCGGCAACTTCTATAACTGGCGGTTTAATAGCAGATATAGTGACTGCTCAGTTTTATGGAGATGGTTCACACTTAACTGGAATAGGAGGTGGCGGCGGTGGTATTTCATATTTGGAGTTTTATCCCATTAGTACAACAGCAATTCGGGCTTCAACCCTAACTACGCAGTTTTATTCAACGCTTTCTTCATTTATTAGAAATATACCGATTGTTATTCCAGCTAATCTTAGTACAACTACACTAAGCACAGGTTTCATAACAGCCAGCAATATCTCGGTAGCATCAATGTCGACAAATTATGGATTCTTCTCTACAATTTCAAGTGGCTTAATTTATGGTAAATTTGCTGGCGATGCTTCTCTATTAACAAATATTCCTAACAGTGGTTCTGTCACATATCTTCTAACAGTATCGAATACATCTTCCCTTACCACGTCAACGTCCTTTGGATTTTTCTCTACAATTTCTGCTGGAACACTCTTTGGTAAGTATGTGGGGGATGCTTCGGGACTAACAAGCATTCCTAATGTTGGAGCAGTCTTAGCAGTTAGTAATAATGTAACAACTGTTAGCAATTTACTAAATTCAGTAAGTACAAATGTAACAACTGTGAGCACAATTGCGAACACAGTAAGCAATAATGTTGTAGCAGCAAATCTAAATATTAGTTATCTTCTTACTGTCTCTAATACATCATCAATTACAATTTCCACATCCTATGGGTTTTTCTCAACGCTTTCTGCTGGAACGCTATATGGTAAGCATGTGGGCGATGGTTCACTATTAACGAGTATTCCTAATAACGGGGCTGTGCTGTCAGTTAGTAATAATGTTACAACAGTCAGTAATTCACTGAATACGGTCAGTAATAATGTAACAACAATCAGTAATACAGTTAATTATCTTCTAACAGTTTCCAGCACATCTTCTGTTACAATATCAACGTCTTACGGTTTCTTCTCCACAGTTTCTGCTGGTACGCTCTATGGTAAACATGTTGGCGATGGTTCACTGCTAACAAATGTACCTATTCTTTATTCTGTTCCAGCAGTCCTTAGCACAACACGTTTGAGTACTGGAATCTTATCGGCTAGCAATATCTCGGCCATAACAATGTCAACCAATTATGGATTCTTTTCTACTATTTCATCGGGCAAAGTGTACGGTCAGTTTATTGGTGATGGTTCTGGTCTAGTAAATATTCCGGGTACGAGTGTTATACCACAAACTGTAAATTATAGTGCTACAGGAAGTGACCAAACATTAACAATTCCTGCTGGCGTTAATTCAATCACGGTAAAATTATACGGTGCAGGTGGTGGTGCTTCAGCTACTAGTTCATTGGGAGGTGCTGGTGGTTATGTAGCAGGTCAAGTTCCTGTAACACCCGGTGAAACAATTACACTCATTGTTGGAAAGGCGGGATCTACAGGAGCTGCTTCAAGCACAGTAGCGGGTGGATATGGTGGTGGAGGTTCAACTGTTTCTACACAGGGCGGAACAGGTGGTGGCAGAACGGCTATTAAAAAGGGAACTGGAGTTGAAGTTCTAACTGCTGGAGGCGGAGGAGGTGGTGGTGGAACTGGTGAAGTAGGTGGCAGTGGAGGTGGTGCTCCTATAACCTTTGCGGGTACTTCTGGTGACGGTGGAGGAGCAGGTGATGGAAGAGGTGGAACATCAACAGCAGGCGGTAATGGAGGAACCTCAAATCCTGGTACATCACTTCAAGGTGGAAATACTCTTTCCGCAAATGGCACTTACTCGGGTGCTGGTGGTGGCGGATATTATGGCGGCGGCGGCGGTACAAATAATGGAAATAGTGGTGGAGCTGGAGGTGGC
>Ga0214919_10005770_pt1 | contig 17336 bp, 20 predicted proteins | sample LL1503_MetaG_FD_177994 | JGI IMG/M metagenome (GOLD analysis project Ga0214919, IMG submission 177994) | Freshwater microbial communities from Lake Lanier, Atlanta, Georgia, United States - LL-1503 | ecosystem: Environmental > Aquatic > Freshwater > Lake | place: USA: Georgia | collected...
CCACAGGCCAGAACCAGGGCAAGCGGAGCCCAGACCATGCTGCGGGGTATGCCCGTGGCTTCAAAACGGCGCGTGGCCTGCCTGCGCCAGAACCAGGCCAGGGGCAGACCAAGCACGAATCCCCAAGCGGCCGATACATGCCCGCCAGCCCAGACTGGAATCGGAAAGTTCAAGCCGCCCTTGCTAAGAAAGAGGGGACCGAGCTCCCAGGCCCCAGCGGCATCGGGCAGCAACTCGGTGAACATCAGGTACCACATCAACAGCTGCAGCAGCACCGGGATGTTGCGGAACGTTTCCACATACAGGCGGCACAGGCCGCGCACCAGCGCGTTGCGCGAGAAGCGCCCCACGCCCAAAAGCGTTCCAAGTACTGTGGTCAGAATAATGCCCAGCACGGCTACGCGCAGGGTGTTGGTCACCCCCACCAGATAGGCCTGCAGATACGATTCACCGGAGTCGAACGCGTACAGGCTCTCGCCGATGTCAAAACCGGCTGTTCCCAACAAAAAACCAAACCCGCTCTGGATGCCGCGCTGGCGCATGTTGGTCGCTGTGTTGTGCGCCAGATACCAGACCAGCAGCGCGATCACGCCCAAGGCCACAACCTGGTAGAGCAGTGCGCGGAAGGCCTGGCTGCGCCAGGACCAGCGCTTTTTTTTCGCGGATACAGGAGGAGGTGCCATGCGGGGTGCTGGTGAATTGGAATAAATAGGCCGCCTTATGAGCGAAAAGGGCAGCGCAACTCGGGTTGCGCTGCCCTTTTACAGGCGCTTAACAAGCAATTAGCGGATAGGCGGAGCGTACTGGATGCCGCCCTTGTTCCACAGATTGTTCAGGCCGCGTGGCAACTGCAGGGCTGATTTCGGGCCGACGTTGCGCTCGAAAATTTCACCGTAGTTACCCGTGGCTTTGACGGCGTTGGCCATCCATTCTTTGTCCAGACCCAGCAACTTGCCTGTGTCTTCGGTGCTGCCCAGAATACGGCCCACCACTGGGTCTTTGCTATTGGCTTTGAGCTCGTCCACATTGGCTTGCGTGATGCCGTTTTCTTCGGCTTCAAGCAGGCCAAAAATCGTCCATTTCACAATGGCAGCCCATTCATCATCACCGCGGCGCACCAGCGGTCCCAGTGGCTCTTTGGAAATCAGTTCAGGCAGGATCAGGTGGTCTGCCGGATTCTTTGCCGACTTGTTGCGCACCGAAGCCAGGCCGGATGCATCGGTGGTGTACGACACACAGCGGCCGGAAAAGTAAGCGCCTTCTACGGCGTCCAGCTTTTCAAAGACCACGGGTTTGATATTCAGGCCGTTGGCTTTGGAGAAATCTGTCAGGTTTTTCTCCGTGGTGGTGCCCGATTGCACGCACACGGTCTGGCCTTTGAGCTGCTTGGCGTTTTTGATTTTGCTCTTGACGGGAACCATAAAACCCTGGCCGTCGTAATAGACCACGGCGGTTTGGCTCAGACCCAGCGAGGCGTCGCGGGTCAGGGTGAAGGTGGTGTTGCGCGAGAGCATGTCGATTTCACCGGACTGCAGCGCGGTAAAGCGTGCTTGGGCCGTGAGGGGCACGTATTTGACTTTCTCTGCATCGCCCAAAGTGGCTGCGGCCACAGCACGGCACATGTCAACGTCAATACCAGCCCATTTGCCGTTAGAGTCGGCTGCGCTGAAACCGGCCAGGCCGGTGTGCACACCGCAAATCACCTGGCCGCGCGCCTTGATGGCGTCCAGCGTTTTTCCGGCGTGTGCGGGAAGCGTGGCAAAAACCGTGATGGCTGCGACAGCGGCAGCTGCAAATTTCGTGGTTTGAAAAGACATACCGATATTCCTCTGGATGGTGAACGTGCAGCGTGCGTAAGCCGCCGGGTTGAAAAAAGCGCTGGCACCCAGGTGCCTCTTGGTGCGCCGCGTACAGTGCGTCGGCATTGTAGCCACGCGTCCTGGTCTGTGGCCCTCGGGCATACGCGGGTTGCACATGCTGCGCTACAGTGAAGCGCATATCCTTATTCGCCAAAATTCGCCATGTCCCAAAACCCTGTTTCCGCCGCATTCGAAACCAGCGCGCCTGCGCGTGCCGGATTCGATCCCCTGCGTTTGGCAGCTGCGCTTGAGCGCATGCGCACGGATGTTGGGCAGGGTCGTATTCCGGGTGTGGTGCTCGTGGTCGCTCGCCATGGCCGTCTGGTCTTGCACGAGGCGCTGGGCTTGCAGGACCCGCAGGCTGGAACACCGATGGCACGGGATGCCATTTTCCGCATCTATTCCATGACCAAACCCCTCACCTCGCTGGCGGCCTTGCAGTTGGCCGAGCGCGGTCAGCTGATGCTGAGCGACCCGGTGAGCAAATACCTGCCTGCATTTGCACACGTGCAGGTGGCACACTTTGAAAGCAATGAAGCTGAGCCCATGGGTTTGCAACCCGTGCGCCAAGCGCCCACGATCCATGACTTATTGCGCCATACCGCCGGGCTGACCTATTCCTTTTTGGACGATGGGCCTATGCAGCGCATGTACGTTAAGGCCCGTTTGCGCGGCGGTGCGCTCGATACCGACGGCTTTATTCGCGCGCTGGCCGGGCTGCCGCTGGCCTTCCAGCCCGGCTCCACATGGGAATACAGCCACGCTACCGATGTGTTAGGGGCGGTGATTGAGGCGGTCACCGGGCAGCGTTTGGGTGTTTTTCTTGAACAGTCCATCTGCGGCCCGCTGGGTATGGTGGACACCGGTTTCTGGACGCCGCCGGACCAACAACACCGCCTGGCCGAGCCGTTTGCCGCAGAAATTCCGCAGCTCCCCATGCCCTTGCTGGACCCGCGCACACCGCCCGCGATGGACGGCGGCGGCTCTGGCTTGATGTCCACGGCCATGGACTACGCCCGCTTTTTGCAGTGCTTGCTGGGCGGCGGCATCCTGGACGGGCAACGCATCGCCAGCCCCCACACGGTGCGCATGATGACGCACGACCATGTAGGCAGCATCTCGCAGAACATCAGCAAGTTCGGCGGTCAGATGCTCACGCCCGGCATCGGTTTCGGCCTGGGCTTTGCGGTGCGCATGGCTGAAGGCCTGGAAGACCTTCCCGGCTCGCTGGGCATGTATTCCTGGGGCGGCGTTTGCGGTACCACCTTTTGGGTGGATCCGCAGCAGGAACTGGTGGCCGTGCTGATGAGCCAGGCCTCGCTGAAGCGCGAGCATTACCGGCAGCTCTGGCGCAATCTGGTCTACGCGGCCCTGGAGCGTTAAGCGGTATCGGTATGGCGCAACCCCCTGATTCACTCGCAACAGACCCATTGGCCGGGCAGGCTGCATCGCCACTTTTCGATAGTGCGCCCCAGAACGGCGAGGCTGTTCCGGGAGAGCTGCCTGCGCAGGGGATGGCGGCAGACGAACAGGCGACTGCGCCGCCGCTTCGGCCGTATGCCTTGGTCTTGTTCGGTGCCAGTGGATTTGTCGGGCGGCAAGCGGCGCAGTATCTGGCGCAGCACGCCGACATGCTGGACCGACCGTGGGCGATTGCCGGGCGCAACCAGGAGCGGTTGGAGGCGGTTCTTGTGCGGTGCAGCGGCCGTCTTCCTGACATCGTGCTGGCCAACGCGGACGACCCTGCCTCGCTGGATATTCTGGCCGCGTCTGCCGACGTCGTGATCAGCACCGCCGGCCCCTTTGCCGTGTTGGGCAGTGGCCTTGTGGCTGCCTGCGTGCGCCAGCGCACGCACTATGTGGACATCACCGGCGAGACACCCTGGGTGCGCGACCTGATCGCCCGCCACCACACGCAGGCGGCGGACGACGGAACCCGCATCGTGCCTTTGTGCGGATTTGATTCCGTGCCGTCTGACCTCAGCGCATTTCTGGCGCACACCACGCTCATGCAGCGCCATGGCGAACCGGCTTACCGCGTGAAGGCGGCCTTCCGCTTGCGCGGCGGCTTCAACGGCGGCACGCTGGCCTCGATGTTCCAGATGTTTGACAGCGGTGCGGCGCGCATGCTGAGCGACCCGTTTCTACTCAACCCGCCAGGCCAGCGTCCCTACGGCGGTCCGCAGCACGCCGACCCGTCTTCCCCGCAGTGGGACGACACCCTGGGCCACTGGCTGGCACCCTTTTATATGGGGCCAATCAACTCGCGCGTGGTGCGGCGCAGTGCCGCATTGCTGGGCTTCAGCCCGGATTTTGCGTACCGGGAATACCTGCAAACCGGCTCCGGCATCGGCGGCGCGCTGGCGGCAGGCAGTTTGAGTTTTGCCGAAGCCGTGACCCAGGCTGTGCTCAACTGGGCACCGCTGCGCCACCTGATCCAAAGTTATGCGCCCGCACCCGGTACCGGACCCTCTGAAGACGCGATGAACCACGGCAGCTTCCACTGCGAATGGCTGGCCCGCAGCGCCAGCGGTAAGGTGGTGCGCGGCCACATTGCCGATGTCGGTGACCCCGGTAACCGGGGCACTACCAAAATGCTGTGTGAGTCGGCGCTCGCGCTGGTGGTCAACCGGGATGAGTTACCCGGTGGCCCGGCCATGGGCGGCATCCTGACCCCGGCCAGTGCTTTTGGCGATGTGCTGGTGCGGCGGCTGCGCGCCGCCGGGATGCGTATCCGGGTGAACCCGACCTGAGTCGGCGGATGTGCGGGACGGTGGACCCGGCCTAGTAGATCGCGCAGCTGCTCAGACGCTGGCGCTTGCATTCGGCTTGCCAGCGCGACCCTTGCACCAGGTCCACGGTCAGGCTATCCGAGCCTCTTGTTACAGTCAGCCGTGTCGCTCCGCTACCGGCGCGGCATCACAAGGACGCACCGTGGAATTGATCACTTTGCCTGTGGTTTGGCTGGACCTCATACTGGCTTTTACCCTGTTGGAATGGCTGGTATTGGCGCTGCGCCGGCAGGTCAGCGGGCGGGGACTGGATCTGCGCAGCCTGACCTTGGGTCTTTTGCCCGGACTGCTGCTGATGCTGGCGCTGCGGCTGGCCGCCTCTGATGCAGTACCCGCTGGGGCTTTCCTGTGCTGCGCCGCTGCAGGTGTTTTTCATGCCTGGGATTTCGTGCGCCGCAGTCGCTCAGCCGAGCTGACGCCCCAGCCAGACGCCGTTGCGCTGTGAGCCTTTTCTTCCATTGGGGATGGCTGTGCTAAAGATCGCGATCCTGGGGGCCGAGTGCACGGGCAAGACCACGCTGTCGGGGGGAATAGCCGGGCAACTCCGGGCCCGGGGCGCACGGGTGGTTGTGGTCGATGAAGTGCTGCGCCACTGGTGCGCGGCGCGGGGCCGCACGCCGCGCCCCGACGAGCAGCCGGCGATCATGCACGCCCAGATAGCCGCGGTGGATGCGGCGCAGGACTGCGATTACCTGGTGTGCGACACCACACCGCTGATGACAGCGGTCTATAGCGATGTGCTGTTTGGCGACTCCAGCCTGTATCCGCTTGCTGTAGCGCAACAGTGCCGCTACCAACTTACCCTGTTGGCGGCTATCGACCTGCCTTGGCAGCCTGATGGCATCCAACGCGACGGCCAGGCGGCCAGGGCCCGGGTGGATCAACGGCTGAGGGAGGTTCTGCGGACACACGCGCTGCCGAGCCATGCGCTCAGCGGTCTGGGCACGGTGCGGCTCGCATGCGCGATGGCAGCCCTGGGGCAGTCGCGGGGATGCAGCGCAGACGCGGACAGCGCGTCAGGTGCCGCGGCCAGGGTACTGCCAGCATGATCCAAACACCGTGGGTTTGGCTATTTCTGGTCTTGCCGCTGGCATGCATGCTCGTGGCCTGCGAGGAAACGCCGGCGGACCGTTGCGTAGCATCGCGCATGAAGGTCTGGGATTACCACGCCGAGAAAACGCCTTGGCGCATTTCCGAGTCGACTGGGGAAACCCGCTCGCAGTACCAGTCCAAGGTGCGGGACTATTGCGAAGCGGAGGGCCGGTGATGCAGCCCCGCCTGTGCCGCATCGCCTTGCTCGCTATTGCGTTCTTCTTGGTAGCCGGTGACTGGGCTGCCGCTGCGGCGTTGAAGCCTATTTTTGAAGACACGCTGGCGCAACGTGTACAGGTTTGTTTTGCCTGCCACGGCGAGCAGGGCCGTGCCGGACCGGATGGGTATTACCCGCGCATTGCGGGCAAGCCTGCGGCTTATCTCTTCAACCAACTGCGCCACTTCCAGACCGGCAAGCGCCGCCACAACCTGATGACGCGGCTCGTGGCCAACCTCAGTGATAGCTATCTGATGGACATCGCACAGTATTTTTCGGCGCTGGATGTGCCCTATGCCGCGCCGGTGGTGCCCAAGATGGCTGCGGCGGACCTCGCGCGGGGCCGGCAACTGGCGCTGCAAGGCGACCCGGTTTTGCGCGTGCCGGCCTGCGCGTCCTGCCACGGGGAACAGCTCACCGGGCGTCTGCCCGCAAGCCCCGGTCTGCTTGGCTTGTCCAACGATTACCTGAACGCCCAGCTCGGGGCCTGGCGCAGTGGCGCGCGCGGCGCACGGGCCCCAGATTGCATGGCGCAGATTGCGCGGCGCCTGCGTCCGGGCGATCTGTCTGCAGTGAGCGGTTGGTTGGCGGCCCAGCCTATTGCCGGGCGCCCACTGCCCGCAGCCTCCACCACCCCCGCGCCCATGGAATGCGGCGCCCACCAGTCCGTGTCCGCTTCCCCGGTACCAGCGGATACCAGCGCACAGCAGGCCGGTCGCTATCTGGCGCTGGTGGGCAATTGCCAGGGCTGTCACACGCGCCCCGACGGTCCGCCTTTTACGGGTGGAAGGGCTATTCCTACCCCTTTTGGTACGGTCTACAGCAGCAACCTCACCCCTGCGAAAACCGGTCTGGCTGTATGGACCGCAGACGACTTCTGGCGTGCCTTGCACCATGGGCAATCGCGCAACGGGCGTTTGCTCAACCCCGCCTTTCCGTACACAAACTTTCGCTTGGTTACCCGCGCCGACAGCGACGCGCTGTTCGCCTATTTCATGGGACTTGAGCCGCTTGAAGCGGTACAGCCGCCGAATGCCCTTCGCTGGCCCTTCAATACCCAATGGGCGTTGCAGCTCTGGCGCCGCTTGTATGTACCAACTGCCGAGCCGCAGCCGCAGCCGCAGCCCGTACCGCAGCGTGTGTCTGACGTACAGCGCCAACGCGGCGCGTATCTGGTCCAGGGCTTGGGCCATTGCAGCGTCTGCCACATGCCCCGCAATGTTCTGGCCGGTAACCCGGACATACTCAGCCTGGAAGGGGGTGCTATTGCGGGTCAATCCTGGTACGCCCCCTCGCTGCTGGACCCTCTGGACGGCGGCGTGCAGGACAGACCCGCTTCCGAAGTACTGCAATTGCTGCAATCCGGCAGAGGGGGAAGCGACCGGGTATCCGGTCCCATGGCCGAGGTGGTGCGCCACAGCCTGCAGCACTGGAGCCGCCCGGACATTGACGCCGCAGTTGCCTACTTGCAGAGCCTGCCCCGCTTGGCTGCAGCAGATCGTGGGCCTGTGCCCGCTTTGCGGCCATCGGTTGTGGCAAGCGGCGCGACGCTGTACGAGAAACACTGTGCCGATTGCCACGGCGCGCGGGGGGAGGGGATTCGGAGCGCAGACGGCCAATGGGCTTACCCGCCCCTGCGCGGCAACCGCACGGTGCTGCAGACCACGCCGCTGAACTTGGTGCAAACCGTGTTGTATGGCGGTTTTGGCCCCAGCACTGCGGGCAACCCGCGCCCTTTTGGTATGCCGCCTTATGTGCTCGCTCTCAGTGAGCAGGAGCTGGGGGACCTGCTGAGCTTTATCCGCATGGCCTGGGGCAACCGTGCACCCCCCGTATCCGCCCTGGATGTGCAGCACCTGCGTGATGGCGCGCGCCAATAAGGCCCTGTTTCAGTGCGCGGCCGATCCGTACATCACATTGATGCGCGCCACGTATTTCGAGACATCCCCCGTGACCCGACAGCCTTCGTGGACCACCGATGCCAGGCCAAATCCGTGGCGGAAGAAAAGGGCTGAGCCTTTCACCGGCGACACATCGACAGAGCGCCCGTCACGGGCAAAGAGGCGGGTGCTGCCACCCACCACACCGTCGGCCGGTCCGTTCAGGTACAGCAGCATGGTCAGGCCCGAGCGCAATTCCGGTCCCCACTCCAGCATGGTACTGCGGTCGGGGCTGAGGCTGTAGCCCGGCCAGTTGCCGTCGGTGTGCCGGTTGAAGACATCGTTGGCGTCGTAGCGGTACATATTGATGCGGTGGCTAAAGCCCCTGAACAGCGGTTCGCCGTCGATTTCCTGTGGCAGCAAATGGGCTATGCGCGCAAACATGGGGCCCAGCATGTCCGGGTCGGCCACCCAGTGCACCGATTTGTTCATGCGCATGCCCGGCGGCGTGGCGATGCCGGGCGCCTCGTCGCGGTAGCCGCATTGCTCGCTGGCGTGCACCATGGCGTCGGCTTCGGCAGGCGTGGTCACCTGGTCGATGGCAAAGGCCAGCAAGCCGCCGAGTTCGATGTCATGCCGCGCGGGGTGAAGTGCCGGCTGCGCTTGCCATTGCAATGCGGCGGGCACGCTGTCAAAGGCGTGTACCGGCGTCATCGGAACCACGCCACCCATAGGCAGCGAGCCCGGTAGAAAGGCCACCGGGTGGTGACCAGGCCACACAGTGGGGGTCAGCAGGTCGCTGTTCACCATGTGCCGATGTTGGGCATGGAGGCCCAGGGTTCTGCTCGGGGCAGGGGTGCGCCGCGCTGCAGCAGCTCAATCGAAATCTGGTCCGGTGAGCGCACAAACGCCATGTAGCCATCGCGCGGTGGCCGCACAATCTCCACGCCATGGTCTTGCAGGCGGACGCAGGTGGCGTAAATGTCGTCGACCGCATAGGCCAGGTGGCCGAAGTTGCGCCCGCCGGTGTAGGCCTCCGGATCCCAGTTGTAGGTCAGCTCCACTTGCGCGCTGAGGTCGCCCGGCGCGGCCAAAAAAGCCAGCGTGAAGCGCCCTTGGGGCACCTCGCGCACGCTGAGCACGTCCAGCCCTAGCGCGTCGCGGTAGAACTTCAGCGAGGCTTCGAGATCCGTCACCCGGACCATGGTGTGGAGGTATTTCATGGGTCTTGGTTTATTTCGCGCTCAAAACCCAGGCGGCTAATTTTTTCAGGTCGGCATCCGAAATTTTGGGATGTGCCGGCATGGGCAGTTCACCCCATTTGCCCACGCTGCCGTTGCGGATGCTTTGCATGAGCATGGTTTGCGCGTCGGCTTGGCCCGCGTATTTAGCAGCGACATCTTTGTACGCTGGCCCCACCAACTTGGTGGCGACGGCGTGGCAACCCAGGCAGCCGCTCTTACCGGCCAAAGTCTCGTTGGCTTGGGCCTGCAATGTGGCCAGGCCTGCCATGAGACACAAGGCAATCTGCAGCGACGCAGTCAAAGCACCTTTCAACAATCCCAGCATGGTTTCAACGTCCTAGAGCTGTAAGGCGGGCCGGTTCGACGATTTCGATCCAGTAGCCGTCCGGGTCTTTGATAAACGCCACGTCTTTCATCTTGCCCTGGTCCGGGCGTTTCACGAAGGTCACTTGATTCTGGTCAAACCAGGCGGTGGCAGCGTCGAGGTCTGGTACGGAAAAGCAAATGTGGCCAAAGCCCTGGGGCTGTGCGTTGCCGTCGTGGTACTTGAAATCCGCATCCGACTCCGTGCCCCAGTTGTGGGTCAACTCCAAAATGCCGCGTTGCGCAAACGTCCAGGCCGTGCGCGCACCCACGTCCTCGGGCGCGCTCTCGCCCTCGGCTGCGCGGTGCAGAAAGTACAGCGAAAACTTCATCTCAGGGAAGTCGAGCTTGCGCAGCAGGCGCATGCCCATAACGCCGGTGTAGAAAGCCAGCGACACCTGCGGGTCTTTGATCCGCAGCATCGAGTGGTTGAACACAAAGCCACGGGTCGCCTCGGGTACAGCGGGGCTGACGCCGGGTTGGGTTTCGGTGGTGAAACTCATAAGTAAATTCTCTGGGGATGAAAAACGTGGGCTCAAAAAAATCCCATCCGGTGCCGTGCTGAGCGCCGGATGGGTTGCGATGGGAAATACGATTATCTGCCCACCGCCGCCACCTGCTTTGGGGCGGATTCAAGCGACTGGGACCGACCGGGCAGGTTGGTTACGTTGGCAACCGCAAGGGTGTTCGTCTGTTCGCGCTCCATGTTGATCACACAGCGGCGCAGGTAGCGCATGCTGGTGACCCGCAGGAAGGAGGCAAAGTTGGGAACCTCACCCCGATGCGCCAAGATTTCGTCGTGGAAATTCGAAATCAGCGCGTTCGTGGTGCAACCCTCCTCTTCTGCCATCTCCGCCAGGATGTCCCACACCATGTTCTCCAGCCTGAGGCTGGTCAGCACGTTGCGGATACGGACCGTGCGCGTACGCTGCTCGTACTGGATCGGGTCTGCTTTGACGAAATATTCACACATGCTGGTCTCCTGCCTCGGTCAATCCGTATCTTAAATCGCGCGCTCGGTCATTTGCTGGGCGATGTAATCCGCCTGGCGAATGGCCAGAGTCACGATGGTCAGCGTGGGGTTCTCTGCGCCGCCGGTGGTGAACTGGCTACCGTCACTGATAAACAGATTGGGGATGTCATGTGTCTGGCCCCATTTGTTGACCACACCGTCTTGGGCACGTGCGCTCATGCGGCTGGTTCCCATGTTGTGGGTGGACGGGTAGGGCGGGGTACGGAAGGTTTTGATCGCACCTGCCGCCTGGTACACGCGCTCGCCCTGGGTGAAGGCATGGTTGCGCATAGCGATGTCGTTGGGGTGGTCGTCAAAGTGGACGTTTGGCACGTAGTTGCCCCATTGGTCTTTGACATTGGTGTTGAGTGTTACGCGGTTGTTTTCGCGCGGCATGTCTTCACCCACCAGCCACATACCCGCCAGGTTGGTGTAGTGGTCCATCCACCAAGCGAAGTCCGCACCCCAGCCGCCCGGGTTCAGGAACGCCGCCATGAAGGGCACGCCCAGGCTCAGGGTTTCCATCTCATAGCCACCCACAAAGCCGCGGTTCGGATTGTGTCCTGCCTCGTCACGGATGATGCCGGCCATGGTGGTGCCCTTGTACATGTGCACCGGGTTTTTGAATGCAGCGTAGACCGATCCGGTCATGTGGCGCATGTAATTGCGGCCCACTTGGCCAGACGAATTGGCCAAGCCGTCTTTGAACATGCTCGACGCCGACAGCAGCAGCAAGCGCGGGGTTTCGATCGAGTTGCCAGCCACGCAAATGATGCGGGCTTTTTGGCGCTGCTCTTTGCCGTCTTTGTCAAAGTACACCACGCCGGTCACTTTGCCGGAGGCGTTGTGCTCGATGCGGGTTACATGGGACTGGGGGCGGATCTCAAAATTGCCGGTTGCCTCGGCCTTGGGGATTTCGGTGTACAGCGTGGACCACTTGGCGCCGCTTTTGCAACCCTGAAAGCAAAAGCCCAGTTGCATGCAGCGCCCACGGCCATCACGCGGCTGGCTGTTAATGGCCATATTGCCGGTGTGCACTTCCTTGTAGCCCAGCTTGGTCGCACCTGCGTGCATGACCTTGAAGTTGTTGTTGCCAGGCAGGCCGGGGATACCGTTGGTGCGGGTCACGCCCATCTTGTATTCGGCTTTGGCGTAGTAGGGCTCCAGATCCTTGAGGGTGATGGGCCAGTCCAAGAGGTTAGCGCCCGGCACATCGCCATATACCGATTTCACGCGGAACTCATGCTCTTGAAAGCGCAGGGATGCGCCGGCCCAGTGGGTGGTCGTGCCGCCCACGGTCTTGCAAATCCAAGACGGCAGTCCGGCGAAGTCTTTCGCGACACGCCAGGAACCGGAGGTGGTGCGTGTGTCCAGCCAAGCCAGTTGCACAAAAGACTTCCACTCGTCGTTGATGAAGCTCGCGCTGGATTGCGTCGCGCCGGCTTCCAGCACCACAACCTTGATGCCTTTTTGGCACAGCTCGTTGGCCAAGGTGCCGCCACCCGCGCCTGAGCCGATTACGACGACGACGGAGTCGTCAGAAAAATCAAATTTCGCCATGTTGTATCTCCTGTATGGGGGTGTGTTGCTCAGCCGAGGAAGGGCGGTGGGCTGGCTTCTTTGGACGGCTCAGGTAACCACTTCAGGTCCTGAAATCCGCGGGTGATGTAGCCGCCTTTTTCCCAGGCAGAACCGGGATAGCCGAACACGGCATAGGCCATATCGTTGTCATAGAGCGAGGTGATGCACTGGCCGCGCACCGTACCGAAAAACGCCGTGCCCTCCATGCTGCGCACGATGTCTTCGCGCTGCTTTTCGCTGGCTTTGGCGAAGTCGCCACCGGCCGATTTGTTGAGCCAGGCGATACCGTCTTGCAACATCTTGGCCGCGCCCGCGTCGCCAGCGGCTTTGCCGTCCAGGTCTTTTGCCAGCAGGGCGTAGACCGCGTCTGGCAGCTTCTTGTGGGGGTACAAGGTGCGGCCCATGGCCATCAGGGTTTGACCTTCGGTCGTAGAAAGTTTTTTGAGCTCCAGCGCCCAGGCGGTGCTGGGGGCCAGCGTAGCCAGCATGGAGCCGCTGGCCAGTGTGCCCAGCAACAGGCCGGAACCTTTGAGGAATTCGCGCCGCGCCAGCGGCAGATTGACTTTGCGGACGATGCCGCTGTCTTCTTCGCAGCCCGCGATGTCGGGGCTGTCCTGGGCAATGGAAATGACACGCATGTTTTGTCTCCGGTGTGTTAATCGCATCCGCACGGTTTCGTGTGGCGCAGAAGAAGTATCCGGTCGAAAACCCACGTGCGGGTGATAGCTGACTACCTACAGGGAAAACCCTTTACCCCGCCCAACTGCCCCTTTTTCAGAGCGGGCGCGCACGTATTAGGCGGATTTCAAGCGCATTTAGAAATTTTTTCACGCAGCGAAAACCCATCCGCGTTGGCAGAACTGAGAAGTTGAAAAAGCAGTCCACTTGGAAAGTGCCCTGATGAAGCCAGGGCACTCCATCTTGGATCAACTGGATACATCCTCCCCCAAGTACGGAAGCGCTTCGGGGGGGATGGTGTCAAGTAAAAACGCGATCACCAATCCGATGGCTGGAGGCTCAAACGCCAAGCCCGTAATGACCGTGATGAAGGCGCCACCTTTTCACAGTCCGGTGTCAACTGGCATCGGTGCTGCAACGAAGCTATGGTCACCCGTGCGTCGCTACACTGCCTATGGAAATCTTTCAAAGCGAGCCTGCCAGTGTCCCAAACCTTACTCCGTCTCGCGGTCGTTTTTAGCCTGTCGATACAGGCCTTTGCTGCAGAAGTGCGTGTTGCAGTGGCCGCCAACTTCACCGCCCCCATGCAAAAAATTGCGCAGGCTTTTGAGGCGGAAACGGGCCACACGGCGGTTCTTGCATTTGGATCCACTGGTACTTTGTATGCCCAGATCCGCAACGGGGCACCCTTCCAGATATTGTTGGCCGCCGATGGCGAGACACCAACCAAAATTGAGAAAGAGGGCTTGGGCATTGCGGGCAGCCGCTTCACATACGCAACCGGGAAACTGGTGTTGTGGAGCAAGCAGCCTGGGCTGGTGGATGACAGGGGCGAGGTGCTGCGCAGCGGCACATTTCAGCGCATCGCCCTGGCCAATCCCAAATTGGCACCCTATGGCGCAGCCGCTGTCGAGACCATGAACAAGCTGGGCGTTTTGCAAGCGCTTCAACCCAGGTTCGTTCAGGGTGAAAACATTGCGCAGACTTACCAGTTTGTATTTTCGGAGAACGCGCAACTGGGGTTTGTCGCCTTGTCGCAGGTGTATGCCGACGGCAAGATCGCGCAAGGGTCGGCGTGGATGGTTCCGGACAACCTGCACGCACCGATTCAGCAGGACGCCATACTGTTAAAAAAAGGAGGCGCCAGTCCGGCAGCCGTAGCACTAATGCAATTTTTGCGCGGTGAGCGGGCCAAGGCGCTGATTCGCACCTACGGATACGGGCTCTGAGCGAGCACCACCGCAAGGCGCATGCGCCTGGGATACGAGAATAGAATCTGTCCCCCGTTCGTGCCTCGCAGAGGCGTCCCGTCTCAAGCCCCCAAACGTGGGGTTCCATTTTTTCAGAGTCTTCCCACCCCCCCAATGCACCCCCCTATTTCCCGCCGCACTGTCTTGCAAGCCGCTTGTGCTTCCATGGTTTTTTCCGGCAGCACCCAGCTGCTAGCGCAAGATGCCGTACGCCGCTTTGAGCCCAAGCCCCAGGGCTGGCGCACCTTTGACGTGACGACGACGGTGCAGATCAAGGCCGCATCCGGAGCTGCGCGGGTGTGGCTGCCCGTGACTTCGTTGGAAACGCCGTGGCAGCGCACGGTGGACGTGAGTTACAGCAGCGAAGGTGCCAAGCTGGAGTTGGTGCGCGACAAGGCCACAGGTGCGGCGACCTTGGTGGCCAGTTTTGCCGCTGACAGCGCCGAGCCCACGGTCACCCTGGTCAACCGTGTCCAAACCCAAAACCGCGCCGCCGACTGGAGCCAGCGCAAACCGGCGCTTGCTGAAGACGCCGCTGAGTTGCGGCGCTGGACTGAGGCCAGCGAGCTGATCACCACCGACGGCATCGTGCGCAAAGTGGCCACGCAAATCGTCAGCGGTGCGCGCACCGACCAGGAAAAAGTCCAACGCATTTTTGATTGGGTGGTCATCAGCACCTACCGTGAGCCCAAAGTACGCGGCTGTGGCGTAGGCGACATCAAGACCATGCTGGAGACCGAGAACCTAAGCGGCAAATGCGCTGACATCAACTCGCTTTTTGTCGGCCTGTGCCGCGCGGTGGGTATCCCCGCCCGCGATATTTACGGCATCCGCTTGGTTCCCAGCGCCTTTGGTTACCGCGAACTCGGCGGCAACCCAGCCAACTTGAAGGGCGCGCAGCATTGCCGCGCCGAAGTCTATTTGCAGGCCCAGGGCTGGGTGGCCATGGACCCGGCCGATGTGACCAAAGTCATGCGCCAGGAAACCAGCGAGTGGATCAAAGATGCGGGTAACCCGATCGTGACGCCGGTGCGCAAGGCCTTGTTTGGCAGCTGGGAAGGCAACTGGATGGCCTACAACACCGCCAGCGATTTCGCCCTGCCGGGCTCAGATAGCAAAAAGCTACCGTTCTTTATGTACCCGCAGGCGCAAACCGCCACCGGCCTGCGCGACCCGTACGACCCGGATGCATTTGCGTACCAGATCACGGCGCGCGAAATCACTGCCTAAATTACCGCCCGATGGATCTCATGGAATCCGCGTCAGACCTGAGCCCGCAGTCCGCTGGTGAGACCCGTCCGCCCGCACCGGCCTTGGCGCTTGCGGGCCTGGCCGCCTTGTTGGCATCGAGTTGCTGCGTGCTGCCGCTGGCTTTGGCACTGGCCGGTATCTCCGGTGCTTGGATTAGCCAACTGCGCGTGATGGAGCCGTATTCCGATGGGCTGCTGGCCTTGGCCTTCTGCGCTTTGGCATGGGCAGCGTGGCGTATTTACGGCAGGTCTTCGCGGGCTGAAACGGTGTGCGAAACGGACGCCGTGTGCCGGCCGGCTAGCCGCATGGTACGCAACTGGTTTTGGCTGGTACTGGTGGTCACGCTGGTGCCTTTGTTGGTGCCGCTGGCGGCCCCGTTGTTTTACTGACAGGCGCGTTGGATATGCAAACCGTTAAAACATTTTTCGCCTGCTTCGTGTGCTGCTGCGTGTGCCCGGTTTTTGCCGCCATGCAGCAGGTCACGCTCACCGTGCCCACCATGGACTGTGCCACCTGCCCGGTCACCATCAAAGTGGCTTTGATGAAAGTCCCCGGCGTCAAAAAAGCGGTGGTCAGCTATGCCCGCCGCAGCGCCAAGGTCACCTTTGACGATGAAAAAACTACCGTCCAGGCGCTGACCCAGGCCACCGACGCAGCGGGTTACCCGTCTTTTCAGGCGGATTGAAGGGCGGCGCGCAGCCAGCCGGTTGCCGGTTCCTGGTCCCACGCGCATTCACCGCTTACCGTCAACCGGATGCGGCCTCGCCGATCCACAAGAACCGTCGTCGGAAAGATGCTAATGCCCAGCGACTTCGCCGCCGAACCGTCCGCGTCCATCAATACTGGCAGGCCCATACCTGTGTTGGCCACGAAGCGGCGCACGGTATCCGGCGATTCGCGGAAGTTCACGGCCAGCACCTGCAGACCTGTTTGGGCGTAGCGCGCGGATAGGCGCTGCAGCGCAGGCATTTCAGCCCTGCAGGGTTCGCACCAACTGGCCCAAAAATTCAGCAAGACCGCTTGCCCAGCCTGCTCAGACAGCTTCCACGGCTCCCCGTCCAGCGTCGGCAAGCTCACAGTGGGTTGCGGCTTGTGGCGCGGCCAGAGCCGCGGTTTAGGGGCATCGGCAAGGGCTGTCGACAAGCCGGTTGACGCTGCCAGCGCAAGCCATTCGCGGCGCGTGATCGCAGGTGCGAAGCGACTCACTGCGGCGCGAGCATCCATTCGTGCGCAGGGTCGTTTTTGAACACCCAGAGCCGGTTGGGGCCCGCCATCACGTTCAGGTAGTACAGGTCGTAGCCGTGGGGTGCCACCACCGGGTGGTAGCCGCGCGGCACCATGACCACGTCGTGGTCCTCCACGGCGCAGGCTTCGTCCAGGCTGCGGTCGTCGGTGTAGACGCGCTGGAATGCAAAACCTTGCGGCGGGTTGAGGCGGTGGTAATAGGTTTCTTCAAGCTGGGTTTCCAGCGGGGGCTGCTCCAGGTCGTGCTTGTGCGGCGGGTAGCTGGACGAATGGCTGGCCGGGGTCAGCACCTCGACCACCAGCAGGTGTGCAGCGGTCGGGTCGTCGTGGGGCAGGATGTCGCAGATGTAGCGCGTGTTGCTGCCTTTGCCGCGCACGCTGCGGCGCATGCTGGCAGGGTCTAAGACCTTCACCGCGCGCGCTTGCGGGTTGGCCCCGGCAGGTGCCGAGCAGAGCCCGATTTCTGCGCCGCCAACCAAGCCGCTGATGCTGACCGGGTGCCCAGCAGGCACGTAGACCGCCGCCGGTGATACCTCGTCAAACACGCTGTTGCGCGTGCCCAAGTTGGCGTAGCGCAGACCCGCTACGGTGATGTCCACCTTGCCGCTGAGCACCACGATGCACAACTCGCGCGTGCCGGTTTCCAGAGACTCTGTTTCGCCTTCCTTCAGGCGGACGGCGCGAAAACCCACATGGGTCCAGCCTGCACGCTGCGGCGTGACGTTGACGATTTCGCGCCCGTTCATCTGGGCTTTGGCAAGAAGTGGGCTGACCATGGCGCGCTCCTAGTGCTGGCTGGCGACCAGGTCGCGCAGGGTCTCAAACCCCTTTTTGGCGTAAGCATAGCTGGGGGCAACCGCCGGATCTTGCTC
>Ga0214919_10005771_pt1 | contig 17334 bp, 22 predicted proteins | sample LL1503_MetaG_FD_177994 | JGI IMG/M metagenome (GOLD analysis project Ga0214919, IMG submission 177994) | Freshwater microbial communities from Lake Lanier, Atlanta, Georgia, United States - LL-1503 | ecosystem: Environmental > Aquatic > Freshwater > Lake | place: USA: Georgia | collected...
CGTTTCCGCTACGAATGATCGCCCGTCATCACTTGCCAGTATTCTGCTTGTTTTTCAAAATCTGTGGCAACATGGGTCTGCTTACAAAAAAACAATGCCTTTTTATAATTTACCCAATCGCCATAAGCATAGCGAATTCCTGATGTCCATTCTCCCCGCACATTGGGTAGGTATTTTGGTAAAACAAAAGGCCCAAATACTCGGCCAAAGGTTCCCTCGATAATCAATTGATCACCCTCTTGGCAGATTTCTTTGATCCCTTCAGCCAGAAGGGGGCCACTCTCTAGAGCAGTTAAGCGTTCATCAAGATGCTTAAAATTTCCATCCATCTCATGGATACTTAAGGGTTCCCCTTTATGCTCGCGGTAAACGATGGGCATGGTTTTCTCCTTTTTTAAAAGTAATTTCAACACACCGACTTGATGGATCATTTTGCTTAAAAGCAAGAGATGTATATTTTTGAAAATGCCCGTTGCCATTTTCATCAACGCCAATGCTAACATTCAAAACAACTTTTCCCGTTTCAATGTCGCCGCCTAAGTTAGAAAAACTTAACTCTTCCATCAGCACTGCATGGGGGTTTGAAAGTGCGCCTTCTTTAGCCCACACAGAGGCTCTTATTAAAAAAACCTCAGTTTTGATTCCATCAATAATCGGCATAAAAAGAATTTGTTCGATTTGATCGAGACTGCAAGAGTCTTTGTAATATCCCCCCAATCCCCAAACCGGTTTACCGTGTTCCGTACCGGGCGGCGTTGTGATTACCTTTTTATCAATCAAATCTTGACGAATGGTGTGGGTTATATTCCCTTGGGTTACAAATCGTTTTTCAAATAGGACCGAATTTACAGGAATATCTGCGCCTAAATTCCCTTCGATGAGTGACTCAAAAAGCAGCTGCATCCCCTCATAAAGACCGTTTTCACCCATATCGCTTTTACTTTGATAAAGCATGTACGGGGTAAAACTCCGACCTTGCCTGAACATAACAATCTCTGTTCTTTTATCATCTCCTTTTAGGGGATGAAGTTTGGCCTTTATGGTCAGAATTTTTGGTAAAGCCGCCTGAGCTGGGATAGGATTTGAAAAAGGCTTAACGCTTCCAATTTGAAATAAAGGCGGATCATGGTTGACCCGCTCGGTGCTCATCGCTGAATAACCAATAGGAAATGGACGTATGCCTTTGCTAGTATGGTGAAAATTCATGGGTTACCTCATTTTAAAGATCAATCTGCCTTGGCGCCGACCAAGTACCAAGACCATCAAGGTGAATATGATGTTCAAGCCTGTCTTTAGTCCTAAGATCCAACAGTTCAACATCAATCACTGTGGGGATTTCACTTAGGCAACCAAGGGTATTCTCTCGTGCCGGATATCCATTTTCATAAAGATACCGGCATTGGCTTTCAGCATCTCCTTTGACATCGACCCTTTTGATAAAATCATGAAGTCTTAATCCATCCGGGTTAAGAATACCTTCTTTTGGGGTTTGATTATGGTAGGCTTTAAAGCGAATTCCTGAAGGGGTCATGAAGCAAGTCTGATTATTTTCAACGCAATAATCCTCTTGGGCATAACCTTCATCTTTGGGCAAAAGATCGATAGAGTTTTCCTTTGCTCCTGCTGCTACTCCCAAACGAATTCGAGCAATCGCACCTGAAGGTGTTATTGAAAAATTATATTCTGTAACCTTTCCGGTAACTTCGCCGCCAGGAATTTTGTCGGATTTTATATGTATGGAATCATTCAAAGTTATATCAACAGCACTTAACAAAGGGACTTCGAATTCAATTTCGATACATCTGCTAGATCCTGCCAAATGCGCTTTGGCTATTTCTATGGCATGGATTATGGTTTGCCGTCCTCGCTCGCTTATGAAAAAACTAGAGCTTGCAGAATTAACAAGCTCGTTTTCAACAGATTGCAGTTGAAGCCGTAAAGTTTTTTGTCTTGCCCTAATACGTCCTTTTAATTGAGAGGATTGGTGCAAAGTAAAATGCACAACCTCTCGCCTTTTTTGAAAATAATGCCAATAAAGCCACAACTCGCCTTTAAACCACGACCGCTTTAATCGGATCGATTCCGGCTGCCCGTCAACCAAAGTTGTAATCGGCGGGGTTATGGTTGGATAAATATCTAAAATACCGGTTGTCGGTGGTATGAAAGGTTTCAGCTTGCTTTGGACAACTTGATACCCCGATTGTTTCAAACTAGCACTAGGGCCTATTTTATCAAAAACCTTTGGCCATTGTTTTACCAGTTGATCTGGCGTTAACGTATTGATCATTCTTTTTGGAAATCTTTTAGCAATTTGATGAAAAAGATTCAGCTGACCTTCGGCTTTTTGAATCCATTCTGCGCTCATTTCTACGGTTACCGAATCAAGAGGCGTGTCCCCAAGGCTTAATTTTAAACTGTTTGACAAAATATCATTTGATAAATCAAAAATTCGATTGCCATCAAATAAATTGCTAAGCGTTACGTTGCCAAAACGCCGATCCCATGAAAAAAGGTCACTTCGAGCTTCTAAAACATTTGTGGGATTTTCGTCACCAGGAGTTAAAAACAACTCATCGTAAAACAAAGGTTGTTTAAGAGTTTCAGCCAGACTTTTGAGTTGTCTGTTAGCATCGTCCGGTTCACTTGTGTATTCGATTTCGGCAAGGTGTTCAGACATTTGACGAGGAAAACCAATGCGGCGTCCTTTAAACAAAAGGTGCTTTTGGCCGTTTTGTTCTTCAAAAACAATACTTGCATATAAAGGAACTTTGGATAAAACATCATCCCTTCTCATCACAAGCTTAGCAAAAGCAGTCTCATTTTCTCTTTGAGAAATGCTAAGGTTAAATATCTTAATGTCCTCTACCGGACAAGTGTTGTCATGATCTGTTTTGAATAAATATGTTTTCATGAATTTGTCGTCCTTAAATTTAGACCTCGACATCCCCTTTGCAAGAAGCTAAAGTTGTCCAAAGAAAAATTAAACTCACTTGAAAATCATGAGTACTAACACCATTTCTAGAGCAGAGGCTTCTTGTTCTGTGTTTCATAAAATGAACAATGCATTACTTTCAGTACCATTTTTTAAATGGTTTGTTAGCAAAGGATACTCACAAGGCGTTTTTTGGGCTGTTATGATTTCGGTTGTCAGCGTTACCAATGACGTGCTTATGCGTTTTCTGGGTGAACGCTTACATCCGGTGGAAATTTCTTTCTTTCGTTTCTTCTTTAGTATGGTTTCAATATTGCCCTTGATGGTTTCAAGCGGCTCTACTCTTTTCAAAACACAGCGCCCTATGATGCATGTCTTGCGCGCTGTTTTAGGGGCACTTGCTCTTGGTCTTTGCTGCTATTCTGTCAACATTATGCCGCTTTCTGAAAACACGACCATCATGTTCTGTGAGCCATTATTTTTTCTGCCCCTTGCTTATATTCTTTTAAAAGAAAAAGTTGATGCACCCAGGTGGATTGCCACCATCGTCGGATTTATTGGTTTGATGATTATTTTGCGCCCCGGAACGGATGCTTTTAGAGTCGTCGCCTTTGTTCCTATGACGGCAGCTATCTTATTTGCCCTTTCAAACGTCATGGTCAAAAAGATGACCGGTGAACATGCTTCGACAATGCTTTTCTATTTTGGTGTGGGAACGACCCTTTTTGCCCTTATCCCGTTGCCGTTCTTTTGGGAAATGCCAACCTTAAGCGAATTAGGTTTACTGGTTCTCCTTGGAATTGGCGGCAATATGATACAGGTGTGCTTGTTCAGGGCCTTTTCGGCAACAGAAGCTTCGGCCCTTGCACCATTTAGATATGTTGAATTTATTATCTCTGCTCTTTTTGGCTATCTATTATTCAGCCAAATTCCAACCGTTTGGATTTTTGGTGGCGCAGCCCTTATTACATTAAGCACTTTTTACATCACGATCATGGAAACAAGAAAAGAAAAAAGAGCTTAGGCTTCCCCACAAAAAAAACGTCTCAACACCCAATGCATTAAGCATATAAAAGAAAACCTTTGACTAATTTGATGACAAGGTAGTTTTATTTTTAGGAACCATGAGAAAAAAAATTTCATTCGTCTTTTTTATTATCGCATTGATAGGTAATGTACCTTTGCATGGCATGGACTTAGATTATCCTATAGAAAAGAAACCATCTTTTAGAGATGTTCCAAAAACAAAAAAAGATCTCGAGAAAGTCATTTCACCTATATTAAAAAAACACTCAGAGGTGTCTGGCGCCTTTACAGATTTCCTTGATCTTGTTTTTGGTCAAGAAAACAAGACCTCGCCTATATCTCTTAAGCTTGAAGTATGGAATGCTTTGGTAGACCGTATCTTTGAAAAAGATGCTGAGGAACAAACGAACTGTATAAACATGTTTTATTTGAATTACACTCGCCTTACTCGCAGAGCAACATGAAATGAATAGCTATCAATGTTGTAAAAATATTCTTCATTGATGTAAAAGGTTATTGACAGATAGCCCTCAACTGTTTTGAAATAATGAAACAGTTGCTTTTGGGTTATCTTATGACAAAAGATTTATTATTAAACGCAGTGTGCAAGTTATTTAAAGACCGCTCAGCACCAGTTTCCCTGTGGCCCCGACCACAGGGTCTATTCTTTGATTCAAATGGATCCTGCGATCAAGTCGCAGGAAAACTATGGGAAACAAGCAAAAATTTGAACACTGCGTTATTAAGTTTTTTTATCATTTTATTACGAAAGATCTATGCATTTTTAGGATGCGTGCGCTTGCTAAGCTCTTTTTGTTTTTGGCATTTCCCCATAATAAATGATTTTAAAAAAGAGACCCTGCGTAAAAAATACAAAACTATACATAGATGATGTTTTTTCTTTTACATTTAAAATATATAGTTTATGTTGCCAATGTATCTAAACAAACAAGAAGGAGATTAATCATGGTTCCTTATATTAATTGCTAAGCTAGATATAATAGGGCGGGAGTCGTTTAGATTTTGAACTCTCCCGCCTTTTCGCTCTTTTCTCTTGTTGATAACTCAGCAGAATCCCACTCCTAAATCTCTTCCATCTCCAGACTCCAACCACCTTTCACACCCCATTCATCTGTGTTTAATGAATAAGTTATCGCCCGCATATTTAGCCATGGCCTGTAACTGATATAATAGGCTCGTGCCCTATCTTTCAATTGGATCCTTCTTCCCTCTATTTCACGGACAGGGATTTCATTTTGGTTTTCATCTATCGCAACGACTGACCCTTTCACGGGATAACGTTCCAAAGTAATGGGTGCGTTGTCTTGATTTTCTTTGACTTTATGCCACAAACGTTGAATACAACCAACCAAAACCTCACACCCTGGAAATAATCCATCAGTCGCAAGGGATGTTTTGTCATTACATTTTACTGTGGATTTATATTTAAGGTCTTGGCCACCGACCATAACCAGCTCGCCATTAATCGTTCGTCTGAGATTACCTTGGGGAACAGGAATTAAATCTTGTTTGCATCCTCGGGCTGATAAAGGCGGGAGTCCACCGACGCTTAAAATGAGTTCGGTTTCCATCTCTTTATTCCTTTTATGTTCAGGGAATTATTATCTTTCAGCCCATCTAGGCTTATCGTGGACTTGTCCGCGTGCCGATTCCAATGCGCGCTGTTTTAAAACCTCTTCTATGACAAGGCTATCTTCAATATCAAAGGAACGTTGCTCGGGCTCTTTGCTAACGTTATCTAAGAAAAAAGTATTGGGCTCTTTCTTTTCTTCACTCATCTTAACCTCTTATTAAAACTTCATAATATTGCTCAACCACTCTGGGTTTTTTGGCCGAAGGAAGATCAATAATACTATTTTCAAGTTTAATAATGCCTTGCTTGCCATCTAATAATGATAAAGTTTTTCCATCCATAAGTTGTCTTATTTTATCAGCCATCGAAATGGATTCCCTACCTGTTGGATTTTGACCAACAATAGAAGCTTTTAATTTAAGACGCGTGTTGGCTGTATCAGCTCCTAACTTCATAGAGGTCCAGATTTCTTCTAATTCTAAAAGAATCATTGGAAACTGCGCAGCCGGAGGTACTGCTAAATGGATATGATCAGAAAATCCATTCTCTTTAACACTTGCATTGTCGGCTAAAAGTGCTCTCATTGCCCTTAAAACACCGAAATCAGCCATTCTCGCTCCCCTTCCTGTACTCTACCGCTATTCCCTCTATCCATTTTCCATTCTCATAGATCTGGAAAGGAATTAATATATCTAAAATTTTATGATTCCAGCGTAGCGCGTTTAGATATGCATGTCTATCAATTCTGTTATCATTATTTCGCATTATTATTTTAAACATTCCATCGATTTTTTGCGTTTTTAGGTTATGCCATAAGTCCTGATTATCCCTTAAAAAACCAGAGATTGGTTCAATTTTAGCCCAAACAGAAGCGATTTCCTGATCTACTTCCTCGATGTATCCATCGATATTTTCGATATTTTTTCGATAAAGCAAGACAATTCTATGACGAAAATCACCTATTGAATGTGATCTTTTTGTCACACTCATGACAACCTCACTGCACGATAAGGGGCCAGTAATGACTGAAAAAGGGTCTGATTTTGAATTGTCGTTGTTGTGCGGTTCTCATAGAAATCCGCAATCAACAATAAGATGGAATGTTTGATACTGGCTGGAATGTATTTTGGACCAAAATCACTAAGAGATTTATCTAAACATTGTTCAACGTGGTCAGTCGCCGCCAAAATCAAATATTTTAAGTAGTCATCCTCATCAAGAGAATCAAGACGCAAATGTGCCTTGACCTCTTTTAAACTGACTATGTCTGCCTCAAGAGAATCTGAAGGAATGGGCATCAATTAATCTCCTTTAAAATTGATAACCTTAATGGCATCAAAATTAACGACGTCACCACCAATACGTTTGGTTACATAAAACTCGACATATGGCTTTGCGCTATAAGGATCTCTTAGAACATTTAAAGAGGCTCTATCTACGATTTGATATGCCTCGTAAAAGTTGGCAAAAACCACAGACCTGCTGCTTTTTCCCTCAACCAATGCAGGCATATCATCGCTAATAACGATTGGATAACCCAAAAGACTGTCAGGAGAGCCTGCAACAAGGCTTGGTTGCCAAAGGGAATATCCACCCATTTCATCTTTGAGTTTACGAAGGGCTGAAACAGCACTTCGCGACATGAACCACACTGCTCCGTGCAAATACTGTGGTTTCATAGCATTTAAAGTATCTAACAAAACATCGGTATTTTTAAATTTTCCATCCATCCCCGTATCCAGGCTTTCTAATTTGCCCCAAGATCCTTCACCAACAGGAACCGTCTCATAATTTAAAAAGCCAGTTGGCTTGTTTTCACCATCACCGTGAATAAACGCAGCATTTTCAGCAGCTGCCATTTTTTCAGCAACCTTTCCAACCAGCCAATTTTCAATATCGATGCTGGCATCATCAAGGATTTTCTGACTGGCCCTGGGCTTAGCATAAATCTGGTGTACTGGAATACGGACTTTAGTAAGCTCTGGGGTTTCGGTTTCTTTTCTTTCTTCCGTTTCACTGACCCACCCCACATCTGCATTTCCTTTATCAATCAGTAACTCTAGTGAGTCGGTTGAAATATTGGTAACGCGCGCCAAAGACCTTAAAGGGGATATCCGATTCAAAGCCGTTTCAATGCGCTCTGTCACAACGGCGGGAATTAAAAAACCACCTGTTGGCCCCTCAACACTGGTTAAGGCTTTTTCTTGAAAACTGCTTTGACCAGATGTGATATAGTCTATAAAAGCTTGCTTTTGAGAGCAGTTTTGATTTGAATCAATTCCAAGCAAAGGCCTTTGTCCCGCTGCATAAAGCTGCTGGAATCGTTTGTCTTGTTTTTCTTGAAAAGCCTTAAAACTCGTCTCTAAATTGTGGATCGCCTGATCTACCTTTTCAAAAGTTTGCATTGTTTCCATGAATTTTTCCTTTCTTTAGATAAAATGGAAGATTGATTGATCTTCCTCTGAGGTTCTCTTAACCTCGATGTTTAAGAGAATTGGAGCAATTCCTGCATACTCATCATGCCTTGCAAATCATTCAGTCTTTGCACTAATTTGTTGACGACGGTATAAGGATTCAGCCAGTCTTTATGCGATGTAATTTTTGCTTTGGGATTCGCTGCAAATGTCACAAGTGAAATTTCATGCAAATCAACCTCTTGAAGAATGCGCCCTTTATCTTGACGCAGCGCTTTGACAACTTGAAAGCCAATCGATAGACCATCTAGAATTCCTGCTTTAAGAAGCGCATAAGCCTCACGGCCTTGACAGACATCAAGTAGCAATTGACCTTTGACAAACAAGCCGTGTTGATCCTCGTAAATATCCAACCATCTACCGATCGGTGATTTTGGGTCATGCTGCCAAAGCATTTTTGGCATTTTGTTTTGGCTCTGCCAATTATACAGGGTTTTGCTAAAAGCACCCTTGGCAATGGCTTCTTGTTGAAGGTCTATGTTATTAAAAACACTGGCATATCCTGAAAAAGTGCCATCGTCTTCACAACTTTTTAGGCACAAAGCTGGGTATAGGTGATTCATGAGTATCTCCTTTGGGTTGTTTTGAAGTGAGAAAGACCGCCGATCTAAAAAGAAAGCACATCCCCGCCTTCAATCGGGCTGTAGCCAACAGCATGGCGTTTTTCGTTCAGTGTTAAGAAATCAGCATTGGCGATTTTATTCCACGCAGCTTCGCGTCGCGGAGCTAAGGCCGGGATTGAATCTACGTCGTATCCTAAACACAGATCCTCACCAAAATACGGTAAAAGCCACAAATTAAATTCAGCAACCAGAAATTCCAAAAGCGGCATGATGGTATCTTCCCACAAATGAAATCTAGCCTCTTTGTAATTGGAAAAGGTTGCATCTCCAGGCACACCGACAAGCATAGGTGGCACTCCAAAAGCCTGTGCGATCTCACGCGCTGAAAGGTTTTTACCCTCGATAAAATCTAAATCCTTTGGTGATAAGCCCATTTCTCGCCAGTCGCATTCACCCTCAAAAACCATGATCTTGCCTGCATTTTGAGTGCCTGCATAAACGTCTTTTAAATCCTGCCGCAAGGTTTCCCTTTGTTCTTGAGTTAAGGTTTGCCCACTGGGACCTGGCTTTATCAAAAGCGCCCCAGAGGGTCTGCCGCCATTTTGCATTAAGGCTAAATTGTGACTTCCCACTTCATTATGTTGGTCAATTGAGCATCCTGCTGCCTCAAGCGGGCTCATACCGTACCAATCATTTAGGGGGTGAAAACTTTTTAAATGAAGAACAGTTGATTTTCCCGAAAGCGAATCAACGCTAAGCTGTTTTCGATGTCCGCCAACCGAATATTCAAAAGCATCTACCATCCCTCCTTTGCCAGGGATAACTTGCATTCGGTCAGGCCTTAAAGCATGAAGTTCTATTGGAACTTTATCTTCATCCAAAACAGCTTCTATATAACTGTTTCCAGACAACAGCAGATATCCAACAACCGATTCCATAAAAGCAGAGCCGGCCTGAAAAGGACTTGGGCAATTTAATAAATCCAAAACAGGATGTTTTTCAAGCTCATGTTTTTCGTGTTGCTTTTGTTCATACAAAAGCCAAGCTACACTAGCAACGCCACGGGCGATCAGATTAACGCATCTGTAAACAATCGCGTTTCTTTGGTAACCCTCTTTAGTCAGCGTGTCATAGCGTTTGGGTGTCCACAGCGGCCTTCCCACCGAATTGTAGGCAATCAAGGGTGCTACACCACTTGCCTTTTTTAAAAGTGGAGGTGACTGTAATGATTCAGACAAGAATGATCGAATCCATTTTTTCATGGCTTTGTGTTCCTTTTGCATTTGATGCGGAAAAACAAATTTTGGAGAGGAGAAAGTATCTAATAGATTAACTATTATATCTTTTTATAACCGGTTTTTTTGAAAGATGGCAAATTTTAAAAATGCCCATCAAATTTTATCGAAATTATTTACATAAGGTTTTTATGAAGCTAGAAGAAGTTTTTCTCTATGAGGAAATGGCGCTAAAGGTTTTATTAACGCCTGTCCCTGCTCAAGAAGAGCCGCATGACGGCTATCCACAAGAGGGGTAAAATCACCCCTATTAAGAGAATTCATAAAAGCTTCTAATTGAAAATCATAACATGACTGATAAAAAGTATTAGAAGGCAGTTGAGACATGTTTGAAATGTCAGAACGCGTTTCAAGTACATCAATAAAACGCTTTCCTTTTGGGCAGACAGGATTGAAAATAGAATTGATCTTTAGGTTTCCTTTTGTCCCTTGAATCTTAACAAAAGAATTTAAATGCCTATCCTTAAAAGTAGTTTTGAAAAAGAACTCAGACAACCCTTTTTCAGACTTTAAATTGCCGATAGATAGTATATCGGCACTCTGTTCTTCTTTTCTTTCCACACTAAGACCTTCTAATCTAAGCGGTGCATTTAAGATATTTTGAATGAAATGCAAACAGTAACAACCTAAATGCATAAAAGATCCACCCATAAGATCAGATCGATATCTGATGTCCCCGTCGGGAGGAGTATTGAGACCTAATTGCGCAACAATGCTCTCAATTTCTCCCCATTTTCCATCTTGTAATTCATTTATTAACCGACGGACTGCAGGGTGATACACGTAGTGCATTGCTTCCATTAGCAAAAGCCCGCGGCTTTTTGCCAATTTTATTAAATCAAGAGTTTCTGAATATGTAGGTGAAAGCGGCTTTTCACAAAGAACATGCTTGTTCTTTAGTAAGGCCTCCTTAACCCACGTTACGTGGAACGCATTGGGTGTTGATATATAAACAGCATCAATTCCTGGATCTTCTAGTAATTCCTCATAACTTCCATAAAAAGTAGAAATTCCCCAAGCATTAGCATAGCTTTTTGCTTTACCAAAGTTTCTAGAGGCGACTGCCTTAACAACAACATCATCACGTTTGGAAACAGGCAAAAGGATAGCATCTTGATTAATCTTAGCCGTCGAGATGATTCCAAAATTCAGCATGATGTTTAAAACTTTAATCTAGCCTGTACGATTAATAACGCAAGCCCAGGATGTGCGCAAGAAATAACATAATCGATCATTCAGCGCACGAATAATTGTAAAATCCATTAATAACTCTTTGATAAAATTAAGAAATTCTAAAAATTTTTCCCTATTTCTGGAATTGATAATTCCGTGCCCACCCCCATCACATAAGACTTTTGTTGCCCAAACACACAAAAAAAGAAAAGATTTATTGCAATATTGCATAAAACCTATTGAATTTTTTCTTAATTTATGGAAAACTTTAAAAAATATTATAAATAAAGGATACTTAAAGTTATGCGCTTATTTACAAAAATTCTTTTTGCTTCTTGCCTTTTCATTCAGACTCATCCTTCATACTCAGAAGTCGTTGAGTCCATGACGCCACCTGATGCCAGTGCCGAATCGAGTGAAGTTATGAAAAAGGTAAAAGAGCTGTTTAAAGCCGGAGAATCTGAAGCTATCCATAAAATCAATGGTTTTGAGAGCAACAAAAATGATGACACTGAGCTTGAAGTAGAAACCGCTCTTGGAACAAACCCACTCATATGTGTGGAAAAGCAAAACGGAAAGCTTATTGTTGTTGCGTCCCGCAGAGGAGTTAAGGAAATTAATTCAGACATTTCTGACGATAAAACTCATCAAGCAATCGTAGAACAATTGAAAACAAAAAAAGCAGCCACTGCATATTATACAGATAAATCAGGGCGTCAATTTGAATTGTTAGCCGTTAGTTTCAATAAATTAACAGAAGAAGAAGGCGTTAAAAACATTTCCGAAACGAGCACAGAAGAAAGATGTGCTTATTGTGCCACTGAAAAAGAAGTCACAAAAATCCCAGCCGGCGCTGTCGTTATACAATAAATAAAAACGGTTTCCTCCTGAAAAAAACCAGCCCGGAAAATTTTCCCGGGCTGTTTTTTTATGTTATATAGCTAATCCAAACGGTTTGAGATAAGATCCTAGTTGCTCTTGCAACCTCAAAAGCCCAGCCTCGCTGTCGGATTCACACCTGGCCACCAAAATCGCTTGGGTGTTTGATGCTCTTAAAAGCCACCAGCCGTCAGAACTGCTTACACGAACCCCGTCCACATCATTTAAAGAAATGTTATTCTTAGTCAGTTGATCACGTACTTTTTCAACAACTGCAAACTTTTGTTCATCATCACATTCGATGCGAATTTCGGGCGTATTCACGCGTTTTGGAATTTGATCAAAAATCTCAGCTAACGACTGATCACTGTCATGCAAAATATTCAAAAGACGAATGGCTGCATACAACGCATCATCAAAACCATAATAGATATCTGCAAAAAAGATATGGCCACTCATTTCACCCGCAAGCATGGCCTTGGTTTCAGCAATTTTTGATTTAATCAAAGAATGTCCGGTTTTAGCCATTAAAGCGTTGCCACCATGGGCCGTAATATCATCAAACAATAATTGGCTTGCCTTAACGTCAGCTATAATGGTGGCACCAGGATGGCGTTTTAAAACGTCCCGTGACCATAAGATCATCAACTGATCACCCCACAAGATCCGCCCCAAACCATCAATCACGCCAATACGATCAGCATCCCCATCAAAGGCTATTCCCAAATCACAGCCCTGTTCTTTAATCAGTGCTGTCAGCTCTTTTAAATTTTCAGGTACTGTTGGGTCTGGATGATGGGCCGGGAAGTTTCCATCAATTGCTGTGTTCACAGCAAACACTTTGCCATTCAACTTTCCTGACTGCATTAAGAGCTCTATAATATGACCAGCGGCTCCATTCCCTGGATCAATAGCTAGTTTCAAAGGCTTTTTACCGGGACGGTAATCTTTTAGCAGACGTTCTGTATAAACTGCTTCGATATTGATCGTTTCAAGAATGCCAGGAATCGCCGCAGCATCACCTTTTAATTTACTTAGACCTTGGATATCAGAACCAAAAAAGGGTCTGGTATATAGGGTCATCTTAAAACCATTATCCTCTGGCGGGTTATGGGACCCTGTCACCATAATCCCTGCATCGGTTTTTAAGTGCTTAACACCAAAATAAACCATTGGTGTTGGGCCAACACCAATATCCTTTACGTTGACACCGCCTTCAATAAGGCCATTGATAAGTGCCTGTGCTAGCGCAGGAGAACTTAACCGTCCATCTCTGCCAACACACACGTTTTCAAAACCTTGCCCACGCATCATTTCAGCAAAACGGTGCCCAAGTGCCGAAGCATCCTCTAGGGTTAAACTTTTGCCAAAGGTTCCGCGGATATCGTATTCACGTAAAATTTTTGGATTCAGGGCGTACACTTTTTAATTCCTTTTGTTAAGAGAGCAACTCTGTAAAGACGAAGAGTAAATTAAATGATATTTAACACTTATTTTGTATATTAGGATTAACTTTTTTAAGTTTTTTCAAAATCTCTTTACCACAATGGGCCTGGAGACACTATATTATGAGGGAAAGAAAATGCAAAAACCTGAAAGATATTCTTATGAACAATAGAACACGCCTCAGCATCACCATTATCACTTGCGGACTAGCCATAGCTTTGGGACCGGGATTTGGAGGATATTTTATCGGAAGAGCCATTGAACACTTTAAAACACACGATCGTACTGTCGTTGTTAAAGGCTTATCTGAACGTGAAGTCAAAGCAGATTTATCTACGTGGGACATTCATTTCAAAACAAGCGGAGATGATCTTGTGGCTTTGGACCAAAAAATGGCAACAGATAAACAAGCCATTATCGCGTTTTTAAAATCCCAAGGATTCAAAAATGAAGAAATTAAGCCAGGAACAACCAACGTTACTGACAAACTAGCCCGTGACTACGGCGAACCAAAAGACGTTCAAAACCGCTATGTTCTTGGTGATTTTGTATCCATTCGAACAACAGATGTCGATTTAGTCAAAAAAGCAACCGGCGAACTGGGTGAATTAATTAAAAAAGGCATTATCATTTCAGGTGATCCACAGTTTTATTACACTAGATTTGCTGAGCTTCGCCCCCAAATGATTGCCGAAGCTACAAAAAGCGCCCGTCAAGCCGCACTTCAGTTTGCTAATGACTCAGGCGCGCATGTTGGACACATCCGCAGCGCTAATCAAGGAGCCTTTAGCATCAGCGGAAAAGATTCCTATGGCGACAACCATGATTACAGCGAAGCAAGAAGCATAGAAAAGAAAATCAGAGTCGTCAGCACAGTGACGTTTAGCCTGGAGCATTGATCTGCCTTTGTTTTTCTTCTCGCTCAGGTATAATACTTGATACGTATCAGATACTAAGGCATCCGTATAACTAAGCAATGGCGCATCTGTTTTACTTGAAGGAAAGTTAAGGGCCGTTTCCACCCTGAACGAGTGGTGCCGGCTGCCGGACTCGAACCGGCACGCCCTTACGGGCGACAGATTTTAAGTCTGTTGTGTCTACCAATTCCACCAAGCTGGCCCCTCTCTTATTCCTAACTATTTTGATTGAAAGGGTCAAGCATTTTAATGCATCTTTAACTATCTTTAATAGATAATGTCAGATGACTTTTTAATATCCGCAAAGGCACAAAGATGGATCCTTCAATTCAAAATCATCTTATTGACCAAAATTGGTCCTCTTACAGCAACGAACAGCATGCTATTTGGAGCACCCTTTTTCATCGCCAACATGATATTCTGCAAGACCGCGCTGTCCCAGAGTTTCTTTATGGTGTAGACCATTTAGGAATTGAACCCGACAAAATTCCTGATTTTAGAGAACTCAGCGACATTTTAACCAAAGCCACCGGCTGGAAAATTGTTGCCGTTGAGGGGTTGGTTCCAGATGATATCTTTTTTACCCTATTAGCAAACCGATGCTTTCCATCAACCTGTTTCATAAGACATCTGGATCAACTGGATTACCTGCAAGAACCGGATATTTTTCATGATATCTATGGACACGTACCTCTTTTAATCCAGCCCATTTTTGCGGACTATATGGAGGCTTATGGCAAAGCAGGATTAAAAGCCTTGGGCAATCATAGCCTTCATTACCTAGCTCGCCTTTATTGGTACACTGTTGAATTTGGTTTAATTAACACTCCAAAGGGACTTCGCATTTATGGATCCGGCATTACTTCGTCTGCTGGCGAATCCAAATACTGTCTTGAGTCGCCTAAACCCAATCGTTTGTGGTTTGATTCAACGCGCGTGATGCGAACCAATTATAAAATTGATGACTATCAAGAAATCTATTTTGTAGTTTCAAGTTTTGATGATTTAATAAAAACAACAACTCAGGACTTTATGGAAACGTACGAACTGTTAAAGCATCAAATTGATTTCGAACCGAATCAAATACTATTTGAGGATCGTCATTACAGATAATTATTATGGAGCTAACAATGGACAATCCAGCCATCTATAAACTTGCCTTGTCTGCAGAATGGGAAGCTTATAAAAAGGAAGGGATTTATAAAGGGTCCGCTTTGGACCAGGCAGATGGGTATATACATTGCTCAACAATGGATCAAATTCAAGGCACCCTTGATAAATTTTTTGACGGCCAAACCAACGTGATCCTTTTGACTATTGATACAAGCGTAATCAAACAACATCTGAAATGGGAAAAATCACCCCGTTCAGGCCAGATTTTTCCACATATTTATGGCCCTTTGCCAATTCATGCTGTTATCAAGCAAGAAAAAATCGCCTAACCCAAAACCAGTGTCGCAAGACCTAAGAAAACAGCAAATCCCAAAACATCTGTCGTGGTTGTCAAAAGAGGTCCTGAACTGATCGCGGGATCAAAACCAAAACGATAAAGAAGGATAGGCAATCCTGTGCCAGCCAATGCCGCCCACACAATATTAAAAACCATAGCTGCTGCTAAAACCAGACCAAGAGTTATATCCTGGAACCAAAAGCTGGCGATACTAGCCAAAAGACTGGCAAAAACCAGACCATTGATCAGCCCTACTCTTAGCTCTTTGCCAATAATTGACCATATCCGCGTGGTTCTAAATTCATGGGTTGCAAGCGCACGAACCATTACAGTTACCCCTTGCATGCCCGCATTACCACCCATCGCTGCTACAATCGGCATCAAAATGGCTAAAGCTACTTTTTTCTCTAAGATTCCCTGAAACTGATAAATCACGGCAGAGGCTAAAAGCGTATCAATAAAGGTAACAAGCAGCCACCTAAGCCTAGAAATAGTCGTATTCAAAGTGCTAGCGTGAAAGTCTGATTCACCCACACCGCCTAGTTTCATGATATCCTCTGTAGCCTCTTCTTCCATTACCGTTAAAACATCGTCGATTGTAATCATTCCAACCAAACGGCCCTTATAGTCCACAACAGGCGCCGTCACAAAGCTATATTGACGAAAAAGAAAACCCACGTCTTCTTGATGCATCGTTAGGGGAATCGACTTTACGTCTTTGTCCATAATTTCCTGAAGCGTTGTGTTTTCTGAATATTTAAACAAACTGTTTAAAGCAATTTTTCCAACAGGCTTATAATCTTTGCTGACTATAAAAATCTCATAGAATGTTTCGGGAAATGAAAAACGACTTTTCTTAGGAGCCCTTAACATATCGATTGTTTTTTGAATGGTCCAGTTGGATCTCATCACCACCATCTCGCGCTGCATCAAGCGACCCGCTGAGTATTCGGGATAGGTTAAGCTTTGCTCAAGTTTTAGGCGCTGGTCTTCTGGTAGGTCTTGTAAAACAATCTTTTGATGGTCTTCATCCAATTCATTTAAAACCGAAAGCGCGTCATCACTATCAAGCCGGACAAGTGCCTCAGCAATTTCTTCATCTGAAAGATGCCTTAAGATTTCAGCACGTACATCAGCATACATCTCTGGTAAAATTTCAGGATCAAGCTGATCATGAACCAGTTCTATAAACCGGGTTCGATCATCTGATGATAGATTTTCAATAATAACCGCAACATCGGCTGGATGAAGAGACCTAATCAGAATTGTAATGGCGCTGGCATCATCCACCAATAAGGAATGACGGACCTGCTCCATCACACCTTCGGATGGACCGTACCACTTAGGATGGTCTATATACTGTTCAAGATCTTGGGTTTCATCATTCATTCTTTAAGCGTAACTAATTTTATCCATAAATGACAGTTATAACTGACCAACAAGGATTTTAATTAACCCGAGTTGCGTTTAAGGATTTAGCAGAAGGATTTGTTGCAGAGAGGGTTTATCATCTCTAAGTTGATAATTAATGAGCCCTGCAATAAGATGAACAAAGGCGTTAAGAGGGTTTCGATGCCTTGAATGG
>Ga0214919_10005773_pt1 | contig 17324 bp, 18 predicted proteins | sample LL1503_MetaG_FD_177994 | JGI IMG/M metagenome (GOLD analysis project Ga0214919, IMG submission 177994) | Freshwater microbial communities from Lake Lanier, Atlanta, Georgia, United States - LL-1503 | ecosystem: Environmental > Aquatic > Freshwater > Lake | place: USA: Georgia | collected...
TTTTTTACATTGATAACATAAATGAATTTTCAACTGATTCTAATATTTTATTAAAAGACTTTCAATTTTATACAATTTCAGGTCAAAAAGAAACAAGAACACGGTCAATTTATATTAACAGAGATGATTATTATATTGATAATTCAGTCATTAAAGAAATACAAAATATTTTTAAAAATTTTGAAAAAATTGACTATAAAATTCCAGATACTATAACTCAAAAAGATTATAATGCACGATACCCAAGTGACCCATCTATGGTTATAAGATTTATGGAAAAAACAAATAACTTCGTTCAAATTCCAAAAATTTTTGTATATCCAGAATTGATTAGAATATTTAAAGAAAATATAATAAATTTTAGTTCCGGTGCGTATCAAACTGATAGAAGAATTGCTCCTATAAATAGAACTGATACTTTAAATAAAATTGTAGCGGAAAATTTTAAATATATTAGTAATAATAAAAAAACATCAGATTTTGATGAAGATGAAGTAAAAGACACATTAATGTTTGCTAATATAATGTATTTAATTAAAAATATATATTTAAAAAAAGAAACTATTATATTAAATGTGCAAAGAGAGCAATATTATGTAAATGAAATACAATTTTATGAGTTACCATTTATTCATATGAAAAAAAACGACTATGAAAAACCAAGAAAAGTATATATTTACTTAAAAGTAAATACAACTCCTATTATTAATATTCCAATAATTAAAATTCATTATATTATTGATGACTTAGAACTTTCAAGTCTTAAAATTAGCGCACCGCGCGAATTAAAACCCGGTGATTTAGATAAAGATTTAGCTGCTTATAATACTATATATATTTTTGACAATTTTAAATATAAAAATGAAAATGATAATTTTACAGCATTTTATACTAGTTTAAGAAATGAAAAAAAACTGAAAAAAATTCAAGAAATATTTTTAAATGCTGATATTGTAAATAAATATAGAAAGCGATATAATGATAATAATAAAAAACAATATACAAAAAAAGATACAAAAGAAGAGACAGAAGAAGAAAAAAAAAGAAAGGAACTAATAGAAAGCAAAAATGTAAATGATAATATTATATATTTGCTTCGTGAAAAATTTAATTTAATAGACAATAAAAGTTTAATTGAAAACAGTTTTATAGATGATACATATATTGCTTATGATATTAGTAATAATGCAAATGGTTTGAATGTTAAATTTCATAGTATTTTGGCAAATAAAAAATACAATAACTATGATAATCCAAAAAAAGAGGACGAAATAAAGAAAATTTTAAAAAATCATATAAAGAGATACGAAGCAAATTATGAGTTTCCAAATTTTTTTTATAAAGATAAAAGAGTTGATGAACGATTAAAAACATATGTTTATAATATTATAATTATTTTTAAAACATATAAAAAAGATGCTAAAGGAAAAAAACCCTCTTTAGAACGACGCTTTATTGGTGACGAGTGTTTAGCAAATGCGGGATCATTAGATAACATTTTTTCAAAATTATTTTATAGATCCTTTGGATTGCCTGATAAATTTTTATATGATAAATTTGCCAATATAAGTAGAAATGCTATAAGTGGTAGTTCTGAAAATAGCGCCCCTAATGTATCAACGACTACAGATAGTAAAACTAGTAAAGATAGTAAAGATGGTAAAACTAGTAAAGATAGTAAAACTACTAAAAAAGGAGGAAAAAAATACAATATTAACAAAAATAATACTAAAACTAGTAAAAATACTAAAACTACTAAAAAATATTATACTAAAACTACTAAAGCTACTAAAAAATATTATACTAAAAATAGTAAAAAATATTATACTAAAAAATACAAAAAATATAAACAAATAAAAAATACGCAATAAAATAATAATTCTATATATTATAAAATGGTCAAATCCAAAAGTTTAAAAAGTTTGAAAAGTTCAACAACTTCAATAATTAATGGACCACTTTTATTTCCACGAGCATTTGGTATTTCGGGAATGGGTATATCAACACTAGGTACTATGCTACGACTAATTGGTATACTTTTACTAAGTTTAGTAACTCTTTATGCATTTTTTTATATTTTTTACAATTCTGCTTTTTCATCTAATATGTCATTTAAGGAAAATTTTGACCTATTTAATAGTACTAATTCTAGCATTGATTCAATGAATAAAGATAAGTCAACTAAACTTGTTTATTTTTATATGGATGGTTGTGGTCATTGTAAAAAATTTACACCAACATGGGATAAATTTTGTTCAGCAAATTCTAGTCCCATTAAAACTTATAAATTCGAACAATCACAAGTAAAAGAGCAAATAGATAGTTATGCTATTTCTGGATTTCCAACAATTTTACTATTAGATGAAAATAATGCTAAAATAGATGAATATAACGGACAACGAACACTTGAAGGTTTAACTAGTTATGTGAATGGTCACGCTTCGCGTAGTTAGATAGAAGTGAAGTATAAAATATCCATCTAGAAAAGAAGTTTATTATTGATATTATTAGTAATAAAACTATAAGAGAATATAATGGATTTGTAAAATTGAAAATATCACGTACTGATTTGAGTTTAGGAAAATCTATTTTAGCCATTTTATATATATAACTTTTTTAAAAAAATTATATTAATAAGAATTAATTAACTTATTAATAGTATTAGTTTTTACATAATAATATTCCTGATAATACAATTATAAATAAACAAAAAATTGATTAAAATAGTATCAATCTAATCTAACAACAAACTATAGTTAATATGGAAACTAAACAAACAAAAGGATTAAATCGTAATACTATTGATAAATATTACACAAAGGAGAGCATTGTGCAATTGTGTTTAAATCTCGTTAAAAAGTATATACAAATAAATACAGAAGATTTAATTGTAGAACCAAGTGCAGGTAATGGTTCGTTTATTATAGGTATTAAATCATTATCAAGTAATTGTTTATTTTATGATTTGGAACCAGACAATAATGAAATAATAAAACAAGATTATTTGTTATACGACTATAGTAGTATTAAGAAATCTTTTAATAAAATACATATAATAGGTAATCCTCCATTTGGTCGTCAGTCTTCATTTGCAATTAAATTTATAAAAAAATCATGTGAATTTTGTGATAGTGTTTCGTTTATACTACCTAAAAGTTTCAAAAAAGATAGTTTAAAAAAAACATTTCCATTAAGTTTTCATCTTATATTTGAAATAGATTTGCCCGACAAATCATTTTTAGTAGATGGCGTAGAACATAATGTTCCATGTATATTTCAAATTTGGGAAAAAAAAACAACAAATAGAGTTGTGAGTAAAAAATTAGAACCATTAAATTTTGTATTTGTTGAAAAATCAGAAAACCCAGATATTTCATTCCGTCGTGTTGGAGTAAATGCTGGAACAATAGATACAAACATTGATGAAAAAAGTATTCAATCACACTATTTTATAAAATTTACAAATGGAAAATCTATAACACATAATGTAAACACATTATCTACAATAACTTACGACTTTAACAATACTGTTGGTCCTAAATCCATATCAAAGCAAGAATTAATATTCAAATTCAATCCCAATATGTTGTTGTAATGTTAATTAAAGTATGAATAAATAATATTTTGTAGATTATTTAAATAACATAATGTATTATTTTTAAAACCAGTTTCAAATAATTTGTATGCTTTATTTTTTTCGCTTTTAAATTGTATTTCATTACAAACTACACACAATAACTTACTATTTTCGTTATTATGTTTATTATTTTCTATATATTTTGACCCTCTATTAAGTTGTTGTCCTCCCCCCCATAAATCTAATTGGTTCATACCAATAATAATTTTATTGGTTGATTTTTCCAGAATATACCAATCCGGTATTTCAGTAGTAAAATGCCCTTCGCATATTTTTTCAAAATAAATATCAAATCGGTCTGCATCTAATTCTAATTTTGTAATAAATTGTTTTACTATATTATTAAATTTATTGCCTCTAATAACTCCCTTTGTGCCTGCTGGTATTAATTGTAATAAATAGTCTTGTATTATTTTTTCTTTTGTTTCTTCATCAATATGTTTTTCCAAGACTTCGCTGAGTTTTTTAATTTCATTTTTAACCGACTTACAATCTTTATATTCACACATTAATTTTACATCAGTTAACTGTTTTAAAGTTTCATAACAAACTTCTTGTTTTATTCTTGCGTTAATATCTTCCATAGATAATTATGGATAGCACTATATAAAATGTATGTTTGAAATATAAAAAAGTGTAAATAAATCAATTTTATTTAACTATATAAAATGAAAAAAGTGATGTTAATAAAAATTGATTAACTATTTAATATTATTAATTTTTACATAGTAATATTAAATAGTTAATACTAGTTAATACTAGTTAATATGCTTCATAAGTTAAACGATTTAACATTGGTTAAAGTTCTATCAAGACCATCAAAAGTATGTAAAACTCCATATGTTGCCGACGTACAACTTGAAGATGGAACAATCGTTCAAGCTCATTGTGCTTCGCTCGGTTGCTGTGGACTATGTGAAAAAGATTGCTATGTTTATGCATCACCTATGAAGTCTAATTGTGTACAATCAAAATCTAAAGTTTGTTCTTATAAAATTTATTTGTCTAGTTTTTGTGAAGAAAAAGTCATTAGTAATCAACACATTAGTAATAAACAACTTATTGGAATCGATCCTAAACTAGCCGAAACATTGGTTGAAAATGCACTAACACAAAATTATTTAAAAACATTAACACACATTAAGACCTATAAACGCGAAGTTTGTTTACTTAATTCACGGTTTGATTTTGCCGGAATAGATGAGAACGGGAAGTATTTTGTATTAGAAGTTAAGAATGTGCCACTTGCAGATTATGCAGATGTTTCTAGCACAGACCGCAAAAAAATGATAAAGCATGGAGACTTTGCAAATATTCCTATTAATGAAAAAATATCATATTTTCCAGATGGATACAGAAAAAAGAAAGGACAAGTTGTAAGCGAACGAGCATTAAAACATATTAATGAACTGGCCGAAATTAGTCATTCAAAAATTATTAGACCTATTATTTGTTTTGTAGTTCAACGAACTGATATAAGCAGCTTTCAAGCATCACTATTAGACCCTATTTATAAAACAGCATTTAATGAAGCAATTAAAAAAGGTGTAGAAGTTATTGTCTTAGTTGTTTCATGGAATGCTGAGGGAGATGCAAATTTTGTAACTTGTGATTTGCCTATTAATTATTAAGATTTATGGAGGAATATCTAACTTAGCACATACTTTATTATAATACGCTCGGTCATCATCAGATACATATTGATTAGGATCATATTGATTCATATATATATTAATGACTTCTTTAAATTTTTCTGCTTTAAGATTTCCTTTACAATATCTTATCACCCGTTGAGATTGTTGTTGTTCTGCTTCTTTCTTTTCTTGTGCTAATTTTTCTTGTTCTAATTTTTCTTGTTGTAATTTTTCTTGTTGTAATTTTTCTTGTTGTAATTTTTCTTGCTGTAATCTTTCATACTCTAGTCTTTCATACTCTAGTCTTTCTTGATCTAATCTTTCTTGCTCTATTCTTTCATGCTCTAGTCTTTCTTGATCCATTCTTTCTTGATCCAATCTTTCTTGATCCAGTCTTTCTTGCTCTAGTCTTTCTTGATCCAGTATTTCTTGCTCTAGTCTTTCTTGATCCAGTCTTTCTTGCTCTAGTCTTTCTTGATCCAGTCTTTCTTGATCCAGTCTTTCTTGCTCTAGTCTTTCTTGATCCAGTCTTTCTTGATCCAATCTTTCTTGATCCAATCTTTCTTGATCCAATCTTTCTTGATCTAGTCTTTCTTGATCCAGTCTTTCTTGCTCTAGTCTTCTTGCTTCTGCTTCTAATCTTTCTTTCTCTAGTCTTTCTTTCTCTAATCTTTCTTCTTCTATCTTTTTCTTGTATTTGGTAGGTGGGTCAATATGTGTAATATCCAGATCTGTATCTTTAATAATATTGTATTTTTTCTCTGCTGTTGTAGTACTTGAATCATATCCATGGTTATTTTGTAAAAAGTTGATTACTTCTTTTACTACATTACATAGTTCATTTTCCTTATCAAGTTTTAGAAGTTTATTTACAGTCATTCCTAATTCTTTTCCCACTTTTTTAGAATAAATCTCTATTTCTAAATATACAGCATTACATGCTCCATTACTTGATTTACATAAATATGAACCGTGTTGTCTACCTCGTTTATATAATAAAACTTCTCCCATAGGTAGCAACTTCTTTTTACAAAATTGTGTTTCTGTTCCTATTAGCGTCATTAGTTCTATAGTTTGATTACCGTCTAATAAACATTCAGGATACACATTTTTCAGAGATTTTAGTCTATTTAACTCGATTTTAGTTTTTATTATTGGCCATTTTTCATTAATTTTATTCCCTTCCTTATTGAATACACGATATTTTGTTTCATTTGCTGTAGTTACTTCCATATAAAATTCTTCATTATTTCTCTCATTTTTCTTAGCATATAGTTTTGTGGTGCTGTTAAAAGGTTTACAATATATATCATCAAATGGTGAAATATTGTTAGCAATCAGTTGTTCACCATTTAATTTCACAACAATATTTTTTTTTTTAATGATTTTTCCATATGTATTTATAATAGATTTTTTTAGTTCATCAATATCAATTATAATTCCATCAACCATTTCTTCAAGTATAATAGAAGAACCACATTGTAATTTATGTTCCTCTTCATAATCTTGTTGAGTTATAAGCTTTTCATCATAATTAAATGATTCATTAACATCCTCTATTTTTGACATTTTTTCTATATCAAATACTATCTTAAAATATTCGCCACCGGATTTTGTATAAATAGTGATTTTATCAGAAAGAGCAATAAATGCTTCTTTTAAACCTGCTCCAAACTCTGAAATAGATTCGTCATTGTCGTGTGATGAACTACTATAACCAAAATTAAATGGATTTTTGTCATTATCTTCTGTGAGATCTTGAAAACCGCTTGCGGTATCATCAGTAATTTGTATTTTTAAAATTTTATTTGTACCCGGTTTGAATTTTATAATAATATCTATATTTCTAGCATTTAATATAGGAAAATCTAAGAATTCTCCAATAGCAACAATCATAGTATATCCTTTTTGTCGAACATGTTTAACCTCTGTTCTAAAATGCTTAGCTCCGGGGCGTCCTTTTTTTCTTTCTGTTGCAGAGTAGATCATTTATAACTTATTTTAAAATAAAAAATAATTTACAAATACTATTTCAATTTTTTTTTAAATAATGTTACTGTAATAGTCATTTTTATAAGTTGTGATTTGCCTATTAATTATTAGTATTTATAAAGGTTTAATGCTTATTAGTCTTATATTTTTAAATAATTTAACAAACTTTGAACTTTATTTAAGTCATGTTCATGGTATAAACGTAAATTTTCATCTATCCTTCTAGGTTCCCAATTATCATTATTATACCGTTTTACATATATATAGTTTATATTATTTTTTATTATCATATCATATAAATATTGCTCCGGTGCTTGTTTAAAAGTATATAGTTCATCTATAAATATATTTTTTGTTAATAATTTTGGTTTGAATATAAAGAAATCAAATGATAAAAATTTAGGATTATGCGGTACTGATTTATTTACTAAAAATACAACATCATTATTAAGATTTTCTAATAATACTTCTGTTAAATAATTATCATCAATAATAAATACATCAGGATGTAAATGTATAACATAGTCATAATCTTTGAATATTCCCAATTCTATTCCTTCGCTAATTGCTTGAACCCCTCCTACTCTATACCCTGCATTTATTGAAGTTATAAATAATTTTTTATTTTGTTGGTTAAAATTTTGATAATAGTTTATTATGGAATTGTGTATGTCTGGATTATTGCAATGTATAAATATATCACATAATGCATTTAATTTTAATCTTTTCAAAAAACGACTAAAATAATTGTATTCTTCAAGTTGTTTATGTCCTGTTATAAAAAGTAATATTTTCATTATTTATATTTTTATAAATAAACCTTTATATTGAAAACATGCATTTATTCGTTATTTTTGTATTAATTAATTATAACATTAATTAACTAATACCTAATATTCAATGTCTTTGCCAGTTATTAGCAATGTTATAGAAGAAACAAATAAATTGTTTATTACTATTAATGACCCATCTAAGCTTATTGAATTTGTTAATAGTCAGTTAAAACCCAGACTAAAGGAAAAAAATGACAACGGTGAAGTATTTACACCATTACAAATGGTTGACGAATTACTTGATAAATTAGATGAATCCTATAAAAAACAATATAAACTAAGCATATTTTGTGAACCAAGTTTTAAGTGGTTTGACCCAGCTGTTGGAATTGGCAATTTTCCAATACTACTTTTTCAACGCTTAATGAGTGGACTGGTTAATCTAATAGAAGATGAAGAACAACGTAGAAAACACATTTTGGAAAACATGATATATTCAGCAGAACTAACACCACATAATGTATACATTTATAAGCAAATATTTTGTGCTAGTACTTACAATTTGAATATTTTTCAAGGAAATTCACTAACCATGGATATTATTAAAGAGTTTAATTTAGAATCAGATTTTAAAGGATTTGATGTAGTTATGGGAAATCCACCATATAATGCAAATGGAATAAAGCATAAAGGATCCAAAAATATATATGTTTATTTTTCTAAAAAGGCATTATTTGAATGGTTAAAACCAAACGGTTATTTAGTTTTTATACATCCGCCAGTATATAGAATACCAAACCATAAAATACAACATACAAAAACAAATTTAAATGAACTATATACCAATAAAACTATAGCATACATTAAAATGTATTCTATTGATGAAACGCAAAAACTAATGTATGTTATGATAAATGTTGATTTTATAATAATACAAAATAGTCCAAATACTTTATTAAATTATACCACTATAATAGATACAAAAAATGCAAACCATGAAATACTTATTAAACCTAATGATTTTATACCCAATTTTGGTTTTAGTATATTAACCAAAATTAGAGAAAAAAGTCATTTTAATAACATACAATTAATATTGACCAGTGAAATGCATGCACAAAAAACACAAGGTTCTTGTTATAAAAATATACACGGAATTACTTCAAAAGGAATAAAAATAACTATGTCTGATAAAAAACACAAATATGCAAGTAGTCCAAAATTAATAATTAACGGTATTGGAAGTTATAATTATGTATATTATGATAAAATTGGTGAATTTGGACTAACACAGTCTCCAATAGGTATTATTAATCCATCGGCAAACACATTACAACTTATACAATCTCCATTATTTCATTATATAGCAAACTCAACAAAAATAATTGGAAATAATTTTAATATTAAAACATCACATTTTTTACCTATTATACCAGAAACTATTGAAATAAATAATCTTAATGATCTATATAATTATTTTCACTTTTCTAATGACGAAATTGCAGAACTAAATAGTTTTTCTATTCCAATATATAAAAATCAACAATTAGAATGTTCTAAAAATTTAGAATGTTATAAAAAGTAGTCTAATTTTTTTATATATTTATTATAATTTGGAACTAACAAATATTATTAATGAAATAATTTCAGGTTTTACAATTGCTTTAGTATTAATTCCAGAAAGTATAGCGTTTTCATTATTATTGGGGTTCCCTCCATCAACGGGATTAATTTCTAGTGTAATTATGTCGTCTGTAACCTCATTATTTGGAGGTTGCCCAACTCTTATATCTGGCGCTACTGGTGCAATAGCAACCTCATTACTTGGTGTAAAAGCATTATATGGACCCCAATATGTATTTTTAACAGTTATTATTGGTGGTTTAATTCAGTTATTATTTGGAATTAGTGGATTATATAAATATTTCTCAAACATTAGTCAACCACTTATGACTGGATTTTTAATAGCGTTAGGTTTTTTAATAGCCAAATCACTAATTAAAAATTTTAAATACCCCAACAGTGAAGAATGGTTTAAAGATAGTGATAACTATAAATTAACTGGAACATTGTTGTTCTCTCTTATTGGTCTTTTTATTGCTGTGTTTGGAAAATTTATGTATAAAATACGCAGTGTTAAGATTAATATTCCAGGAGCACTTAGTGCTATTATAATATTAAGCATACTATTTTATATTATGCCTATTAAACAAACAATAGAAATCGTTGGTGAGCGAGGTGGTGCTAAAATTACTAATTTTGCTTTTAATATTCCAAATGTAGAATTAACAGGTGCAAATATTTTAAAAGTCTTACCTTTTGCTGTTGCAATGGCTATAACTGGATTAACCGAGAGTATTTTTATGGTAGACATTACAAGCAAACAACTTAAAATTATTAGTAGTCCACTAATAGAAACATTAGCCCAAGGCGTTGGAAATATAATATCTGGATTTTGCGGAGGATTTGGGGGTTGTGTATTTGTTGGACTAAGCAAATATAACTTGGAAAATGGTTCTACAACACGACTATCATCACAAGCAACAAGTCTGTTTTTTATTGCACTAACATTAATGTTTTCAAGTGCTATTAACAAAATACCAATGCCTGCAATTATTGGTATTATGATAATGATTGCATTTAAAACAGCAACAGCCAATTATGACTATTTAATAAAGAATTTTAGAAGTGAATGGTTAATCATTCTTTTAACATCATTTATAGGAATTTATAGTGAAAGTCTAGCATTAGCAATTATTGTGGGTTACATAGTTCAACAAGCAATAAAGCATATAAAAACACTCTAAAACTAGAATGTTTAAGCATTGTATACCAAATAAGCTAAAAATAATCCAAAAAAGTTTTTAGAAAATACATCTAATATATTATAAGAAGCATTTTTAATTTTATTCTTATATAATGCTGCAATACCATAAAGAACCCATATAAAGAACATTAAATAAAAAATAGTATAATTTACACTATTATTTTTAACATAATAAATAAACATTTTATAAAATAGTAATCCAAAAAATAAGAAACCAACAATTGTTGAAACTGCTAATGATATTAGTTTTAACTCTTGTAAATATCCAATAAACAACATATTAAAATTATAAAACAACAATTCTCCAATTTTTTGTATATCATTACTAATAAAACTTAATAAGTTAGTATTAGTGCCAACAGAGTTTAGTTTAGTATTATTGTAATGAAAATAGGCAACCGTTGATATAATCATTAATGGCGTTGATAAAAACCAATCATAATATCTATAACTTGCTATATCTTCTTTATCTACATTTTTGGTGTAAAAATAAATAAACCATATATAAAATGAGCCTTCAATAATTTGTACGAAATTTTCTAAAATTAGTGCTTCGCGCAATAATGTACTAGATTCTGCAATGTTAGTAAAGAAAATAACAAATAATCCAATAATTAATGTTATTATTTGAACAAAAAAAGATAATTTTAGACTATCTTTCACAATAAAGTCGGTATTCATTGTTATTTATAAATAGAATACATTATAATAAAAAAGAAAAAGTTATAACATAATTTACAATAAAATATAGTTTACAGTAAGACCTATAAATTTTCCAACACTTCAGCATTATCCTTTTTGAAGTTTTCAATTAAATCATGCGGTATTTCGTCAAATGATACCAACTTTTTGTTTAACTCATATTTTTCTTGTGCTCCAACTTCTTTAATAAGTGCTTCAGCAAATAACTCTTTATTTGCATAATATTTTTCACAAGTTTTTGGACCACATTTTTTAAAAACGGGCATTATATTGTCCGATTTATCCCCCAGCACAATTTTATAGAATAAGTTTTTGGCGGGTTCATCAAATACTTTTTTTGATTCTTTTAAAAATTTATATTGAAAATTTATAATTTCAGTTTGGTCATCTAATAGTTGCAAATAATCATGATCATTTGCTATAATATAGATTTTAGAATCTGGATATTTGGTGCGCAATTCTAACTTAATAATAGCAATAATATCATCTGCTTCCAAATTAGGAAACTGTAAAACGTGATTTACTCCCGCCTCATATAGTTTTTGGTTATTATTTTGGTAAATAGCTTTGAAAAATGGAGCACCATTAAACCCATTATCGTTAACGCGTGTTCCCTTATAATTTTCATAAAGTTTATTTCTCCAAATGTCTTTTCTAGGACAGTCTCTTACCGCTATAACAGTACAAGGTTGTGCACTTTTTTTGCCTTGTTTGTGTAGTTTCTGTTTTTTTTTAAATAGTTCTAATGACTCTAAAAAGGTTTTTGTGAATTTTTCTAAAAATTCATTATTGTCAATGTGATTTTCAGGTAATGGATCGGTTAGTTTAGCATGATTCCACCATTGTAAAATTGCATAATACCTATAAAATATCCAATAACTCGTATCTACCAATATAAATGTTTTCGGTTGTTCCATAATACTATTTAATTAGTATACTAATGTTTATATGTAGTTTGTATAATAGTTTATTTAATCAATTTTTTTATATAGAAAAAGAAAAAAATTGAAACACTTAAGGTAAAAAATAAAACATTAAGACTAATTTTTTATGTTAGGATTCATTATTATTATAAATCTAATACATCTTTTTGAAATTGTTTGTATACAAATATTATTGCTATATAAATCGTATTTTAATATTAATAATACTATTAATAATAATATTAATTATTCATATGTAGACATTTATAATTCAAGCAACTTTTACACATAAATATACATAACTAAGGTATTTCTAAATCACAATCCATAAATTGTTCATTTTCCACTTCTACACATTTTAACATTTCATTTTCATTAACTAATTTAGCATAATTGTCAAGTAATATACTATATTTTACACTCATTTTTTGTTCCTCTAATTTTAAAGTACTAACTTCATTTGTTAATTTTTCAACCATATTTAATAACATCTTTTTATCATCAGTTAAATATTTTACATTCCGTTTTAAATCTCTTAAGTCTTTATGACATATATTAATAATATGTTCCGAAGAGCAACAATGACCATATTTTTTTATGTATTCTTCTTGAATTAATGTTTTCCATGATTCATGTTTTTGTGTAGCAAAATGACCTCTTGTCCATTGTGGTGAAAGAGGGTAAGTTTTATTAGAACACGGACACTTAATCATTTTTTCATTAGACTCTTTTTTTAATTCGGGATAAGTCTTATCGCGAAGGCCCTCTGTTTTCTCGTCATATTTTAAGGAATATTCTGGTGGCGGATTAACAATAGATGTATCAGTATTAAGGTTTGTATCTGGTATTGACATTGATTATTATTATTATGTTTTTAAATAATAATAATAATAATATTCAATTGTTATAATTCAATTTTTTATATTTAAAAATTATATACTATTTAATATTTAAATAAACAACAAAAATATTAACTACAAATGCACCAAGAACCGCATACATAAATGATTTAACTGCCAAATATGTTTCATAGTTTTCTAATGCATGTTGTTCAACATTATCTAAATAGTTTGTTTCACACTCAGTGTCAAGTTCTTCTTCTTCTTGTTCTATTTTTTTTGAATCATCATAATCATTAGTCTTCAAAGTTTCATTTGTCTTCAAAGTTTCATTTGTCTTCAAAGTTTCATTCACTATTGCATTAACTAGTTCGCAAATTAGTAAATCAATATTATCTCTTTGTTCATTCACTTTTAATTGTGCTTTTGCCCATTTCCAAGAAACAATGTTATTAAAATTACTTGTTCCTAATTCCTCATTGGTCTCAATAATTTCAGTTAACATTTTATTACCACCACCAAGGGATGTAGACATAATTTGGCGTGTTAAGTCTTCATCTGAACATCTTGTAGTAATCATATTACAAATGGAGTTTACAAATTCTTTTGCCTCTAAAATAGAATTTCGTTCTTTAATAATAGCAGGATTAATATTGGAATATTTCATACAAATATTCACAATAGTGCTCTTTAAATCGTCCATTATTATATAATATATGGCATATTTATTTTAAATCATTTCAATTTAAATTATAATAATTCTCTCAAATAAATAGGTTGTTAGTCTTAAATAAAATTGAATTGTTTAAATAACATTACTATTTAATTTATATAAAACACTGATCTTATATTATGATTAGTCCGACAATTGACAACATTATTGATTATACAATTTTTGGGGGCAAGTCATGGCAAGAGAAGATGGACAATTGTAACAAATGTAATTGTTGCGAGAACCATCGCTTCCGCAAACCACGCTTGGTTCTACTAACGGTGCAAAACTGTGATTATATTGATGTGTTGGATACTACGAAGGAGTTGTGGTATAAGGAGTGCAAGTGTAAGTGTCGGTATTTGGCGCGGCGTATGTGTGAAGAACCTAATTGTAAGATTATGGCTGCATCGCCTGAATCAAGTGAGTTACCCTTGCCTCCTGAAAAATGGTTGAAAACAAAACCACTAAATGACTTAAGTCTTCTTGATTGGGCAACAGAACAAGCAATTGAACACCATTGGAAAGGACAAGTCAAAGCATGTCAATATGCTATCTTTCATAGCTGTTAAATAAATGACTAGTGGTTGTGGATGCATGCGTGTTTTTTTTATACATAAAATTGTAAAAATTAAAAAATTGAATCTTTTTTATTTTATCAAAAAAAATGCATATAATGAACATTAGTGCTTACAATATATTAGCTTCTTCAACACATTCAGAAAATAATAAATTTTATATATCAACAGACCCATTTTACATTGGAACAGGTATTGGACTAAGTTGTGGAGTACTTATTTCTATTATTATAGCGCGTTATTTATATTATAAAAGGCAATTTAGGTTACATAATGCACAAGTTGTATTTGAAGAGGAAACGCACATTGATGAATTAATAAAGAACAATAATGACCTAAGTGCATAATTTTTATAATATTATAAACTTTTTTGAGAGAAAACATTTAGGAATTCTTAATTTTATTATCTTTTATATATATATCTTATAAAATGCCAAAATATAAAAGTATTAAAAAAAAGAATCGCTATAAAACTTTGAAACAGGCTAATAATAGACGTAAAAATACTTATAAAAATAAATATAGAGGAGGAATGCCTTTTCGTATGATATCTTTGGTCGGATTCGGTTCGCGTAGTTCAGCACAGCGTGCAGAAGCAGCACAGCGTGCAGAAGCAGCACAGCGTGCAGAAGCAGCACAGCGTGCAGAAGCAGCACAGCGTGCAGAAGCAGCACAGCGTGCAGAAGCAGCACAGCGCGCACAAGCATCACAGCGCGCAGAAGCATCACAGCGCGCACAAGCATCACAGCGCGCAGAAGCATCACAGCGCGCAGAAGCATCACGACGCGCACAAGCATTAGTAGGCGTAAGAGATTTTTTACTCGCAGTAGCATCACACCATGCAGAAGAACTAGCATTTCAGCAGTTTTCGCAATATGTGTTAGCATTACGCGATACTCAAGTTTTGTTAAGACTGAATAGAGAAATAATAAATGAAATTAAATTAATTCCTACCACTATGAGAATATATATAGTACAAAATAACCAACAAGAAGCCATAATATATATCAATGAAATATATAGCAGAGCATCAATAATTTTTAATAGAATGACAATGCCAGATATTAGTAGCAACCCATTAATTGAGTATGCAGTAAGAGACTTACTAACTGCTTTAGCAGATACACTGCACCAGAATGAAAGTATCTTACCACACCGTAATGATGATGACATAATATAATTATGTTAACTATTAGCCAACTATTTCCAATAGTTTATTTATGCTATTTAAATTAATGAAGAGTTTCGTGTGACATGCACTTATATTTATCTCAATCACAGTCAACATATATTAAAAATAAATATTTACTATATATTTTTAATATATACCCTAACCATTAACATTATAAGAATTCTTAAGATTATAAAACATTTTTTTTAACATTAATCCAATCAAATTTTCCATATATAGCGGTAAATTATCATTAATAATAACTTGCAAATCTATATTAAATTTAACGCTCATAAATCCATTATCCTCTTTTTGTACATTTATTTGAGTTTTACCATAATTATATATTACTGCTTCACAGTCTGAATTTATAAAATTCAGTTGCTTTAAATAGTCTTCTTTTAATTTTTCACATACTAATTTTAAATCTTTATTATAAAAAGTTACTGAGTTATTAAACTTATTTATAATTTTTGTAGTTCTAAATAACAAATATTTTTGCTTTATTCCAATTTCTTTTGCAAGATGATTGATTAATATACATATATCGGCTTCATTATCTATTTCATTAATTATAACTACTTTTTCTATTAGATCATTATTTTGTTTTTCTAATAAATTATATATTTCTAAACTAGTAAGATTATTAATATTTGTTACTGAATTGTCTATATTTGGTATAGTAAATGCTAAATTATAACTTCTTGTATTATAATTACAATTTTTAATTTCAGATAATAAAATATCTCCTTTGTTACATATTAACTTGGGTTGAAACCTATTTTCTTCACAAAAACTCATATTTAAATATTATAAATATTTACTTTTATATACTTACTTTTATAGTTTTAAAATAATATATTAATCCAATAGCAAAAAGTAGAGTTAAAAATACTGCATTATTGTATTCATTTGCACTACATTTTAAAGTATTATTATATAGTTTAAAATCACTATTGTAATTTATAACAAAAAATAATAAAATTAATAAATATCCTAGTATATATGAATATTTTGTAGTTATGGAATTTTTAATAAAAGTTTTAACATAATATAATGCTAAAAATCCATAAAACACGTGCATTAGTATAGCATAAGTAGCCATAAATGTAAATAAAAAACTTTCAGGTAGTTGAACATATTTTTTCCAATAATAACATTGATTATAGTTAAATTTTTCATTATGCTCTCGCGACGCTATTACTTTAAATTTACCTAGCAGTCCCCGTGAACCCAGAAACATAACAGAAATAAATGTTCCAAAAGAAAAATATATTAATACATCATAACATTTACAGAATGAAGAAAGTATAATTGTTAATATTAATAATATAGCTGCTCGATAACATAAAAATTTATGAAGTTTTATAATTTTTTGAAGCAATGTTTTTTTTGGTTTAGGTTTATTTGTTTTGTATATTATACTATATGATGCATCATATGAAATATCAAAATTAACATTTGAAATATCTAAATTAGCATTTGAATTATCAAAATTAACATTTGAAATATCTAAATTAGCATTTGAATTATCAA
>Ga0214919_10005774_pt1 | contig 17322 bp, 17 predicted proteins | sample LL1503_MetaG_FD_177994 | JGI IMG/M metagenome (GOLD analysis project Ga0214919, IMG submission 177994) | Freshwater microbial communities from Lake Lanier, Atlanta, Georgia, United States - LL-1503 | ecosystem: Environmental > Aquatic > Freshwater > Lake | place: USA: Georgia | collected...
GGTTTGAAGGGAGGGGACAATTGCATGAGTGGTGATAGTGTGGATGCCATGAATGGTCTGGAAGGCAAAGAGTTCAATGCCCTGTTTGTGTTCAGAATGGAAACCCTCGGTCGTGGTGGCCATGAGAGCAGGATCCAGCAGAGGGCCCAGACCCTGATTGACGCCACCGTGCTGTCCTGGATAGTTCGGGATAGCTGCGCGCCGTGTGACTTTAAACCAGTTAAACGTTTTATATTGACTGGCTTTTGTAATGAGCGGCTGTCCTTGTGTATTCGCATCCATTACCTGGACCTGGAAGGTGCTGTCCTTGTTAAATATATCAGAACCGTCTTTTTTATGAAGCCATCCCATAAAGCCCGCATGGCGCAAAAAATAGCCAGGAAAATTCAGAGACTCAAAACTAACTGTAGCGGCCTGCCCCGTATTTCCAGGTCTGACATAGAAGGAGGAGTCCCTCTGGAGTCCTTTATTATTTACATCTTGTCTATCTGTATAAAATCCAAATCCCCTATGACGCAGGGTAGAGGCTGGATTCCAATTTTTAGGAGTTAGTTGAATCGCCTTGGGATCAATCGTAGAAGGTCTCCATACAAAATCACAATCAGAATCATATATATCCTCGCCTTTCTCATTTTTATAATACTTTGCCCAGAGTTGATTACTGGGTTTGCCTATCCACTTAAGTCTGTAATCAGGGTAGTTGACTAATATAAGCTCAAAGGGGGCCGATACATAGGGAGCCGTTACAGTAGGCTCTGGATTGATGCCACAAGGATTTGTATAAGCGGGTCCGCCGTTATACATGTTGTCATAGATACTTGTCATATAGGTCGTAACAGCGGACCAAGGCGTCATTGTATTATAATAGGTGTGAGCACAGTCCCCTTGAACCAAGGGATACATATTTCCACTGGGAGGGGGCGCAAGGGGGACAGTCGGATCAGGATTCGGGGGAATCTGGAAGGCTTTGAAAAAGGCCTTTTGGAGACAGCCCAAGTCCCAGCCCATAGTCGGAACAGGCGTAGTGGGCTGTAGCTCAGTGCAGAAATCATATTGAGCTAAGTAATATCCACTCGTTTTACACATATCAATGGCCAATGTATTGGCCTTTGTCTGCCCATACTTATTATTTTTAGCATCCTGTTCGGCCGTCTGGCTATCCTTTGACAAGGCAGCGGCCTGGGCCTGGGCATCTTTCATAGTGCCCGCCATAAGAAATTGCTGGAGATTGAATTTAGGATTTAGATCCACATAGGTGCCGATATCCTTGTTGTTTTGTCGTAGACTGTCTGGATTGGTGGTGCTTGTAAAATCACCCAAGGCCGTATACAAAGCCCCTTTGGACTGGCAACCCGATGTAAACAGAGCGTTCTGTAAGCAGGCGCCCGACAAGCGGCCATTGGCCTCTGCCGCACAACTGCCCACGCCGCCTATGTGAGGATAACTGGCTCCGCTGCCACTTGTCGCTGCCACACGAGGGGGCGGGGGAGGCGCAGGACACTGGGTCTTATTTGTAATAATATTGGTCTGAGAGCAGCGTGCCATAATATTGTCGGGGTATTTGACGGAATTATTGGGATTAATTGGGATTCCCTTTAGAGACGATGTGCAGTATCCACAATCCTTATAGTCGGGCAGATCGGTACAGGTCTTGAGTTGGCCACACCTATCCGTATCATAGGTCTCTTGCGCTGCTTGAAGGGATGTGGCGGTGTCGTCTGTATCAAAGTAGAACTTATAGGGACTTTGGGGGACAGGAGCCGTTAGACCTGGAAGGGGGCCGTTCTCATCACTCAAGTAGCTCTGCCCCCTTTTCTTAGTGGAGTCATAATACCAGCCACATTGAAAATTGCCCTGGATATTCATATCAATAATGTCCTGTGGCTTCTGTGTTGCTATACAATCATTGTTCATTAGATCCAGCTGTGCCATCTGGGCAGCACTGGCTCCCGCAATGGTTGCGATATCAATACTGGATCCCAATTCAATGCCGCCCACAACACTATTTAAATTGTCGGGAGGGGGTTGGGCCGCTACTAATGCGGGCGGCGTGGATATGAGTGTGTTAAATTTCTGCCAATTGGCAGAAGCAGAATTTACAAAGCCTTCCAGTCTGGCAAACATCCCTACTAACAATGAAGTTTATTTGCTAATGGGGAATCTCTCAGAGATCCCTCATTAGCAGAACCGTAGAGCCCTTTATGACTGAAATATAGAAGAGGGAATATTAAATGTCTGAACAGTCTCTTGTGACATTCGTGGGCTCTTCCATAACGGTTTATTCGTTACACTATCATACAGTGTGATAATTTGCTGATTTCTCTCTGGACAACAGCCGCCTAAACGACCATACACCACAATCTGTGTAACAATAGAGGGGGTTGTAAGTGTAACATCAAATAAGGTAGTATTATCATTAAGTTGACTGTGATAGATGTAAGGAAAATATCGGGCCGTTTCTGTTCCATCCACTGCAAAACTTGGTGCGGGATCTCCTCCAGCTCCGTAATAGGTCCCACCAATTGTCTTACTTGTGTCCCCCCCCCTTGCTACATTAACTCCATTTATATCCTTTACAACTAACTGCGATATACCGATGTAGCCGAACCCACCGACCGTGACACGACCCACCATTTTGGGAGGGGGTTTCTCAAAGACGGACATGGGAATTGTGAATTTCTGGATATTCTCGGTTGTCATGCGGGGACTTTGCCATATGCTCTGGCCCTGTTGATCCCATATCTTTATGTATTTTTGATTTCTGTCCCCGCCGAGATCGCCGCGGCCATAATATATGATTTCAGAAATGACAGAGGGTTTTGTCAGTTTAACTGTAAACCAGGGATTATTTGTGCTATTACTGTGATAGATCTGCGGATAGGGTCTAACGGCTTCTACACCGTCCACGGCATTGCCTGGAACAGCATTGTTATATCCCCCTGTTCCTCCAGCATGACCATCGTATATACCTCCTGTTGTTTTACTTGTATCACCCCCCTTTGCCACATTGTCTCCATTATTGTCTTTTACAACTAACTGCGACATATTAATATAACCGGGACCATCTATGGATACATACAGGGCCAAATTACGGGCTGTCTGAAGCATCGGAATACCGTAGCAGTCCATATAGGCCCTTTTGCGTGTTATATTGCTTATTTCAGGACTATTCGCATAGTCTTTCGCATTTTTATAGACAGCCGCTACAGTTCTCTTTCCTTGATCCCCTCCCATGGACATTCCAGCGGCAACACCCTCATTCATAGGGTTGCCTGCTGCCGGATCGGGATTAAGTTTGCCTTTTGGAAAACAGCCCGATGACATATACAGACTTGCCAAGCATTCAGTGGATAAGGGTTCACCTTCTGCTGTATCGCAAGGGCCGGCCTTAGGAGTTCCTGTCATATACATACTTGCCTCATTCCAGTCATCCATAGACATTTTTTGACCATCCTTTAGTCCTGTAGAGGCCAAGACCATTTTCCCATAGAGGAACTTGCCAATCTTATCCAGTGATCGGGCCGTTCCATTCTCATCTACAAGTAATACCTGTGCGGTCTCCTGTGTTCCAGGATATCCAGTTCCTTTATTTGTTCCACCCGAAGCCAAGAATATCTGCTGGAGGCATTCCAGTTTATACTTACCTGGCTTCGCATCAGGGCCATAACAGGGTTCATTTGTTGCTATGTAGTCCATGGCCCCTTTTGTCGTGATAAAGGGGGCATTTGAACAGTTGAACCGACTGTCAGGTGTATCAGCTCCCTTGAATGTGAAGGGTATACTGCCCGTTAAGATCATAGCAGCGGGGCCCGATTTAGTAAGTAATTCTTTGTAGAGCGTATACCCATTTACATCTCCAGCAACACTGGGCGGTTTTCCACCATCTTTGTCTATCATAATGTTAATATCAATCTTAAACTCTCCATTTGCCGTAGAGGCTTGAACATACCCTCCTAAGACCATTTTACCATTTTTATTGCTGCCAAGAATAGCAATTAACTGACCTTCTTTGACTGGAACCTGTTTAATACTAACAGTTGTTAATTTATAGGGACCCACCGAGATAATAGTTGAATCTTGTGCTACATTATCAGCCATTTTGTAAGATGTGTTATTAGATTTTAGAAAATACAAGGTAGTGTCTATATACATAGACAGTTCCGTCGCATTTGTATAAAATACAAAGGTTAGTTCTTCGTTTGGATTTGCGGGATCCGTTGCATGATAGGAAAAGTCGGAAAAACAGACAGAACAGTTGTCCGTTCCAACCACAAGACTTGCTTTACACTTCAAATCATCCTGTATATACTTACAGGTGGGTTTGTCATGGGCAAAGAGACCAGGTCCTACGCTTCCATAGAGTGGACCGAATGTATAGGACTTTGTAGGATTGCGTTTCTGCGCCTCCATAAGCTGAGCCTTCTTCACAGGATCCATATACAGGCCTCCAAAGTGGGGGTCCCCCTTTGAATTGGTTCCATTCGCAATATCAAAACTTATACCGCAGTTCTTACGAAATTCCTCCCTATCAAACGCATTACAGTCAGCCGTATTCGTGGGCTCACATACAGTCTGGGCAATGGTAAAATCAGGGCTCTGACTTGCTAAGGTGCCTACATCCACAGTAGCGCCGGTCGGAACGGTTGGAGGCTCTGAACTGACTGTCTGGAGCGCAAAGGACTCCACCTGCGGCGGTTGTTCATAGACATTGCCCAGATACTGTTGATTTTTCGTCGTTATGCCTTTTGATGCTGCCTGAATCTGGGCTGCCGATATAGGCGGCGGTCTGGTGATATTTGCTATGTTTTGAATAGGGTTGAAGAAATCGTCAAAGGATTCTATAGAACCACGATTGAAGATCAATATACCTATTAGTATTAGAATCACAAAAAGCAGGATTCGTTCCATATCCACCCTACTTTACATCCCTACAAATTATCAGGACGGAGTTGAGAAACAGAATCCATTTCCCTCGTAATGATTCGGAAGACCAGGTGCGTCTGCCGATTTAGATTGATAGCACGCCTGGGTAGCACCAATGTGCTCGCATAGGTAGCCAGATCAGGCCCAATGAGGCCCGAGGCGGTTCCAAAGTTATAAGGACTGGTGGAGCCTGTCGTAGGGTCTGTGTATTTGTTCTGGATAACAATGAAATTGGCATAGCCAACCGTATTGGTTCCGTTCCCCGTAATACCCGCGGCTGTGCCATAGGCTGTCTCCGCCACCACATGACCCTCGTTGCGATTGATCCAGCTGACAAATTCCTGAATGGCGGGTGTGACATTATTATTTGTATAACCAAAATTGGCGATTCTCAGAATATCTCCCGTGGCAATCTGAAAACGACTGAAATACTGGGTTGTCTGAATCATAAAGTATTCGGGGGCCCCTGAGACACCCAGGTTATACGGAGAAACACCAAATCCCTTGCTGATAAAGATATTGCTGATGTCAAATGTATCGGCCGTCAAGGAAATTGCATTCCCATTGGGCTGGAGCATGTCAATGGTCAGCTTCTGGAGCGTGGACAGGGGCGCCGGCGAATAGACCTTCTGACACTTCAAGAACTTGGGAATGAGGGCCGTAAAGCCACGACTGTCCGTCTGGCTCGGCGTTGTTCCGGGATCGGAGTACCAGTTGGCGTCGTATTGGAGAACGCCAAAGGCCCGATCCAGAAAGTTGTCCGAGCCGTAGTTATTGTTCTCCAGTTCTGGAATGCGCACCGAGATATACGGATACGACAACACATTGTATTGATAGTTTGTATTATTGGAGGCATCCGCGTTCTTCTGTATGACCGTCTGAAGTCCCTCAATGGGCAGAATGGCCTTGACGAGCTCCACACGGACAATGTTCTTGAATTTCTGCTGGACGGACACCTGCGGATATAGACCCTGACTGTTGTTCGCGGGGTCAAAGTTGACTGAAAAGGTATAGCGATTCTCAGACGTGTTCTTGAGCCAGTCCCTATCCGCCGAATAGATGAACAGATTGTTCTCGGTCTCCTTGTAATTGACAACCTCCTCCTGGCGAATGAGATAGTCCTGGGGCAGATTCGTCTTCTGGGCACTCATCAAGGGGGGCACAGTGGTCACGGAACTCGCATTCGCATCGCCGAGAACACGGGGACCCGGGTTATTGGCCAGGAGGAGTTCGCGGCCATCGGGTCGGACAATGAGGGGCATGTCCAGCGGCTTGACGTTCATAGAACGGCGCTCCATGGTAGCCAGGTCCGTAGCCTTGTTCTGCTGCTGCTGAGATTGACGGAACGCATCGTCGGCCGCAATCCGAAGATTGATACTGGGATCATTACGTTCCATGGCATCCTTGGAGGCCATGGCAAGTCGCTGGGCCTCAGCCTCCCGAGCCTTCTTGGCCTTCTCAAAGAGATCCACCGAACTGGGCCCGTCGTCCTCAAAGGAGATGCGGAAATCGGGGGCCGGTGGCACGATAACCTTGTTCTCCTGGCGTTCATTCTGGAGCAGCTCGTAGCGCTGACTGGTGTCCTGGAACAGGCCGCCCATCTGGCTCTGACTCTGGCTCATGACGGTCTGGGTGGGCGTCTGGGCCTGCGTCTGGACGGTCACTTGGCGCTGGAGGTATTTGCTGAAATCCTGTGCCGTGATCTTGATGACTTCCCTGTTCAGCACAGGCAGAGGCTGATCTCCTTGGGTCTTATAGACCTCCTCCACATAGTGGTCCAGGGTCCGCTCCAACCTCTCCGTCTGCCGTTCATTGAGGGGGCCCTGACGACGCTGAAAGTCTGTTATGACAATCTGCTGAAGAGTGGCCCGATTCCTCTCACTATAAAATGCGGCCTTTGTGGACTGGCGCTGTTGCTGCATTGCTCCTATTAACAGTGTCGGACATTTAGATGGACTTGTAGGGCGCGACTCGCAATTACTTTGCGAACAGAACCTTGCGTAGTTCCAACATGAATTCATCGGGCACCGAGTCTTTACAGAACTGGTCAAAGGGGATGCCGTGAAGCATACAGATAATGAAATATAGACTATACATGCCGCATTCCGTGCTACTCTTCTGGAACCGCCTCGCATTAAAGGCCAGTTTGATAGCAGGGGCCTGGAGCTTGAGTGATTTCATAAGGCGAGCAATGAGTCTCGGAGGCTTGTATCCATAGCTATCGGAATAGCCCACGACGGGCTTGTTCAGATCATGGATATCAATATACAAGGCGACCCAGTGACTGCCTCCTTTGAAATGAGGATCCAGATTGAAAATGAAGCCGATGGCCCGTTTCCCCTTTTCGTATTCGTGGCGGAGATTCAGAGAACAGATTTCCGGATGCATACATCGTGTGGGCCCTCCATTCTTCTGATACGGATCGGGGGCTGAGAAATCTATGGGCAGCGCCCCCATAAAACGGAACCACGGAAAGGCCTCTTCATACTGTTTCATGACGGCAGCAATCTGGAAATTATCCAGCCATTGATCCTCGTCATTGAACCATTCGTTGGGATAGCGCGGCCGTAAGTAGGTCTTACGGAGAAGCTCCTTTTGATTGCTGTCAATGACTGTTGTTTTATCCAGCATACAGTGTTCTCCGTCATGACATTCAGCCGCAACGGACTGTAACTTGGTCCGAATAGCCTTTGGTAGGCACTTGCCTGTTTTTCGCATCTTGGGATGGCAAGTTCCCACGTCCTTGATGGACAGTTTCCGTTTTCGTGTAGCCATTCACTACTAAGAGGGATGGTATTAATTTTACCAGTTATGTGTAGGGTGAATGCCAGCATTCAATTATCAATGGAGTAATCTGGTGATGATGATATTTAAACAGATCGTTATTGCGATTCTCATTATCATGATGTTTGTAATAGATCTAAATCCTATCCGAGAGACAATTCATCCACTGTTTTCACTTCCTGGAGCTGTTATGCCGCGGGCCATCTCCTAAACCCATTTTTTATACTAAGAGGTAGTAGATGTCGGATCCACCCGCATTTGCGAAAGAACAGTGGAATGTCTCAGGTAAAAAACATAGCGTTGTGGAGGCCAATGAGACGGCCCATAAGGCCTTGGATTTGGCAGAGAAGTTGGAAAAGGCGATGGACATGAGTCCTGGCAAGTTTCTGGCCTCCAAAAAGGTCCAAAACTGGATAGGGGTGTATTTAGGGGGCGCCCTTGCGCTGGCCTGTCTGATTTCCGCAACCTATCTGTTGTATAAGAATCAAGGCACATTATCCACTACTGAGCATGGATTTTTAACAGGGGGTCTCATGTTGGGCTCCGTGATTGGTATCGGAATTCTCTTTGTAGCACTGGTATGTATGGAGTATTTAGGAGAGGGCATCATTCATGTATCGGTCTGGATCTCTTCGTTGGCCCTTGGAATCGGAATCTTTATGGTCATTGTGGCCATCAAGACGCGCACTCTTCCTGGATAAGGTTTCTGGACCTCCAGTAGAGGATAATGAATATATCCATCATTATTGCCTATGTAGTTGGATTCCTATTTATGCTATGGTATACAATGATCTTCGGCTACATGTATGTCAATATTGGCAATAGTGACGACTTTTCATCCTATACAAATCAATTAGGAATGATTCTGGGTCTGGGTATGTTAGGATGTATTTCTCTGGGATTCGGTATTCTGCTGTTTCTAACACCCGTATTTAAATTTACTACGGATGCGAATGTCATTGTGAGCATTCTAATCTCCTCCTTGGCAATAGGGGCCTCTGTAGCAGCATTAGCAATAGCTTCTATCACACACTAATAGAGAGAGATGGCATTTGAAGGCTATGAGATTCTCATAGGGCTGGTCGGGCTCGGTTTGCTTGTCTGGTATGGGTTTGCTATGGGCTATACCTATCTTCGCACAGGCACAAAGAATAATACCATGGACCCCACGTTAAGTCATCAATTGGGTCTTATTATGGGGGTTGCTTTTCTGGGCACTCTTATCTTGGCAGTAGGGTTGATTATTTTGACGTATCGGTGGGTAGATATCTGGGCCAAGTCCCTGATTGGTATTCTATTGGGATTTATAGCACTGGGACTCTCGGTATCTGCCATGTCTATTGCCTCGCTCACTCATTAGTCTGATAGAGGATAGGGACAGAGTGTTGTAAACGGAGAAAGGGGGTCTTTCCATCCATACGTAAAAGGTGGTGGAGCCGAATTCCCAGGCGTAGGGTTTCACCCGGCTGGACCTCTGAAATTGTCTTTGGACTGGATCCTTGAACAGGCGTAGAGGGAAACAGATACAATGTAAGAATGCTTTGAGAACATAGTCTCTGGAGTGTGGTGGTAGCATCTATTTGGCTCAGACTATCTTGAATAGCTATGAATTTATTGGCGAAGGCCCGTTGATCCGTGATATTCAATTGGAGTCTGTTCATAGAACAGTCATAGGAACTTACAGTGAGGGGAGGGCTGAGGATAGTGAATCCCTGCATGACAATGTCGGCCTTCTTGTAGTATAGAGGGGCGATGTGCTTGCCTCTCTTATCTGTATAAAAGGGTTGAACAATTATATTGGCTAATTCAATTGTTTGATAGGGCACTGCCAGAAGCATTCTTAGAATGCCTACAGGATTTGGGTTTAGGCTTAGAGTAAGCCTAAACCCAGAGTATGAAACAACAACAATGAACTGTCATTCCTTTGCCTATAGGGGCCCGGCAGGTTCTGGAAAGAGAATGGCTCTTCTCCAGAACCTGGAGGCCAGTGCTAAAAAGGCAGGAATCCCCTTTCATATCAAACCCTCTATCTGGTATTTGACAAAGCCCAGCAATGGCTCTGCCGACCCCGATGAGGAGGACGAAGAGGGATCCGCCTCCAAGGCCATCCCCTATGAGGAATCCGCACTCCATATGGGCTTTGATGTGGCCCGTATGAGCATGAGCGACAAGATCTTTCTACAGTCCATTCTGAGTCGTTGGACAGGCCAACAGGATGTGACCCTGGCCTCCTCTTCCCTACGGACGCGGTATCTTGTTCTATACCACGCTCACTACTTAACGGATGAGAGCACGCTTCAGCTTCAGGAGGCCTTGGAACAGAGTCCATCGTTTGCTGTCCTGTTGACCACGGAACTTCCCGTGTGCCCCCGTCTCAGTGACTATTGTCTGGAAATTCCGGTCACGGGCTCCGACCGTCTGCTCAAGCAGTATGTGGAGAAGGCGAAACTCCCTCTCCAAGATGTCTGGGCCACGTATTTTCAGCAGACACTGAATACCTGGTCCAGCACATGGACGGAGGACAGGGTCCAGGAGGTTCGGAACTGGGTCTACCTGTGTCTCCAGCGGAATCTACGATGGACCGATGTCATCCGCTATTGGATTGATACAATCTATAAGACGGATTGGATCATACAAACAAAGAGGGCCAGGCTCATGGAGGTCTTGTGGCGGGCTGAATCGGGCTCGGGCTGGGTTCTGGTAACCTCCTATCGCATTCCCATTCTGTGGGAAACGGTTCACTTGAAGTTGGCGAGAACGCTCTATCTCCTGAAACATGAATAGCCAGTAAATTTGAATTATTTTTGCTTATTACTAAAGAATAGTAAGCAAAAATGGAACCGCTTTTGAGCACAGATCTGTAAACTCTTTCCTGACTGCGATATTACTATAGAACACGATCCTATTCTCCTTCTTGTGATTCGGTGGATTTGATTAACAATCACTTCTTGAGCTTTGGCTGAACCGCCAGCAGTGTCTCTTTGATATGCAAGCCCCGCATCCTGGAAAACTCCAAGGCTCTCTTTGCCAGTTCATGCGTCGGATAGGTCACAAAGGCCATGACTTTGAGGGGTTCATCGGTCTTTGATTGATATATATCACCCGTTGGCTGTGTTCCATTGGGTCGCATAATCATAATGACGATTTTCATACCGTCTTCTTTTGTTGGCCGCGCGGAACCAAAGATCTCTGTGCCCGTGAGTTTACCAGAGACAGTGCTCCAAAGTTTCCGCCTATCTATCTTTCTACCGGGTTCATAGGGCAGATTCAGAACAATAAGGGTCTTATAGTCGGGCGCAAATTCGGGGGCTTTGCGTGCTGCTTTCCGATAGTCCATGGTGGAGACGCGAATACTGGATTCAGGAACTAACGGAACAGCAGCGGCAGTAGCTGCTTTTATAGGCTTGGGATCCTCCTTGGGCGGCGTCTCTTTCAAGGCGACATCTCCCCATTTCATTTTTTTATTCATATAGACACGGATCTTGGGATCGGCATAGTGATCGGCCCAGAACTTCGCCTGCTTCTCTGCATCAGCCTCTTCCATACCTTGGGCCAGGAGTTCTGTCCGTTTCTCAGCCAGCGCGTTCTCATAACTCAGATGTTCCAAGTCGTAGCGCTTTTCAAGCCGGACTTGGCGTTCCCGAACCTTCTTGGCCTTCTGGGTCTTCTGAAAGAGTTCTTTGGCCTCCTTGGCCTTTGCTTTCCGTTGCTCCAGGCGTTCAGCCGCTTCCTTCTCCTTGGCTTCCTGTTCCAAGAGTGCCAGTTCCAAGCTGTCAGGACCATTGGGTTTGACCGTCTTCTTCTTTTTTGTAACACGTGCAGAGGCAGAGGGGGGCACAAGACTGGCTAACTCGGCTCTACGACTGGCTTCCGCAGCGATACGTGCAGAAGCCCTTGCCTCTGCTGCCGCAACATCCTTCGCCTTCTGTTGAATGGCAAACGCCGAGTCTCTTGCCATTTCATTCAGCCGTTTCTTCCGTGCGGTCTCCCGCCGTTCCTTTTCAACATTGGAATCAATCCGCATGGTCACCTTGTCATTGGGCCGCATACGTGAGGCGCCTGGTCTGAATTTGCGGTGCCGCTTGGATTTCATCTCATTCTTCTTGTGCTTCGGCATCCCTATTAACTCCCCCTAAAATAATCGCACCTCCTTGTAAGGAGCAATGCTCAAGGCCATTGCGGACACGATTCGGAGAGGGCCCCAAGGCCAGAAAAGCCATTGGATTCCAAGGAGTCCAGACCTCAAGCACCTATCCGTGCTTGAAAGGGAGTGCTCCAATCCATCGGATTTTGATGAGATTCTGTCCAAACAGACCTTATACAAAGAGTATAAGGAGGGGCGCCTTGATCCCTATGTCTGTGAACACAGTATTACAAAAGACACGATTGTTGCGCTGTTCCCAGATCCCCAACAGAAATACGATGTCCCCTGGGCCCTGTGGTCCCAGATTGTCCAACTCTTTCGTCGTGACCAACCTCATACCATTTTCCTGCTGGCTCATCAGGCGATTCGGCATTTTCCCCCTTACGGCAAACCGGTGCGACCTTTCCATATTAACGGCGGCTATACCTATCCGTGCGATGCGAACTGCGTATTTCTGTTTCGGGCCGAAGATGCCACTCGGGTTCTCCTTCATGAGCTCTTTCACTCCAATTGCTGCGATAACACGGCCCTCCACTTGGAGGAGCGAGAGGCCGAAACGGAGGCCTGGGCCGAACTCTTCTGGTGCGGCCTACTGGCAAAAGGCCACTTAAAGACCTTTAAGTCCCTTGTTGCTAAGCAGGGGTCTCTGATACGGACGCAGAACAGGCGTTTACTGGAGGGCCATCATATGGAACCGGGTCCGATGGGATTTCCGTGGCGCTATACGATTGGAAAGGAGATGTTGTGGAAACAATGGAATTTATTGGAGGGCACAACGGATCGGATGGAGATTGCGGATTCCTTGCGCCTCACCCTCTCCGTGCCTCCTGCTATCAAAAAAATCTTTGGAATCCGTCCCGAGTCCACGATTCTTTAGGTAGGCCGTCTCGTTCCACACAATTGATCCAGCCATTGCTCCCCGTAATTATAGTTTGGATGCTGGTGATGAATCAGATGATGATTTCCTGTAATCCAGGATCCTCGTTTGTCATGACGAAGGAGTCCCTTTGCGTTGACATACAGAAGAGCGAGTCCAAAGGAGGTCCAGCAGGGATCAAAGAACAGAAGAGGTGTGAAGAATCCGAGGCTCTGAAAGACCATTTCAAACCAGTGGCCGTGATAGGTGTCCAGGAACGTGGGCTCCACCTTTTCGTGGTGAATGGAATGAATCGGATACAAGAATCTGTGATGGAGAATACGGTGGCTTACGTAGAACCAGACGTCATAGCCCAGGATAGTGAGGAGGAAAAAGAACATGAGGGTGCGTATAATACGGTCCTACGTCAAATTTAATCTATAACTTCTGTAGAACCAAATGAATCTGATTATGGGCCTGTATGTGGCTCTCCTGTTCGTTGCGTTGACACCCGGCGTCCTCCTCCGTCTTCCTCCCAAGGGTTCCCTTCTGACGGCGGCCATTGTTCACGGCCTGGTCTTTGCCCTTGTATTTTGCTTTACATACAAGATGGTCTATCGTTTGAGTGTAGATGGATTTGAGGGGGAGATGCCCGAGGATGCGGGGGCTGCTCCTAAGAAGAAGGAGACACTCCCTGGAATGATGCCTGGGATGTAAATGTGCTGAAGAATTACTATTTTTTGTTTGAAATCATACAAAAAATAATAAGATGAACCTGTCCGTCTACCAAAGGTTACTCCGTCTACCAAAGGATCTACGCAGTTGCCGCAACGGCCTTCTTGGGAAGGTCGTAGAGCTTGTAGAGGTAGGTCTGGATGTTGCGATAGGTCAGCGGCTCGCCCTCCTTGACGCCGAGAACCTTGCGCATGGGCTCATCGGGGTGGATCGTGTGGCCCTTCTCCGCATCCTTGAGCTTGTGGCTCTCCACATAGGTGGAGAAGGCCTTCGTGACCTCCGCCGGCGTCATCTGGGATCCCTTGGGCTTACCGAGAAAGGAGCACAAAGAGTCACGGAGCGTCACAGGGGTCGTGAAGATCGTGGGGCGCTTGGCGACCGGCGCCGCACCCTCAACCGGCACGGCCTTGTTGCGGCGGCGACGACGACCCGCCTCCTTGACCTCACGCGTCACACGCTTAGAGAGCTTGGAGAGCGCCTTGAGGCCCGCAATCGCCGCATCGCGGACAGACTGGAGCGTGGAGGTGAGGGACTCAATGTCCTGGGTAACCGTCGTGACAGGCTCCGCCGCAGCCTCCGTGGCAGCCACGGCAGACGCCGTGGGAGCCGCAGCGGCCGCCACGGGGGCAGGGGCAGCGACAGGGGCAGCCGCAGGGGCCTCAGCAGCAGGGGACTTCTTGGCAGAGGCAGGCGCCTTCTTGGCGGGAGCCGCAGCGGCAGGGACTGCTGCGGCAGCAGGCGCAGGCGCAGCAACAGGTGCCGCGGCAGGGGACTCCTTCTTCGTGACCTTCTTGACAGACACGGACTTGATGGCAGAGCTCATTGTACTGGTACCGGTGGAAGTATTTGACATGTTTAAACGCACTAACTGCTACTTAGGGCGGTCTGCGTTTCAAATTTTCATCAAATAGGGGGGATCCCAAACTCCATAGTAACACGGTCTGACTTTTTTTTGTTGAAGTCTAATAGGAAAGATAACAATGTCCTCATCTCCAACACGCTCCTGCTGGAATAGCAAGAGCCGTCAGCATTCCGATGTTCAGTGTCTTCGTAACGTCGTCAATGGGGATTACTGTTCGTTTCACGTAAAAAATCCAAAACCTTTCGCCAAAGCAATCGCCCTTTCCGTGTTATCGCGGAAACAGAAAGCCCGTCTTCAACGATTCATACAGTTCTGTAGAATCAGAGTCGGACTTATGCAATCATACCGTCAAGGACATGGCGCCAAGTGTCCTGCCCTTGCCAATAATGCCACGGAACTGGCGTCTATGGAACCGGTGACCACCATTCCCGGGCCGTTCCGTTTCTCCTTTGTGGAGGCCAATAATATCTGGCTCTTTGATATCCGATCCCTCTTACAAGAACGCAAACGAGTAGAGAACATGCCCTTTCTGAATCCCTATACCACCACCCCTATTTCTGGAGCCACCGTAGTCCGTATTCAGAAACACATAGAATGGCTTCTGGAACGCCGCTACAGTTTAGAGAATGGAAGTTCTGATTTGGCCCAACCCTATCAACAAAAGATCGTAGAACTGTGCTTTCTCATTGATAGCCACGGCTACCTTACCAACGTGGCCTGGTTCCATTTGAACTCTGTGTCCAAGGTCCAACGGTTTGCGGCTACCCTGAATATGCTATGGTCTGAGAAACTGGGCCTCACACTGGAGACCCAACGCCTAATCTATCCGGATTGGAATGTTGCTGCAGGCACTCTGTGTCCCCAGATTCGCACAAATCACCTGGGATCCGCACTCAATCAGCTCCTGACCCGACTCTTGGTTTTTGTAAAGGCAGCAGCACTTAAAGAACACAGGGCCCTGGCAGCGGTCTATACGCTGACAGCCTTAACTCATGTCAGTGGATCTGCACGCAAGGCGTTTCCTTGGCTCCACGAAATGTGAAGTTCAATAAAAAAAAAGTCAGTGACTACATACGAACTCATAAAAATGAATTGGTATCTACTCACTTAAAAAATTTGACGCCTCAAACTGCCTTCCTCCCCACCAGATACAAAAGAAACATGTCAGCAACTACCGTTCTCGCAACTGAATTTAACGGACGCAACGTCACGGTTTCCCAGCCCAAGGTGGTGGAGGTGGAGGTCAATGGAAAGCGCCAGTCGGTCGGCAAGAAGGCGTTCGTCAACTACAATGGCGAGCGTCTTCGTCTCCAGTCCGCCACGGCCATGCGCATTCCCTTTGGTCTCTCCATCTTCACGGCAGAGGGCGGTGGCCAGGAGAAGCACAGCATCAATCTGTCCTTTACGGGCTATCAGGCCGAGGGCGAGGTCAAGTCCTTCTATGATGCCATTACCGCCCTGGATGCCTCCATCATTGATCAGGCCGTCGCTAATTCCAAGGCCTGGTTTGGTAAGGTCCAGAGCAAGGAGGTTATCTCGGCCTTCTATACGCCGAGTGTCAAGTTCGGCAAGGATGCCAGCAAGGACTATCCTCCGACGATGAAGCTCAACCTTCGTCGCAATGGGGCCACCTATGATACCAAGTTCTATGATACGACGGGCTCTCCCTTCAAGGGTCTTCCTGTTGCCGAGATGCTGGCCAAGGGCTCTCAGGTCACGGCCCTCATGGAGTGCTCGGATGTCTGGATTGCGGCGACGGGCAAGTTCAATCTCCGCTGGAATGTCACGCAGCTGGTTGTTCACAAGGTGCCGGATTCGGGGGCTGAGTTTGCCTTCAGGGGTCTTAGCACCTCTGCACCTGCTGCTGCTCCCGCTGTAGAGGAGGATTCCAATCAGGTGGATGACGAGGAGGAGGCCTCTACGCTTCGTGCTCCTTCAGCAGCTTCCTCTGTTCTTGCCTCTGTGCTTCCTCCACCAGCAGCAGCAGATGAGGAGGATGAAGAGGAGGCCCCTGCTCCTGTGCCCGTTAAGATCACCAAGAAGAAGCCTGTAGTAATTGCCAAGCGTGCTTAAGCGTCAGATAGCCTATCAAAAGGATAGCAATTGTAATACAGAAAAGTATCACTTTATATATTTTTTTAATATTCTCGTCAAGCCGTTCGTCTATTCCTGGATTGAGGAACTGTGGTTGTCGTCGTTCTGAATGAGGATCTAACTCCTCCTGGCAGATCAGACAGACCCTATCCGTGTTCGCTCGTCTCCGCCAGTCTTTAAAACACTGTGAATGAATAGGATAGACACATTCACAGGAATATAAGAACAGATCTTTAGATAATTCATTACAGGGCTCTATACAGATAAGGCAGTCAAGGCAGTCAAGGCAGTCAATGCTGTCCATTCCCTAATGAGGAGGCCAGGTTTGATTGATCCCCACCACATTGACACAGGGTCCATCCAGGGCCTTTGGAATGGCAGGATTAATAGTGCTCACAGGGCAGGCAGGGGGATTGGGAAGACGCTGGTATTGGATAAATCGCAGCTGTGGATCGGTTGCAACAGGACATCCCGGAATCTGCCGAAGTTTCGCAACGGCCAAGTTCTGTGCCGCCGTGCACTGCTCAGCCGCAATGATCTTATTTGCGAGAAGCATGCTTGACGTAGTCCCCCCCGCATACCGATTCACAGGATAGGCAGGACACTGAGGCGTCTTTGTATACTTATAGATGGGTGTCTGACCTCCCGTTAAGAGGGCTCGGGGAATCGCCGCTCTCAAGGTGCCCCGAGTCACCTCGTCCGTTTGACCTGAGGCAAAGTTGCCACTGTAGACCTCGGACATCTCTCTTCTACCAATAGGGATGAAGTATTCTATCGGAGGTCTTCTATTGTGTCTATTGTGTCTACTACTACTCCTGTTTGTCGCCCACATGAGTCATCCGCTGAGCCGCCGGTTCCTCACAGAAGGATTTGTAGTAGACTACACAAAGGCCTCTGTGGACCTGACCACAGAACCCGATTTTA
>Ga0214919_10005775_pt1 | contig 17321 bp, 27 predicted proteins | sample LL1503_MetaG_FD_177994 | JGI IMG/M metagenome (GOLD analysis project Ga0214919, IMG submission 177994) | Freshwater microbial communities from Lake Lanier, Atlanta, Georgia, United States - LL-1503 | ecosystem: Environmental > Aquatic > Freshwater > Lake | place: USA: Georgia | collected...
GGCAAGTTAGGTAGTGAGATAGACATACCGGAGGAGTTGAAATGACGATAGCCACTGCTGTAATAGCCCGAGGGACAAATCAGAACCGGGTGTGGGTGCGATACAAGCTGATAGACAAGCAAGCAAACGAGATGCGGATAGGAGATGTAGTGCATACGAGGCGGGAGAAAATGCCTTTCGTGGTTGAGAGTTGGGATGACACCAAGGTGCATGTCAAGAGCATGTGCGAGGGGGGCTACTACCAGTCCTTCTACCCGGCAGTATTTTCGTTACTACTAGTGGAGGTGTGAGATGGCTTATTGGCGCTCTGGTATACACAGCATAGACAACTACGCGGAGGCGGTTGCTAGGTGGGAGGGCATCAAGCCTATCCGTGGGCGGGATGTGACATGCAAGCCGTTGGGGAGGCGTAACTACGTGGATAGCTTCCGTATATTTAAGCGGGAGAGTGACGGTGCAATCCAGTGCATCCTCTACAACACACCGGTAGTGACGTTCACCCCTGAAGATAACATTGTTATAGACACGGCAGGGTTCCACAACGGTGGTTCGACTCGCAAGTTCATTGACGAGGTGACACCCTGCGGGATATCAGCGTATGTGGTTGACGGTTCGATGTGCCTGCGCATTGCGAACTCCACGTTGGATGCGGCTAACAGCAAAGGGGATTATCGGTTGCATCGCAAAAGACCTACCCTGCTAAGGAGGACGCAGACCGGATGGGTGGTGATGGGTGCGGATAAGCGCGCAGTGCATAAGGTCAACCGCAAGGGTAAGAAGGCGGTGATGGACAGATACAAGCCCTTCTTCGACTACTTGGATGCGTTCTGTAGGTTGCGCGTAAATGAAAAAGTTGGAGAGGGGGAGATACAGGAGGTATTAGGTGACAACTACGCTAAGTGTGCAGGTAGCCAAGGACGGAAAGAAGACCGCTACGCGCTGCTGATGGGCTGTATGGCTAGCACAGGGGAGGAGCAGCACGTGGACTACTATCGGGCGGTGATGTGCCTATGCTGCGAGGTGTATGGCGTGGATGCCGTGCAAATGAAGGGCATATTGACATCCATACTCAGCGGCACGCACAGGGATGAGGTGTTCGTAACGGAGGTTGTGCCTGAGGGCAAGGTCAAGAAAGACGCCTACGACTACTACTTCAAAACCACGTGGGATGAATACCACGAAGCGCACCCCACTCGCCCAACGTGGCAGACCAAAATCGCGCTAGCCGGTTAACGCGATTTACTTGACATAGCTAGTATATTGTGGTATACTATATGTGTAGTAGGAGTTCGTTCGTAAGTAACATTATTTCCCCCTTGTAGTTGGCAGCAAGACGTTCCGTTTCATAAGTAAGTTGGCAGCAAGACGTTCCGTTTCATAACAATGTTATGTGGTTAGGGGATTGAAATAGCGATTTCATTCCTAGCTTATACCTACTTTAATAGGAGTTAGACATGGCCGAAGTTACTTTTGGTAAGACTGTTTCACTTGCACAATCCGCGCAGATTATTCTGTCCACGCCGAGCAACCGCTACTTGTTGGAGGGTGAGCCGGGCATTGGCAAGTCCTCTCTGATTAAGATGCTAGCAGCAGCGTTGCCTAACCACAGCACGGCCTACATCGACGTGCCGAACATGGACTTGGGCGACATTGCTATGCCGGTGATTGATCACGAGACCAAGACCACTAAGTATTACCCAAACAGCCGGTTCCAGTTGCACATGGGCAAGCCCGTCATAACAATGTTAGATGAGTATACAAAGGGTGCCGAGCCTATCAAGAACATGCTGCACCCCATGCTTGAGGTGGTGAACCCCCGCCTTGGTGATATCACGCTACACCCTGAGTCCATCACGTTCTTGACCGGTAACCTGAGTAGTGACGGTGTAGGTGACAGCCTGAAGGCGCATAGCCGCAATCGTATTATCCCGCTACGTGTAAGAAAGCCAGATGCGGAAGAGTGGTTGGGTTGGGCAGTTAACCACGACATCGCGCCTGAGATATGTGCATGGGTCAAGCAGTTCCCGCATGCGATGGCAAGCTACACCGATGGCAACCAAGACAGCAATGAGTTTATCTACAACCCCAAGAAGATGCAGATGGCCTTCGTATCGCCTCGGTCATTGGAACGGGTGAGCAACATCGTCAAAGCCCGAGCCAAGCTAGATGCAGATAGCTTGATAGCAGCAATGAGTGGTGCTGTGGGTGAGGCGGCTAGTCGTGCGATGCAAGCCTACATTGAGTTCGCAGACCAGTTGCCTACGTGGGAGTCGGTGATAGCCAGCCCTAAGACTGCATCTGTGCCTGACAGCGCAGGGGCATGTGCCATCGTGGTGTTCGGTGCTATCAGCAAGGTGGATAAGGCTACCATCAATCACTTCATGGACTACATCGAGCGGTTCGGTGCGGAGTGGCAGGCATGCTTCGCTATCAATATCGCCAAGACCCCGAGCAAGCAGTCCGTTGCGTTCAGCAGCAAGAAGTTCGCTGATTGGGTGCAGAAGAACGAAGACTTACTTTGATTCCTAGGGAGATATAACAATGTTATCCGTAGCCAAGCAGGGGGAAGTGATGGAAGTTCCGCAGAAGGACAAGGAAGAACGGCGGCTGAGCAAGGTGAAGATAAGCATCATGCGCAATCCGAAGTTCGCGCTGTGGTCGGGGATGATGACCATCGGTAAGACCTACGTGAAGGATGGGTTCCCTACGGCGATGACCAACGGGCGTGATGAAGTATACGGGCGGGAGTTCATCCAAGGATTGGATGACAAGGAGTTGGCGTTCGTGGTGCTGCATGAGACGTTACACAAAGCCTACCGGCACATGCATACGTGGCGCAAGTTATGGGAGGAAGACCCACGCCTAGCTAACATGGCCTGTGACTACGTCATCAACCTAGAGTTGGTTGAGATGGACAAGCATAACGATGTTATCGCTATGCCGGTGAAGGGGGGCAAGGCTGTTGGGCTTGTGGATAAGCGGTTCGCCAACATGAACAGCAAGCAGGTGTTCGACATACTCAAGCAGGAGAAGAAGGAGAAGGGCGGCGGGCAATGTGAAGGGGGAGGCGAGGGGGAGGGGAGTGACGGAGGTATCGACAAGCATGATTGGGAGGGTGCGAAGGAGTTGACCGACAAGGAGAAGAAGGAGTTGGAACGTGATATCGACTCCGGTATCAGGCAAGGTCTACTTGCACAGCAGAAGGTGGCTGGCAATGGTGCGGGTGGCATGAGCCGGGAGTTGGGTGAGTTGCTTGCGCCACAGGTTAACTGGCGGGAAGCTCTGCGTGAGTTCGTTAAGTCTACTGTGCGAGGGGGTGATACGTCCTCATGGCGCAGGGTCAACCGGCGGTTCTTGTCGGCTGGTATCTATATGCCTACGCTGATAAGCGAGAGGGTGGGGCATCTGGTGGTCGGCATAGATACGTCGGGTTCTATCGGCGGGAAGCAGTTGAACGACTTCTTGTCTGAGTTGCAAGGTATCGCCAAGGACGTGAAGCCCGAGAAGATTGACCTGCTGTATTGGGATTGCGCAGTAGCAGGACATGAAGAATACGGCTCGTGTGACCTCGATAACATTGTTATGTCAACCAGACCCAAGGGCGGGGGTGGCACAGACCCAACGTGCATGATTGGCTACATGAAGGAGAAGAACATACAGCCCGATGCAATCATTGTGCTGACTGACGGATACATTGGTGACTCTTGGGGAGTGGAATGGAATGCGCCGATTCTTTGGGTGGTTATTGATAACGATGTTATCGCACCGGTTGGTAAGACCATACATATTAAGGGGGCTTAGCATGCGCAAGGTATGCGTAACCATAGGGTATAAGAGGTATGTGATGGAAATGGAGGACGCTATGCAGTTTACGGCGTTGCTAGCTAACTCTGAGGTGTATGAACAAGTATCCCGTAGAGACGCAGAGGGCGGCGTTACGCATCACGTGTATGACATTGGTCTAGCAGAGGGATTCTCGATGAACCTAATCTCAGGGTCTCTGTATCAGATGGCAAAACTTGCAGGTAAACCCGTTAAATCTTAGGAGATAGATATGTCTATTACGTCTAGTGCAATATTGGTAGAGCTGAACATCAGTGTGTGGACAGCCAACAAGTTCGACAAGGGCGCAACCGAGAGTGTGCTTATCACTAACGCGGCTGCATCAGGTAGTGCGAGGGTGCAGAAGAACCTCATGGCCGGAACGAACAAGCGCAAGGTAATCGCAGACTACGCAGCAGGAGTGCGGCTGTATCACAACAAGATGACCCTGTCGTGGTCGGACAAGGGGGTGCGGCTGTTGCCCACTTCGTTATTCATGGACTACAAGCAGACCATGAACGTGCATCGCACTAGCATAGAGGCTATGTGGCAGGACTTATACGTTAGCTACCTAGACCTGATAGACCTAGCCAAGCATCACATGGGCACTCTATTCAACCCGGAGGATTACCCTTCGTTGGATGAGTTGAAGGACAAGTTCGGGTTCCGCTTGGTGTTCAGCCCGTTGCCTGAGTCGGGTGACTTCCGTCTGGATATTCCACAGCAGGATATGCAAGAGCTAGCAAAGCAATACGAAGACAGCTACGCCGGACGACTAGCCGACGCTATGAAGGAACCATGGGACAAGTTGCACAAGCTGCTAACCGGCATGTCGGAGAAGCTGACCGATGTGCAGGGGGAGGATGACACAAAGCGGCGCTACCACGACACGCTTGTGAGTAACGCGCAAAGTCTATGCAGTATGCTGACTCACTTGAATATAACCAAAAACCCGCAGTTGGAGGAAGCACGACGTGCCCTTGAGATAACAATGTTAGGCGTAGACATTGATGGGATTAAAGAGAGCGCCGAGATACGTAGCACGGTGAAGAACAAGGTAGATGAAATCCTTAAACGCTTTGACTGGTAGGAGGGAGTAGACATGACATTCGCTAACATACACTTCAAAGAACACAACGGCGGTACACCCAATGAGGGTAAGCTAGCCCTTGCACCATTCCTTACGCCGTTGATTCATCATCTGGCGTTAAACAATCCACAGTGGGTATTCACCTGTAAGGGTTACAAGTTCTGCCATCAGGAAACCTACTACGCTCACACTGTCCATATATCGGAGAAACGTGAGCCTCTGGGTAAGATTGAGATAGGGACATACAATGGTAAGCAGGCATTCTTCATACATAACGAACGCATAAAGGAGTCGCGTAAGCGGGGGGAGGCTAGCAAGACTGCGGATGTTAAGAAAGCCATAAAGATTGTATCCAAGTTCGTTAGCCGCGTAACCATAGGCGAGATGGTAGAGAAGGCTTTGGCGTCGGCGAAGTCCACTGCTTACAACGTAGACGCACAGAAATACCGTGAATACTCGATGATTTACTTTAAGCTAGAACCGGTGGCTATGCAGTTCCTAGTAGAGCATTGGGAGGAGTTCTCTAAGGTGGCTGCACCTGCGGGGGCTGCGGATTTACCCTTCAAGTTCAATGAATATGGCATCGCTCACAAGGTAAAGCTGGCGCATGAGAACGATAAGACCTACCTTGTATTGATAAATGGAATAGACTACGCTATGAAGCACGGTCAAGGTGAAGTCACGCTCTTGTCCAGTGAGCAGCTACCCGACTTCATACGTAGGGGGGTGGGCATGCTGAAGCTGGTGGAAGACAGTCAGATAATCGACGGGGTCGGGCTTAGAGTAAATGACCACACCTTCATAGTATTGCCCGAAGCATAACAATGTTATAGGGAGGACAACAATGGAAGAAGGTATCAAAAAGCGTGGTAGAGGTAAGGGTAAGAAACTCGCCCTTGCATTTACCAGTATCAGGTTAGAGCCGTTTGTAATGAAGTTCTTCAAGGAAAATTATCCCAAACATGGGCAAGCCAAGATGCGGGAAGTTCTGAGAAGTTTTGTAGACCAACAATCCAAGGAGCAAAGCAATGAAGAAGCTAAACAAAGCAGCACGAATTCAGAAGATGTTATCGTCGGGCGCGACCACAGCAGAGGTAGTGAAGAAGCTGCGGGTATCTAAGAATTACGTTTACTTGGTTAAGCAGAAGACGAAGAACGATAGGCCGACCAAGGTAGTCAAGGTAGGAAGTGCGAAGGTAGCTAACTCCTCCCCCACTACCACTGCATGGCTAGAGAGGAACCCATGGTTTGGTAATGGTAAGGACGCGGACTTAGATAAGACCGCTGTTGCTTTGGCGGCGCATGAGAAAGTGCTACGTAGCGGGGTTGCCGTTGACAGCGATAAGTATTACGCTAGGATTGACGCGCAGATGCGGAAGTATGACAAGGAGGTCGAAGGTGGGTCTGTTCCCCACGAAGCAAACATGGTTAGTCACCCCCCGCATTACACAGTAGGGGGCATAGAGGTAATAGACTTCATCGAAGCGAAGGGGCTGAGTTACCATCTAGGCAACGTGGTGAAGTATGTATCACGTGCAGGCAAGAAGGATGATGCCCTTCAGGATTTGCAGAAGGCACGTTGGTATTTGGAACGGGCTATTCAACGCGCAGAGTAATACAGAGGGCAGTCTATCGACGTATGGCTTAGCCTTGTAGATGCGACTCCATACGTTCTTACCGGTAGCCCTCAGCGCAATTCGTAGCCGGTAAGCCTCCTCGACCTGATGGGCGGCAGGTAATCTACTTTACCGCCCAACCTCCCCTTTTTATTAGCTACCCCTTGACACAGTCAAGGAACCCTGTATCCTCACAGGCATGGCTAACACTCCCGAAGCAAAAGTTAAACACGCGGTCGTTGACATACTTAAGGCTAACGGCGTTTATTATTTCTTTCCCGCGACTCATGGCTATGGCCGGTCGGGGATACCCGATGTTATATGTTGCGTCAACGGTAAATTCCTTGGCGTTGAGTGCAAGGCCGGTGATAGTTCCCCTACAGCGTTACAACAGCGCGAGCTAGAAGCTATCCGTGCTGCCAATGGTGTGGCACTGGTAATCAATGAGTCGAACATAACAATGTTATACGACCTGATACAGACAATGAAAGGGGTGTGATATGGGCATAAAACAGACAGAGTTCAAACCGTGCGAGGCCATAACTTTGTTGCTCACGCGCATGGATAGCAACCCGCAGGAGTTCAGTTTTAGCAAGGGTTCCAAGTGGGGTGACATACTACAGATGGTATATCAACGGCAGCAGGATACCTCCAACAAGCATGTGCTAGTAGCAATAGATGACAAGGAATGCACGATGGTGTGGGATAAGTTTACAGATATCAGCAAGAAGTTACTGCATCAAGAATTTATCAGGCGCATATTGGACGTTGCCAAAGACGAGGGCGCAAAAAATGGAAATTAAAGACATGAACAAAGGGGTGCAAATTCTGCTGGAGCGTATGGACAGCAACCCCGAGGAGTTCTACACGGATAACAAGAAGTGGTTGGATATAATCAGCGTGGTCGTTACCCGCATAAAACATATCTGCCGTGAGGATGTTGGCGTAGGGCTAACTTCTGTTTCCGCAGACATCCGCCTTTCTTTATGCCCCCTTAAGGACGAAGAGGTTATCACTTTGCATACCAAACTTAAGGCGATATCCTCGGACGAGTTTACCCATACGGTAATGGCTAGACTACTTACCGATGACAGTTCTTATAGCCTTGGTTCTCAGTTAAAGACCGCGATTTCTGCCGCTAGGATAAAGGGCGCACCATGAAGATTATCGGACTCGACTTTGAAACCTATTACCACGAACGGGACTTCACACTTAAGAAGATGACGACCGAAGCCTATATCCGCGACCCGCAGTTTGAGGTGATAGGCGTGGCGCTCCAAACGGAAGGCGAGGGGCCAAAATGGTTCAGTGGCACGAAGCCCCAGATTAAGGAATTTCTTGCCTCTTGGAATTTGGACAAAAACATCGCATTGGCGCACAACGCGGCCTTCGATATGGCGATACTGAATTGGCACTTCGGGATCAAGCCTAAACGTATTGCGGATACGCTGTCAATGGCAAGGGCGATACATGGCACCGAGGTGGGCGGCAGTTTAGCTGCGCTTGCTATGCACTATGGTGTTGGTGTTAAGGGCGAGGAGGTTAGTAAGGTGTCGGGTATGCACCGCTTGGACTTTGATGCCGAGGCACTTGCACGGTATGGTTCTTACTGCGAGAACGACGTAGTGCTTACGATGGGCATATTTGGGAAGATGGCTGCTGATTTTGATGTCAGTGAGTTACGCCTCATCGACCTTACTATAAGGATGTTTTCCGAACCGGTATTGCAGCTAGACCTGCCTATCCTTGAACTTTACCTGATAAAGATTAAACAGGATAAATCCGATTTGCTGGGCAAGATGCTCATACCTAAAGAGCAGCTTATGAGTAACCCCAAGCTGGCCGAGGTGTTGCGTTCGCTAGGGGTTGAACCCCCGATGAAGGTCAGCCCCACTACCGGCAAGGAAACTTACGCCTTTGCTAAGAGTGATGAAGGGTTCAAGGCGCTTCTCGAACACGATAACGTCATTGTACAAAATATCGTAGCTGCAAGGCTTGGCGTTAAATCTACGTTGGAAGAAACCCGCGCCCAAAGGTTTATTGACATCGCTCGGAGAGGGCTACTACCCGTACCACTACGCTACTACGCAGCACACACTGGACGGTGGGGTGGGGATGACAAGGTGAACCTACAAAATTTGGGGCGGGGTTCCACAATCAAGTACTCGATATTAGCTCCCGAAGGGCATACGCTCATCAATTCGGACTCCTCACAGATTGAAGCGCGAACACTGGCGTGGTTGGCTGAGCAGAACGATTTGGTAGATGCATTTGAACGTGGGGAGGACGTGTACACAACCATGGCCTCTTCCATATACGGTAAAGACCCGAAGGACATAACCAAAGACGAGAGGTTTGTTGGCAAAACGACAATTCTAGGTTGTGGCTACGGGATGGGCGCTAAAAAGTTCAAGATACAGTTGAAGACTTTCGGTGTTGACCTACCACTAACAGAGGCAGAACGGATTATCGACGTATACCGCAGCACCTACGGCTGGATTCCTATTCTCTGGCGGCAAGCGGGTGCGGCACTTGAAGCAATTATGACTGACAAAACCGCTCCCCTTGGGCGCACGGGTGTGTTGGTAGTCGAGGGTGAGAAGGGCATACGCCTACCCAACGGCATGTACCTCAAGTACCCGAATCTGCGGGTGTGGACTAAGGATGGTAAGAGCGAGTTAGTGTACGACACCAAGAAGGGTAAGACTACTATCCCTACTAAGATATACGGCGGCAAGGTGGTGGAGAACGCGTGCCAAGCCCTCGCACGGATAGTTATCGGGGAGCAGTTGTTGCGGGTGGCTAAGAAATACAAGGTAGCTATGACGGTGCATGACGCGGTAACCGCCGTAGTGCCCGAAGCAGAGTGCGATACGGGCAAAGAGTACGTTGAGATATGTATGCGACTTAGACCGCACTGGGCCTTAGACCTTCCGCTCAACTGCGAATCTGGTGTAGGTAAAAATTATGGTTCTGCATAAGGAGAAGAAATGATTCAGACAAACGAAGAAAAAGTAAAAGCCGCTATCGCCTACCTGCGTTCGCGGGATAAATACCTGTTGGACAACGGCAAGTGGGTGCCGACCCCGGCAGGGCAGACGGATGTTCGCCAGACTATTGCGGACTATCGGGAGGCGGTGAAATGAGATTTGTTGACGTTGTAATGTTCATTGCGTTCCTCACCTCTCTTGCGTTTCTCTGGGGCATCGTTGACGGAACGATACAGGTAAACAAAGTAGTGGCGCAGAAGGAGTGCGGGAAATGAGTAGTGACAAAGCGTATCGGGCATTACATTTAAAGTATTGCGATCTTAAAGAAGAACTCGCCGCCGCGATTGCAGAGCGGGACAAGGTGGCTGTTGCGGATGATGCGGAGAAGGGGTTGATGGACTGCAAGGGTTATTCGCTATACCCGGACGGCACGATGCGCCCGGCCCACGGCCTTGGCGAATGGGTTAAAGCCGAAGACTACGACAAACTCCACGCCGAGATTGCAATGCTGCGGAAGGAGAAGAACTCATGACCTACAAAGAGTTTCAAGAGTATGTTGGTGCCAAGTGTTTGTACGAAACAATTTATAGCGATAGCGATGGGCGGGAAATACTGATCATTCGGATGCTAGATGCGTATGCGCTGATGAACAGAATGCCAAAGCATTGGGTTGCATTGACAGTGCATGATCAAAATGATTGTTTGGTAAGTGCCGACCCATGTGAATGTTTAGCTGACCCCGAATCACATCAGCTAATGGAGGATGTGGAAGCCAAACTCAAGGAGAAGAACACATGAGCATCGAAGCCATGGGGGAAAATAAATGAGACTCCAGATGAAAGCGTGGGACTTGGTTGGTCTTGAGAGCGGCATACAAGAACACTTAGGGACGTTCAGTAGTCACAGGAAGGCTATGGCATACGGAGAGTATTTAATAACAACGGGGCAGGAAATACGCTGGGCTAACGCAACCAGCGATGGCTTGTCAGTGAGCGGCCCGTATAAATTACGTATCAACCCAGAATATTAAAGGAGCTACAAAGTGAAGAAGCAAGTAACGACCCCAAAGACTGACGAATTGCTATACCGACTGATGGGGCAAATAGACCGCCACCGCAAGACCAGCCAGAGTGTGTATGAAGCGTTTTGGGAGATGGCGAAACATGCGCGGGAGTTGGAAACAAAACTACGGGAGAAGAAATGAACGGTGATGATGAGCAGCTACGTAACGTATATGCAGGGTTAGCTATGCTTGGATATATCATGCGGGGCCATGATTTTGAGAATGTAGTTGAGGATTCAGTAGATATGGCTAATGCACTTCTTGACAAAGTAAAGGCGAGTGAAGTACCCTGTAGCGGCAATCGAGGGTTAGCCGCAGTCAAACCAAAAAGAACTAGACGAGGGTAAGCATGGCAATCACGTGGTCATACAGTTCTATAAAAAACTTCCAGCAATGCCCGAAGAAGTATTACCACTTGAATGTTGCCAAAGATATAAAAGAGTCTAGCAATACAGCTTTAGTATATGGAAACGAAGTACATAAAGCTGCTGAGAAATACATAAAAAACAACGAACCCATTCCGCAGAAGTTCGCCTACATCCAAGATGTTCTGGATGCGCTTAATAGAATCCCCGGTGAAAAGCATTGCGAACTCAGGTTAGGATTAGCCAAGGAAGGGGAAGAGTATCTACCCTGCGGATTTTTCTCGGACAACGTGTGGTGGCGGGGTATAGTGGATTTGCTCATTGCCCAAAAGGACGTTGCGTTTATGGTGGATTACAAGACCAGTAAGAACGCCAAGTATGCGGATACCAAGCAGCTTGACCTACTGGCAACGGCCATATTTGTTCACTTCCCCGAGATAAACCAGATTAATTCTGCGTTGCTATTTGTAGTCAGCAACGAGTTTGTAAAGCGCACCCACTTCAGGGATGGTAGTAAGTCGTACATAGAACCCTTTGAGTATGACGTAACGCGGATTGAAGATGCACTGCAAAGTGGGGTATGGAACGCTGTAGCTAGCCCTCTCTGCGGGTGGTGCCCAGTCAAGACGTGTATCAACTATAAGGAGAGAAGATGAGACCCAAATACGAGAGTTCTACGAACGTAGCAAGGGAGTTGGAGATAGCAGCTAAATTTTGCAACGTGTTTGATTGCACCTACGAGCAGTATCCCCCACTGCATGCGGTAAACGGTAAGTTCGTTAAAGACGGTAAAGTGCAAGCCATAGCGGAGATAAAGGTTAGGGGCAACGCTAGCTACAAATACCCCACATTGATGCTGAGTTCCGCTAAGTACAAGAAGGGGTTGGATTGGGCGCATATAGAAAACGCGCCGTTCATCTTAGTTATTAAGTTTACGGATGGACTTTTTATGGCTAAAGTTGGTACAGGGTACGACGAATCTATCGGAGGGCGCACAGATCGTAATGACCCTAATGATATAGAGCGATGTGTTTACATACCCATGGCTTCATTTAAACAGATAGCCGCACGAGACTAAGGAGATAAACATGCCGTACGTCAATAAACCCAGACCATATAAGCACGAATACGAAACGTATCAAGGTAAGCCCGACCAAATTAAGAAACGGGCAGAACGTAACACCGCACGTGCGACGCTAGCTAAACAAGGTAAGGTACACAAAGGAGACGGTAAAGATGTCGATCACGTCAAAGCTCTTAGTAAGGGGGGTACAAACGCTGCTGGGAACCTTCGTGTTAAACCTGCTTCCGCGAACAGATCGTTCAGCCGCAATGCCGACCACACAGTTAAACGTAATACCCCCAAAACCAAATAGCATTCTGTCGGACTACAACTGGCCGGGAAAGTTTAAGCCCTTCGCCCACCAGAAGCAGACCTCAGAGTTTTTGACGCTAAACCGTAGGGCATTCTGCTTCAATGAGCAAGGTACCGGCAAGACGGCAAGCGTCATATGGGCATGTGATTACTTGATGAAGTTGGGTATCTTACGACGTGTGCTTGTGATTTGCCCGCTATCCATAATGAAGTCAGCGTGGCAGGCAGACCTGTTTAAGTTTGCAATACACCGCACTTGTGATGTGGCATACGGTGAGGCTAAGCGGCGCACGAAGCTAATCAACAACGGGGCTGAGTTCGTCATCATCAACTACGATGGGGTGGAGATAGTTAAAGACGCCATCATCAACGGTGGGTTTGATTTGATTGTGGTGGATGAGGCTAACGCCTACAAGAATGCGCAGACCGCTAGATGGAAGACACTACGGGACATCAACAAGACAGTCAAAGGCATGTGGATGCTTACCGGTACACCAGCAGCACAGTCACCGGAAGACGCGTTTGGTTTAGCTAAGTTGGTGAACCCCACGAACACACCTAAGTTCTTTGGGCAGTTCCGTGACTCGGTGATGTATAAGATAAGCACCTTCAAGTGGACTCCCAAGCCGCAAGCCGAAGCGATAGTGCATAAGGTACTACAGCCAGCTATTAGGTTTGAGAAGTCCCAGTGCTTGGATTTGCCTAGCGTTACCTACGTAGAGCGAGATGCGCCACTAACACCGCAGCAGATTAAGTATTACATAATGCTAAAGAAGCAGATGACTATGTCGGCGGGGGGAGAACAGATAACGTCGGTCAACGCAGCGGTAAACCTGAACAAGCTGTTACAGATATCTGGTGGTGCGGTCTACAGCGATACTGGCGAGGTTGTGGAGTTTGACGTAAGCAACCGGTTGAACGTAATACAAGAAGTGATTAACGAGGCTAGCCACAAAGTGCTTATCTTCGTCCCCTTCACCCATACCATACAGCTACTAAAAAACTTCCTTACCAAGAAGGGCATCCCAGCAGAAGTCATTAACGGACAGGTGTCCGTAAACAAACGGCACTCCATCATCCAGCGGTTCCAAGAAGAAGATGACATACAGGTGCTAATCATCCAACCGCAAGCTGCATCCCACGGGTTAACTCTTACTGCGGCCAACGTAATCATATGGTACTCACCTGTCTCCAGCGTAGAAACCTATCTCCAAGCAAATGCGCGTATAGATAGGCCGGGGCAAGTAAACCCCATGACCGTGGTACACATCAAAGGTAGTCCCATAGAAACACGGCTATACAATATGCTGCAAAATAATATTGCTGGGCACTCAAAAATAATTGACCTGTATAAAAATGAAATCGAAGAAACAACTTGACAGAGTCAAGGAGTGTGCTAGACTGAACGTAATGGGCAAACGACCCATACATAAGGAGCCAACATGGAAGCTGAAGTTTCAGAGGTATTGCCGCCAGATGTTTTAGCGGGTATCTATATAAAAATTCGTGACGCGGAAGCAAAACTTACCGCAGATTACGAGGAGAAGAAGGAAGAGCTACGTTCGCAACGCGACGTAATCTCCGCACAGTTGTTGGGAATCTGCGCTGCTAATAACGCAACAAGTATTAAGACCACCGCTGGCACAATCATGCGTAAGGTAGACACGCGCTACTGGACGGACGATTGGGAATCAATGTATGCATTTATAAAAGAGAACGATGTATACGGACTACTGGAGAGACGCATTCACCAAACTAATTTGAAGCAGTTTCTAGAAGAGAACCCAGACAAGCTGCCAATGGGATTACAAGCAGACAGCAAATACACTATATCCGTCAGAAGGAGTAAAGCATGAGCAACCTGAGCATTTTCCAACAGTCCACTTCCGTAGCACCCTCACGCGCCCGTGAGGTTAGCGAGTTATCCAAGTCACTTGCCGATTCTGGTGGCGGTGGTAGCCGTATCGTTATGAACAAGGGTGTCTTCCGCCGTATGATTAATGGCAAGGAAGCCGGTAAAGTGCGTGATGGTTTTATCAATGTTGTCGTAGTAAACGCACTGCCTAAAGTATCGCGGCAGTTCTACGCTAAAGCCTACGACCCCAACGGGGAAGCCACACTGCCGGATTGCTGGTCTAACCTTGGTTCGGCACCGGAGTCAACCGCTACTAACGCGCAGTCCACCGCATGTGTAAGCTGCCCCCAGAACATAGATGGCTCAGGTCAGAACGGCAAAGGCCGCGCATGCCGTTTCATGCGGCGTGTAGCCATACTGCTCGAAGGTGACACCACGGGGCACGTGTACCAATTCAATATTCCGTCGAAGTCCCTATTCGGCAAGGGTGTGGGCAATACCCATCCGTTTGAAAGCTACAAGAACTTCCTCCCCGCCAATGGTGAGAGTATTGACCGTGTAGTTACCGAGATGCGGTTTGATGAGAACGAAACGGGCGACGTGCTGAAGTTTACTGCCGTGCGTCATCTGACTGATGATGAGATTGATTTGGTTGAAACGGCGCAGAAGTCCGTTGAAGCTAAGCGGTTTGTGCAACTTACCGCCGCCGCAGTGGATGGTGTGAAGAAGCTGCCCCTCGCAGTAGAGGTAAAACAGGAACCGGCCCCCGTAGTCCAGAAGGCCAAACCTAAAGGCCCACAGTTTGCCGCCGAGGATGAAGATGAACCGGCACCGGCAGAACCTGTGAAACGTGCATCAAAGAAGTCGGAACCGGAAGCACCCGCGCCCAAGAAGAATCTGGCTGACGTTGTATCCGCTTGGAGTGAGGAGTAAACATGAGCTACGGATACAGCGCGAATATTGTCAAGCTTAACAAGCAAGCTAATAAAAGCCGTACCGGTGTTCTGCTTGGCAGGTTATGCATTGCGCTTGATATCCCCGCTAGTGAGGTGGCAAAGAAGCTAAACGTCAGCAAACAGACTGTGTATAACTGGTTCATCGGCACTTATGACCCAAAGCAGAATGTAGGGGCGATAGTTTCATACATAAAAAAACTTAGCTAATACTCTATTAGCACCACTGGGTAAGGGGGGATTAGTCCCCCCTTTACTTTCATAAAGAGAATAGCATGCCGAATATTGATCTATTAGACAGGGTTCAAGCCGTTGATGGCTGGTTCGCTGTGGTAGGCATACGGGGGAAGAGCGTAAAGCAGGTTCTTGTAGCTACTCGTAAGGAAGTTGATGCTGCCGCCGAGGAGTTTATAGCCCAGAAACGAAACGTGTTTTTTGGGTGCGCTAAGTATAAGACCAGTGAAAGCCGCAAGAAAGAAAACGTCCAGAGCATTAAGTGCTTCTGGTTGGATATAGATTGCGGCGTATCCAAAGCAACCATAAACGATAAGACCGGCAGACCCGATGGATACATAGACCAATCCACCGCACTTGGGGAGTTGAAGAAATTCTGCACCCTGATAGGTTTACCCCGCCCGTTGCTTGTTAATTCCGGCAGAGGGATTCATGTCTACTGGCCTCTGACTACACCGATTACCCGCGAGGAGTGGGAGCCTGTAGCCAATCGTTTCAACGAGCTTTGCGTTATTCATAGCCTCTATGTAGACACCAGCGTATTTGAGGTAGCAAGAGTGCTGCGTATTCCGGGCACTTTAAATTTTAAGGAGGAACGCCCACCCCCGGTAGAAGTCATTAGCGACTGTGTAGACATTGAATACACGGCATTTAGGGACTTACTCGGCGTCAAAGAAGTATCTAAACTAGATGCACCCCAAAGAGAGCTTAGCGAGTTAGCTAAGTCCCTACTAAGTAATACCACGTTAAGCTTCAGTCGTATCATGCGCAAGAGTGCTAACGACGAGGGCTGCGCTCAGCTTCTATACATCTACCAGAACCAAGAGACTATTAACGAACCCCTGTGGTGGGATGCGTTATCTGTTGCCCACCTGTGCGTTGACCGCAAGACTGCGATACATAAGATATCCGAAAAATATCCCGACTACAGCTACGACGAAACAGAGAGCAAGGCCAGCACAACCAGCGGTGCCCATCACTGCACTACTTTTGAGAAGCACAACCCCGGTGGATGTGAAGGTTGCCCGTGGAAGGGGCGCATAAAGACCCCGCTATCTCTGGGCAGGGAAGTTATACGCCCTGAGGTGCAGGAAAAAGATACCCCCACGTTGGAGAAAGACGGTAGCTACATCATACCGCCATACCCGACCCCATACTTTCGGGGCAAGAACGGTGGTGTGTACAAGATGCCAGCTAAATCAGACGAGGAAGCAGAGCCAATATGCGTCTACGAGCATGATATTTATGTCGTCAAGCGTATGCGCGACCCTGTGGAGGGTGAGTTAGCTCTCATTCGGTTGCATCTACCCAAGGAAGAAGTGATCGAGTTTACTGTGCCGCTAGCAATTGTTGCGGTTAAAGAAAGCCTACGAACGGCATTGGCGCGTAAGGGTGTGGCAGGACTACCGTATCAGATGAGCGAATTAACGACGTTCATAATGATATTTGTTAAAGAACTTCAGTATAAAGTTAGAGCGGAGATAATGAGAACCCAATTCGGATGGACAGAAAACGATAGTAAATTCGTTATAGGTAACAGAGAAATCACAAAGGACGGTACATTTCACAGCCCCCCCTCCAGTGTCACCGCACAGTTTGCCGAGGATATGACCCCCAAAGGGACATTGGAGAAGTGGAAAGAAGTATTCAATATGTACAACAAACCGGGTTTGGAAGCCCATGCCTTTGCCGCTCTTACAGCATTTGGCGCACCCCTGCTGAAATATACGGGGCAGAATGGGGCAATCATAAACTTGATACACAAGACCTCAGGCACAGGCAAGTCAACCATTCTGTATGTCTGTAATAGTGTGTATGGGCACCCGACCAAGTTGGCAGCTATCTGGAAGGACACCCTAGCCGCACGGATGATTCACTTAGGCGTAATGAACAACCTACCGTTTACCGTGGACGAGATAACTAACACAGAGGCACAGGACTTCTCCACCTTGGCGTAC